>Ga0222681_1000188_pt1 | contig 23799 bp, 17 predicted proteins | sample AntAcemetage1006_FD_179844 | JGI IMG/M metagenome (GOLD analysis project Ga0222681, IMG submission 179844) | Saline water microbial communities from Ace Lake, Antarctica - #1006 | ecosystem: Environmental > Aquatic > Non-marine Saline and Alkaline > Saline | place: Antarctica: Ace Lake... | reverse complement strand
CAGAAGATGTCCGGATAAAGTTTTTCTCAAAAAGGTCCTTCAGTACCCAGCCGGATTTACCCCGGCGACCTTGATACGATAGAGGCCGGTTAGGTTTCTTAAGATTTCCGGCATACTGAATCTTAGCACAGCGGGAGGCCACCAGCCCGTACTCGGGATGTTCGTTAATCAGAGCTAGCTGTCTCTCAAGCTTATCCGGACGCCAGTAATCATCCGAATCAAGAAAAGCGACATAATCACCCCGGGCATTTTTGATACCGGTATTACGAGCACCGGGACTCCCCTGATTCTCCTGATAGAAATAACGCACCCGATCCCCATACTTCTTCTGAATGATCTCACGGGTATTGTCAGTCGATCCGTCATCCACAAGAATAATTTCAATGTTTTCCATCTTCTGCTCAAAGACTGAATCAATCGCCTTCTCAATATGTTGAGCACGGTTATACGACGGTATGACAACGCTTATTCTGGGATTCATATGCTCTGCTATCTTAGAAATTTATAATCAGAAATCGAAAAGACTGTGCAAACCCCATCAGAATATTTTGATAAGAGCTTGCATTCAGGCAGGTAAGTATAAAAATTGTGGACTTTTGTGTCAAGATAAAATTCAGCACAGAACATACGGTAAGCACGGTCGGCAGAATTGTATAAAATGAGGGCCGTCTGTAAGAGCTCAGGAAATCATTGCAGGAATCCTGATATGTTATATTCAGACAATGATTTCCGAGTAAATATCTTCCAGTTTGCAGGCCTGTTTCAAGCAGTCATACTCTTTTTCAACGTGCTCCCGTCCTGCCCGCCCCATAGCTTCCCAGGTCTCAGGATGGGTTACCAGATATTCGATCCGGTCGGTCAGGGCAGCCACATCTTTTTCCGGCACCAAAAGACCGCTTTTACCATCCAGGATCACCTCTGGAATATCACAGTGAAAAGAGGAGATCACCGGCATTCCGTAAGCCGACATCTCAATCAGGGTTACCGGTGCGCCGCCCTCAGTTTCACCATTAGCCCCCCGGACACTGTGTGACAGAAAGATATCATGGTTTTGCGCTTCCCGGATAAAGGCCGGATAATCCATAAAACCCAGCATATTGACCATACCGCCGAGGTCGCGGTCCAAAATCACCTGAAGGACCTGCTTTTTATATTCCGTCTCCCGCCGGTTATTGCCTGCATCCCCGATAATGGTCAGCACCATGTTTTTATGCTTCTGCGCAACGTTGGCAAAAGCCTCCAGACAGTAGGTAAGCCCCTTCTTGTCCCGAAATGTGCTGGCAAAAAGCAGGCGGACTTTACGCTCAGTCTCCAACCGGTGGGGGATAAAGGTGATCGTCTCTAAATCAACACCCAGGCGCTGGACCGTAACTTTTTCCGGCAGGCAACCCAGCTCCACTAGGGTCTTTTTCATATGGTGACCCTCAGTCAGGAACCGGTCGCAGCGGGCAAAAAGTTCTGAATAGCGTTTTCCCCACTTTTCATTACGGTCCATCAGGGACAGGTCATGCCCGTAGAAGGTGGTCACCTGAGGGATCCCGAGCTTTTCCTTGAGCCGCAAATCGAGATATCCGCGGTTCCCAAAATGGGACTGAATCATACAGACCCCGATTCTTTTTAACAGCTTATAAAAATAAGGATAATAAAAATTAGTCTGGCGGGCAATCTCCTTTTTGAAAAAACGGTTAAAAACGGAAAGGTCTGACAGAAAATAAGCATCTGGCCAGGGAAATACATCCAGATTCTGTTTACGGGTGGATACCACCACGCTCTTAAATTTTTTAACGTTTGTCAACTGACTGTAGAGCCAGCTACCGGTCCGAAACAGATAGGAATTCACAGAATGGGCAATAATCTTCTTGTTGTCTTCTTTCATGCTCCCTCGAATTTTCTCTATTTATGGCTGAAAAAACTACTTCCAGCGGTAGGATTTATATTCAACCGGTCTGGCACCAAAGGACTCCTTAAATCTTCTAACCCCGTCCAGACCCGTGCTGGCACCCATATCATAATGGGTAAATCTGTTCTCACAAGCCCACTTAATAACCGTCTCATGCAGAAGATTATTGGGATAGTATTTAAAGTACTCTTTAAGTGCACACCCGTGCCAGTAAACCAGGTTATGTCCCCATGACAACACGATAATACCGGCAATTATAGTCCTGTCCACCTCGGCCAGCCAGAAGCCGGCTCCCGGATCTTTCATGCGCAGCAGGTTCTGAAAAAGCTCCGGAGGATAAGTTCGGGACACTCCCGTTCCCCACCGTTTTAGAGTCTCCCGATATATGCGGTCATACTGCTCAATGTCGTCTTCGGTTTCAGCCCGCCGCACAGTCACATTTTTTTTCCGTGCCTGATTGAGGTTGCTTTTCTGACCTCGATTAAAATTTTTTCTTACACTGTCAAACTCCGGCGAAAGCCGGACGATATGGGTAGTCAACTCTTTTATTTTAAATAAGGGAGGCAAAGCAAAATGTTTAAAGGGGCTCTCAACCATCCGGCCCTGAGAGTTCTTTCTACTTACAAGAGATCGTACCACCGCGTCTGTTTCATCTGCGGGGATATCCTTATCCGCCACAATACTGCCGTAAACTCCGGGCGCCATGGATTTATATTCTTTTTTCTTTTTTAAAAAGCCCTTTTTTTCGCGGCACACGCAAGAGATTACAGCGCGGGCACCCGAATCCAGAACAAATCCGGTACTTGCAACCCTGTAGTCAGGGAATGTCTTTTCCATAAGAGATGCCCATTGAGGCGTGTGAAAAAACGTTGCCCAGGGGCAATTGTCTACAACCTCTTTCCAGAAATCTATTGGTATTGGATCAAGTATCTCCATAAAACGGATTATCTCTCAACGGTATTTTTAGCATCCCAAAACACGGGGAAGAATCGTTCCACCTCTTTTAACCTAGAAAATATAGTAAAAACTCCTTTATGTGGCAAGAAAAAACCACGATAGAAGATAAGAACAGGCAAATCTCACAAGCAGCCTAAGCGATTCCTCTTAGACGGAGACCCCACAAAACATTTCTACTTATACTTCAGACATCCTGACTTTTTAAACAAACCGTCCGTTCCCGCTTATCACCATTGCCCTTTAAGGCCGGTTTTTTAGTCCGGAACATAACCTCCCGCATTTGTGCTTGTCCATCAAATATCTTAAAATAAAACGCCCTGAAAGTTTAATAACTTGTACGTAAAAAACAAAAAAAGGGGTCGCGTTACCTGAAGGATAATAAGGTTCGTAACGGCCCTACTTTTTGAGCATGTTCAAGATGGGCTTTTCAACCGCCAGATATACAACTGCGGATAAAAATAAAGTTAAAAAAGTCACCCCCAGGGTAACGCCTCCAATTTGAAGCACCGAGATATTTTGCATCTTACCCGCAGAAGTGATTATTTTGTAAAGGGTCAGAACAATCATGTAGTGAAATAAATATACCGAAAATGAAAGCTGGGCCACGGGGTACCAGAATTTACAGGATAAAAAACGAATGATAAAATTTCCTGATTTTATTTGATACAGAGCGAATAGAATCATGAATGCAATCCCAAGACAAAATATGTTTCTAGCGGCTACGATATAGATCAGCATGAAACTTTGGCTAAAGTTGATTTCCGGATCGTGAAGGGGAATAAAAAGAATGACGGCATTTAGAACGACGGCTAAAATCATTATCACACTTGCCGTAATTGTTCTGTTCCTGAAAAAAGATACCAGCTTTTCAGAATAATAAACATGCAGATATGCTGAGATCATACCGCAAATCAAGGCACCGTACCGAGTATAGAAGTTTATGTACATTGACTCATAGTAATCTAAGCTTCCACCTGATAATCCTAAAAAGAAAAAATGATAAAACGGCGTTGACAACAAACTGTTATCTGTCCGGCAAAGAATAAACCGTACAATAAGGGAAATAAAAAAAAGAGAGATTAGACTTGCCAGTTTGTACCGGGTCTTAAAAAAAACAAAAAGCATGAATACAGGTACGACCAGATAGAACTGTCCTTCAATGGCAAGAAACCAGCTGTGAGGCATAAACATTTTTTTTGCCGGGAGAAAATTGTTGACAAAAAGAAGGTTTGTCCAAATTTTATTAAAGTGATGATCGCTGATTAAAAGAGAGAATGCAAATAGTGCCAAAACATAGGCGGGTGCAATTCTTGAAAACTTCCTGATGTAGAAACGTTTAATATCTAAAGTCTCACAATTTCTGAATTCCCGCATGAGCTGGCCGGCAATAAGAAATCCGCTAATAACAAAAAAAATATCGACCACAATATGGGCGTTCCAGATCCAGATTAAGTATTTAGGAAATGAGTTTAAATAATTTAAAAAAACATTTTCGCTAACAAAATATTGTGGAAGCCAAAAACAGTGAAAAACAACGACGTATAAAACCGCTACCGCTCGGCAGCCGTCAATAAACGCATAGTTATCTGAAGGACGGATAAAAAGTTGTTTTAAATTGTTCCGGATTGAAAAAGCTTCTTTTAAAATGATTTTGTTCATACAAAATATTTGCGATGATGAGACGAGAAAGGGTTTAAATGCTTTTCACAGAAGAAAAGAAGTTGATACTCAATTAGAAAGGAGTTGTGGAATTCTTTGATTTTAGTATCCGTCCAAATATTCTTTTCCAGGAAGGTGTTATTAACGCTTCTTTTCTTTTATCGTCAACAAATCTTTGGTAGCATTTTTCGGTAAACGCATTTGCCATCTTTTTGGAAAAAGGTGTTGGAATAACAAAATTGTCTGGCAGAGAAACACCAATATAGTCGAGTACTTTCACACAGGTTCCGTTAAAATCATTAATCATATCTTCATATTCAACCACAAGCGGTCTTATCCTGTTTTTCCTGAAAAACTTACACCATGAACTGTGTTGACGTTCAATAATTCTTATATCTTTTGAAATTTCAAAAAAATCATACTCGGGTTCTTTTTTCTCACCCAAATTGTTATTATCGGACACATGCCACAAATCCGTCTTATGTCCTTTCCATAATGATATCCCCTGCCGGACACGATCACGTCTGATTAAATAAATATACTTTGGTTCAGGCAAAATAGACCTTATCAGCGCCTTGCTTTTCAACTTTTCATCCCCAACAACTTTTTTCATAGTCTTCTCAAATCGCCTGTACATAAACCGGTGCATCTTCGTGCCAAAGATCCTGTTCGGCGTCATCGTATTCACAATAAGCGCCCTTATGAAACCATAATAATCAATATTTCCATTATCAACCATAAAATGAAGCAGATCATTAAAATGTTCATCCGGTCTTCCGGCAAGCCCTGTCTGAGAAAGCAAATCACAAAAAACGGTGCTGCCCGTCCGCTCCGTTGCACATATAATATAGCTTTTCTCCGGTATACAGGATTGTGTCTTTAAGATATCAACAGAGGGGGGCCATTGAGGAAAAGTAGTATCTATAGATTGCAGAAAGAAAAAATCATTATAAATTTTTATAACGGGGACAGTCTCTGAACCCATCCACGCCAGTGCTTTTCGAGCCAGGTTCTTTTCATCAGTAAAACTTGCTACAATAACTGCGCCGATATCACCTGAAAATTTCCAGTCTGTCCTTTTAACAGGGATGCCGGAAATAGAACCACAGGAACAATCATCATCCACAATCGCTATAATTTCAGGAGCAGGAACATTATTTATAAAACCAAGAATTTCCCTGACACACGTCTCCTCACCATACATGATGATTGATGAAACATGTTTCCCAAGGTATTCCCAAAACCGCGGCAACAACTCTCTTTGTCGTATCTGCATTTTTAATTTATTAAATTTGCATCCTTTGTCCTGACCCGAAAGGCGGGGTTTCCGCGAAACGCTGAAGTCAAAACAAACTGTGCATTTATTTTAAATATTTAAAAGCGGAGAATCCCGATGCATGACCTTAGTCCGGTACTGGGGCACCACAAAAGAATTCGGAGGAACATCCTTTTTAATTACGGCTCCAACCGGAATCAGAGAACCCCGACCGATAGTAACACCCATCGAAATGATAACACCCGCACCAATAAGAACTTCATCGCCAATCGTTATTTTCTTGAACAAATGGGGGGGCGGATGAATTTCCATAACAGAACCATCCTCCACAACCTGTTTCACATCAAGATTCTGTGAAACAATCTTTGTGCCTGTCGCAACCGAGCACCGTCTGCCGATTTCGATCTCCCCTGTTCCCAGGAGAACTGAATACGGACCGATAAACGAGTCATCACCAATTGTGATCTTACCACCGTAATTACAATACTCATGCCCCCCGCAATCCAGAAGCGCACCTTTGCCGATAAATACATTTTCTCCCAAAAAAAGATTCTGTCTGTGAACGATCTCCACATTGCTTTGAATCGTGACGGTGGGATACCTTCTTTCTACCTTATGAAGGTTTTTTAGATTTTTATAGTTATACTGAAACCGTTTAATCAGCCAGTTTAAAAATTCAAGTTTACGATTCATAACATTCACCCGGGATAAAACCTTAATATAATCCTGTTATTGACACTATTTAATTAACCGGCCGGCAACAAACGGCAGCTCCACCGTTCCGAGAGACTTTTTATATTTAAAAACACCTTCCATCCCCCCGCTTTTACCCAGATCATAATAACGGAATTTTTTTTCAACCGCATCCTTTATAATCTCAAGATCAATCATATTATTTGGACAACAGTTAAAATATTCTCTCAGGCCTGCTGCCTGCCAGGCATGGACAATCCCATTCCAGTAAAAAGCAACAAGACCTGCAATCATCTTGCCTTCTTTTTCAGCAACCCATATTTTTGCCCGATCCCCTGCGATTTCTGCTATATTGTGGAAGATCTCCTCCGGATAAGAAAAGATCGTCTTCTTTCCCCACCGGCTGATGGTTTCTGCATATATATCAAAATAGGCTTTCACCTCACTTTTTTCTATCGGCCTGACAGAAACGCCCAGCCTTTCCGCTTTTGTACAGCTCTGACGTGCCTTTTTGGTAAAATTTTTATAAACAGATTCTACTCCCCTGTCAAGGGAAAGTACCTGGGTAAAACTTTCCTTCTGCTTAAATTCAGGCGGTAAAATATATTTTGAAAATGGATTCGTACAGACACGCAGTTTTACATTCATGTCTTTCAGGCTTTTATAAATCAGCGCCTGCTGTTGAGAAGAGAGCTCTTTTTCTGAAACGATATTTCCGTATTCTCCAAAAGCAGAAGACTTGGCACGGTCCCTTTTTGTAAAAAACCCTCCAGAAGATATCCTGACAATCGGAAATATCGCTCTTACACCATCTTCAAAAATAAACCCCTTTGTAAAGATAGCATAATCTCTGAATGTCTTCTCGAGAATCTCATGCCATATCGGCGTATGGTAAAATGTGCTTTCAGGAGAACTCTCAACCACCTCCTCCCAAAAAGTAAAATCCGGTTTATCAATCACGTCCATTCCGATATCCCTCTGAGGCCGTGTCAGGCCTTTTGTATAAATTCAGCTAATATTTACATTTCGTTACGAATATAATCATCAATTGCATGCATGACATAATCCTGATCGTCATGACTAAGGTCATAAAAAAATGGAAGGCGGAGCAATCGACCGCTGACACTTTCCGTAACAGGCAGATCACCCTCTTTGGCGCCAAATTTTTTTCCAAAAGGCGATAGATGCAAAGACAAATAATGAAAGACTGCGAAAACCCCTTTGCTTTTCAAATAACTTATCAGCGCATTACGATGACCTTGATCCGGCAATAAAATATAAAACATATGATAACAGGAACCGCAATCATCGGGAATAACAGGCAGCCGCAGATAGCCTGCGTCTTCATATTTCTTCAAGCCATTGTAATATCGGGTATAAATATCTTTTCGGCGAACATCAATTTTTTCAACATACTCCAGCTGTGCATACAAAAAGGCTGAGCAAATTTCACTTAGAACATAAGAAGAGCCCACATCGACCCAGGAGTATTTATCAATTTCACCCCGAAAAAACTGCTGACGGTTTGTTCCTTTGTCACGGATGATTTCCGCCCGGTTAATCATTTCACTGTTGTTGACGGCAAGCGCACCACCTTCACCGCAGTTTGCATTCTTCGTTTCATGGAAACTAAAGCAGCCGAAATCACCAATACCACCAAGCGGCTTGCCCCTGTAAGTTGCATTGACGCCCTGTGCCGCATCTTCAATCACCTTGAGATGATGACAACCGGCGATATCCATGATGGTATCCATTTCGCAGCCTATACCCGCGTAATGTACAGGTACGATTGCTTTTGTTTTAGGTGTGATAACAGCTTCAATTTTCGATTCATTCAGGTTCAGGGTGTCTTCACGAATATCAACAAAAACCGGAACAGCGCCCATTCTTACAAATGCATTGGCCGTTGATACAAAAGTATATGAGGGCATGATGACCTCATCTCCCGGCTTAATATCGCATAACATCCCGGCCATCTCGAGAGAGGCTGTACATGACGGGGTCATTAAAACACAATTGAATTGATACTTGTTCTTAAAGAAATCCGTACATTTTTTTGTAAAGATACCATCTGAGGCAATTTGCCCTGTTTTAACCACCTGTTCAATATAAGACAGTTCTTTGCCAAAGATGAAAGGTTTATTGAAGGGAATTTCATGTTTCATTATATAACCTTAATGTCTGAATTCAACAATGACTTTGAGTAGAAAAAAGCGTATATCATTCTCAATTTTAAGAAGATAAAGTATAAAAATTGTGGCTCGGTGTGTCAAGATAAGATTCAAAACCTCTTTTGGTCCGAATTCTTTATTTTATCAAAAAAATTCAGGCCCTATCCTTCATCCTGTTTACATACAATGTGATTATAAAGCGGACACCCAGCTGATACTGTTTAAAATTCAGGCAGGGTATCTCCTGCAGCATCTAACAGCTTGACAAATAATATATATAATTTTATAAATTTATGGGTAGTAAATCGTTGTTTTAATAACTTTTTTTGGAGAAAGATATTGTCTTCTAACGAAAGAATCCTCGTTGTTGATGATGAAGACCTGGTAAGCGACATCATAGCAAGATGTCTTGAAGCTGAAGGCCATGACTGTGATATTGCAGACAGCGCAGAAGCCGCACTGGAATCTCTTGAAAAAGTTGAATATGCCCTGGTTGTCTCAGATATCAACATGCCGGGCAAATCCGGGGTTGAGCTTCTCGCTATAATTAAAGATCAGTATCCCGATGTTGCCGTAATAATGGTTACAGCTGTTGATGACCGAAAAATAGCCATACAGGCCCTGCAGCTGGGCGCTTTTGGATATGTTATAAAACCGTTTGACTTAAATGAGATGATAATCAATGTAGTTAACGCACTAAAACGACGTCAGCTGACTCTTGAGAGCAAAGAATACGAATCACGGCTTGAAAAAGAAGTAAAAGAACGCACCGCAGAACTGCATCATAGAGAAGACGAAATATGCTACCGCCTGACAGCTGCATGCGAATACCGTGATGAAGAGACCGGCTCACACAACCGGAGACTCGGGCTTTATGCCTCTGTGCTTGCAAAAAAACTGGGGTGGGAGCAAAAAGGAGTAGACGAAATAAGAGTCGCTGCATCAATGCATGATATCGGAAAAATAGGGGTACCGGACTCCATCCTTTTTAAACAGGGACGGCTTTCAGCGGATGAATTTAAGATAATAAAAACACATACGCTTATCGGAGCAAAGACCCTTTCCGAATCAGACATCTCTCTTCTGGACATGGCAAAGACCATTGCTCTTTCCCACCATGAAAAATGGGACGGGACCGGATATACCCAGGAACAAAAAGGAAAAGACATTCCCGAAGTTGCTAGGCTGGTCTCTATTATTGATGTTTACGACGCACTTGTCCATGACCGTATTTACAGACCGGCAATCCCTGAAACTGAATCCCTGTAAATAATGGAAAAAGACAAGGGCACACATTTTGACCCCGATATATTTGAAATGTTTCTTAAAGTACTGCCCCAGCTTAGAGACATAAGAATGCGGGTAACTGAAGATAAGTTATAAAAATTCTTCCAAAAGGAACGGCTCATAATTTTATTTTTCCATACCAAACATTCAAACCTATTTCATTAGCAATCTGCAGGGCTACCGTTTTTCACCACTTGCAAACAGGCTATACAAAGGAACTTTTCAATGGAACATCTACATGGTTTTGAACTATCTGACAGTCTGGAAATAACCGAACTGAAAACCGATGCAAAATTTTTCAGACACATAAAGACCGGGGCGGAGCTGATATCTCTTACCAATAATGATAAAAACAAGGTTTTCGGTATAACCTTCAGGACACCGCCTTCTGATTCCACCGGTATCGCCCATATTCTGGAACATTCCGTTCTGTGCGGATCAAGAAAATATCCGGTAAAAGAACCTTTTGTGGAATTGTTAAAGGGGTCTCTGCAGACATTCTTAAATGCCTTCACTTATCCGGACAAGACCTGCTATCCGGTGGCAAGCCAGAACCTTAAGGATTTTTACAACCTTGTAGATGTATATCTTGATGCTGTTTTTTATCCCCGGATAACACCGCTTATCTTCCAGCAGGAAGGCTGGCATTATGAGCTGGAAAAAGAAAATGATCCATTAACCCGTAAAGGTGTTGTATTTAATGAAATGAAAGGCGCCCATTCTTCGCCGGAGAGCATTCTTTACAACTCCAGCCAGCATTCTCTTTTTCCCGACAATACCTACAGCCTTGATTCCGGGGGAGATCCTAAAAAAATACCGGATCTTACTTATGAACAATTCAAAACCTTTCATCAAAATTATTATCACCCCTCAAATGCAAGAATATATTTTTACGGCGACGATGACTTTGAAAAACGTCTTGAACTTACCGATCACTATCTTAAGGATTTCAGCCGGGCAAAGCCCGATTCTGCGATCTCGCTTCAAGCCCCTGTGAATAAGCCCTCGAAAATAGAAAAATCTTTTCCAGCAGGCACTGAAAGCAAAGAGCAGAACAAGGGCATGGTCACCGTTAACTGGCTGCTTCCTGAAACCTGTGACTTGAAAACAAATATGGCGCTTTGCATGCTGGAATATATCCTTCTGGGCATGCCTGCATCGCCGCTGCGAAAAGCGCTTATAGACTCCGGACTGGGTGACGGTATTGCAGGAATAGGTCTTGAAAATGAACTGCGACAGATGTATTTCTCAACAGGGCTAAAAGGCGTTGCTATAAAAAATGCGGGGAAAACAGAAAACTTGATCATTCAGACCATTAAAGACCTGTCTCAAAACGGGATTGACAATAAAACCATTGAAGCCGCTTTGAACACCATTGAATTCAGGCTGAAAGAGAACAACACCGGCAGTTTCCCCCGGGGTCTTTCTCTGATGCTTAGAGCGCTTACGACCTGGCTCTATGATAAGGATCCCTTGAAAACACTTGCCTTTGAAGACCCGCTGAACCAGTTAAAATCAGACCTTAAATCCAATAAAAGATTTTTCGAAGAACTCATTTCAAAACACTTTCTGCAGACAAACCACCGGACAACCGTAATTCTTAAACCCGACTCTGAACTGGCGAAAAAAGAGAATGACGAGGAGCAGAAAAAGCTGCAAGCGATTAAATCAAAAATGACCGAAGATAAAATAAAAGCGGTGAAGGAAAATACCGGCAAACTTCAAAAGATGCAGAACACACCTGACACGCATGAGGCCCTGGCAACAATTCCATTTCTAAAACTGGAAGACATTGAGCGCAAAAACCAGCTGATTCCTTTTGAGCTTAAGGAAGAAAACGGTCTTAAGATCATTTGTCACGATATCCCCACAAGCGGCATCTTTTATACGGACATCGGATTCAACCTTCACCTGCTGCCGCAGAAATATTTACCTTACGTGCCTCTTTTCGGACGTGCACTGCTTGAAATGGGGACCCGAAAAGAAGATTTCGTATCCCTTTCTCAGCGGATAAGTCATAAAACCGGCGGGATCAAAACCGGACAGTTTGCATCATGCATAAAGGATTCAAAAGAAGCCGCAGTCTGGCTGCTGTTAAGGGCTAAATCCACCATGGAAAGAGTCCCTGATCTCTTTGAAATTCTATCAGACATCCTTATCACTGCAGAATTTGACAACAAACAGCGTTTTAAACAGATCCTCCTGCAGGAAAAAGCAAAACAGGAACAAAAAATAATACCGGGCGGACATCTGATCGTTAACAGCAGAATAAGGTCTCACCTGAACGAGTCGGACTGGGCAATGGAAAAAATGACCGGACTCAGCTACTTTTATTTCTTAAAAGAGCTTGAAAACATAATCGACTCTGACTGGACTACGATCCATGCGTCCCTTGAAGAAATACGTTTAATCCTGCTAAACAGATCGTCCATGGTCATAAATATAACTTCTGACAACAACCGGCCTGATCTTAAAAACCAGGTAATGTTATTTTCTAAGCTTCTCCCTGAAAAAGAATCAAAAAAAGTCACCTGGTCCCCTGAAGAACTTACTGAATCTGAGGGCATGATCATACCGGCACAGGTCAACTATGTTGGAAAAGGATCTGACCTTTATCACCTCGGCTATAACTACCACGGTTCTATCCATGTGATCACCCATTTCCTGCGAACCACCTGGTTATGGGAACAAGTAAGGGTCCTGGGCGGAGCATACGGGGCTCTCTGCCGTTTTGACAAATTCTCAGGTGCGTTTAGTCTTGTTTCATACCGTGACCCGAACCTGCTTGACACCTTAAATACTTTTGATAGAACCGCCCGGTTTCTTGCCGATCTTGAACTCGGAAAAGAAGAGCTCACGAAAAGCATCATAGGGGCCATCGGTGAAATTGACGGCTATATGTTTCCGGACACAATGGGCCTGGTATCCATGCAGCGTTATTTAAACGGAGCAACGGATGCGTCAAGACAGATCATGCGTGACCAGATACTGGCAACTACGCTTGACGATTTTAAATCCTTTGCAGACATCTTAAACAGTTTTAAAGAAAAAAGTATTGTAAAAGTACTGGGGTCAGAAAGCAGTATAAACAGTGCCAATAAAAACAAGAAAGACTTTCTTAAAACATTTAGTGTGTTGTAACAGAAATCTTTAAACTTTAATTCATAAAATAAAAAAGAGGAGTACCACATGGACTTTGAACTAAAAAAACTCCCCGACTACAGCGGCGTAAAAGGCCCGCTTCTGCTTATCATCCTTGACGGTTTTGGTATCTTTAGAAAAAAGTCGGATAAGTACCCCGGAAATGCAATTGATATTGCACAGCCGAAAAACATTATGAAACTTCTTGAAAATGAGAAAATAGTTACCTGTCTAAAAGCACACGGCACAGCCGTAGGCATGCCGTCAGACGACGACCAGGGGAACAGTGAAGTCGGCCATAACGCAATGGGCGCAGGCCGGGTATTTGCCCAGGGCGCAAGTCTCGTGGATAATGCGATCAACACCCGAAGCCTTTTTGAAGGCAGCACCTGGAAAGAAATGATTGACAATGCGTTAACCAACAAAACCCCGGTTCACCTGATCGGGCTTATATCCGATGGAAATGTCCACAGCAACATCTCTCATCTTAAGGCCCTCATAAGAGAATGTGACCAAAGAGAGGTGGAAGAGGTATATGTGCATGGTCTGCTTGACGGAAGAGACGTTCCGCCTTTAAGCGCATTGCGCTATTTTGGCGAAATCCAGGATTTCCTATGGTCCTTAAGAGTACAGGCCTTAAAGGACCATAAAAAAAGGCGCTACTTTATTGCCTCCGGCGGCGGCCGCATGGTAACCACAATGGACCGATATGAAGCTGACTGGCGTATTGTGGAAAGAGGATATAATGCCCATGTGCTGGGCGAAGGCCCATTGTTTCCCGACGCCCTAACCGCAATAGCAAAGATGAGGGAAGAACATTCGGAAGAAGACCAGTACCTGCCCCACTGGGTAGTACAGGACCCTGAACATCCGGATAAACCATTAACCGAAATAAAGGATAACCATAACGTCATATTTTTTAATTTCAGAGGTGACCGTGCCCTTGAGATCAGCCGCGCATTTGTTGAAAAAGAGTTTAAGGGGTTTAACCGGAAAAGATTTCCTAAAGTTCTTTTTGCCGGGATCATGGAATATGACGGTGACTTGCATATGCCGCCCAAATATCTTGTTACACCGCCTGCCATTGAAAGAACCGTTTCAGAGTACCTGGCAAAAAACAATATTTCCCAGTACGCCATAAGCGAAACTCAGAAATTTGGACACGTCACCTACTTCTGGAACGGAAACAACTCCTCAAAGTTTAGTGAGGAAAATGAAGAATGGGTAGAGATCGAATCAGACCGGATCCCTTTTGACCAGGCACCGGCAATGAAAGCACAGGAAATAACCCGGGAACTGGAAAAAGCCATGGCCTCCGGAAAATATAAATTTCTGCGCGTAAATTTCGCTAACGGAGACATGGTGGGACACACCGGGTCTCTTGAAGCCGCAGTAAAAGCTGTGAAAGTCGTGGATGAAGCCGTAGGGCACCTGGTCGCCATAACAGATGAACTGGAAGGAACCATCATTATTACAGCTGACCATGGCAACTGCGAACAGATGATCACCGTAAACAAAAAAACGGGTGCGCCGGTACAGGGAGCCGGAGGAACGTTTGAACCAATGACAAGCCACACCCTTAACCCTGTACCGATTATGATCAGAAGTCCGGATATCAAACATTTTGAACTCAATGAAAAGCTGGAAGAACCCGGGCTGGGTAATCTTGCTGCAACAATACTGATGCTCCTTGGATTTGAAAAACCGGAGGACTATCTGGGATCGTTGATCCGGATAAAAAAGTAGACAATTATATTCTAAGTTGAAATCAGGTTTTTTATAGTGTATATAGAAACATTAGCAGAAGCTGTTATTTGAATAAAAAAAGCACTTAATATTATTAAACAATACAAATTCTATATTCATAGAGGAGCAGATCATGGCAGAAACGATTGTTTCCAATTTTAAATTAAAAGGAAGAGAGATACTTTCCTCTTATGCCGCATTCACCCTCGAAGGTGAAATGACAGCTAAAGTCCACCGGGGCAAAGAAAGCTTTACCCTTACCGAACATAACGGAATTGCAAAAGGAACATCCGACGGTGAGGCAGAGGCTATTTATATTCCAAATGACCAGGCAATAAGATCCATCAAAAAGAACATCGAGCCGCTCCTTCCTAAAAAAGTTGTTATTAATAAACCCCAGGATATCCTTGATGCCTGTGAAGAATTTGATCTAAAGCTTGTTGAAAAGGCAGGACCCAATAAAAAAGTCTGGGGCGGGAACGCATGCCTGGCCGCTTCAACCGTATTTTTCCAGATCCTGCTTAAAGCTTCCGGTTATAAAGCCTGGCAAATGCTTAAACCAAAGGGAGGGCTTAAAACTTTTTACCTGCCGAACATTGCTTTTAACATGGTCTGCGGCGGAGAACATGTGCCCGGAACAAAACAGGACATTCAGGAAATGTTCTTTTTAGCCATGAATGAAAAATCAGTCAAAGGCGTATTTACGACCGGAATAAAGTTTTTCAAACAGTTTGAAAAAAATCTTGTACGCGATGGTCTGCCAACCGGAACGGCAAAGGAACGCGGCTTTGTTTTTCCGGTAAAAGATAATTTCGAAGGACTGCAAAGAATAAAGGAATGCGCAAAACAGCTGAAGCTGAAAAATACAGACTGGGCACTCGGAACGGACAATGCATTTTCCGAACTGCAGAAAACAGACATCCTGCGCAAAGAAGGAAAATATGACATGCGCTTTTCAGGAATGGGCATTAAAACCCGCCAGCAGCTGATAAACTTTAACTGGAGCGTGGTAAAAAGCTCGCCCAATTTTGTAACCATGGAAGATCCGGGAAGTGAAAGCGATCCTGAAGCACATCGTCTGATGACCGGAAAATATGGAAACCGCGTTCAGATCGTAATTGATGATGCAGCCGTTACCCAGATGCGCTTTATTCTCCCTTTTCTGGCTTCACCGGATCGCAGCAAAAGATGCGGAAACTCCGTCCTCATCAAACTTAATCAGGCCGGAACATTTACTGAAACAAGGCTGGCTACTGAAATCGTGCTTGGACTGGCGGATGTCAAGACCGTTGAAAAGTTCCTCATTGCCCGCAAAGACCTTAAAATTGTCCTTGATCAGCTGAAAGACCTGGGGATCGATTCCTTAAGGGAAGCCATTGCAAACATAAAAAACAGTGGGTTCACAGCCTTCTTTTCACACCGTTCAACAGAAGGAACTTCAGAATTTTTACCCTACATGCCGCTGATGTACGGTGCGGTATCCAGAAAAATATGGTTCAAAGCAGGCGCACCAAACGGTGAAAGAAATCTTCAGAACTACAACCCTCTTATCCGCGCAGAAGAAGAAATGCTTGAAAAGAAGATCAAGACTGTTGTCGCCGGCTTCAAGGGACTTCCCGATGAAGTCGTTATCCCAGCCTTAAAATAAGTTCCTAACCCTGATGGACTGAAATGTTTCAGTCCATCAGGCTCCATATACTTAAAGCATTAAGGAGATTTACGATGGCCAAACATCAGATCAACTGGCAGATACATCGTAAAGGCTATGATGTAGAAGCTTTAAAAGCATCCATCCTGTGCAACCTTGAATACCGGCTCGCAAAAGACCAGTACAGCGCAACAAATTATGACCGTTTCTTAAGCACCGCTTACTCTATCGTCGAAAGACTGGTAGAACGCTGGATAGTCACACAGCAGACTTACCATAATAAAAATCCGAAGAGGCTCTATTATTTTTCCATGGAATACCTCCTGGGGAAATCCCTGGAAAACAGCCTGATAAACCTTGGCCTGTATGAGATATGCAAAGAAGCGCTTGCAGAGTTGGATTTGGATCTCGAAGAGATCCGCAATTACGAAGCAGATGCAGGGCTTGGAAACGGCGGCCTTGGAAGACTTGCCGCCTGTTTTCTCGACTCTATGGCAACCCTGTGTTATCCGGCTCAAGGATACGGGATAAGATATAATTATGGTCTTTTCCACCAGAAAATAGTGGGCGGGCATCAGGTTGAAACAACAGACAACTGGCTTGCCCTGCCTTCACCCTGGGAGATCGAAAGGCCCGAATATAATTTCAAGGTCCGGTTCGGCGGAAAGGTGGACCATCTTAAAGATGCTTTCGGACGGGAAAAAGCCAACTGGTACGGCGGCGAAGAAGTTTTTGCCATGGGTTACGATATCCCCGTCCCCGGCTATGATGTAAACAACGTAAACACCCTGCGCCTTTGGTCTGCAAGAGCCTCCGAGGAATTTAATTTTAAGTCTTTTAACATCGGCGAGTACATATCAGCCTGTGAAAAAAAACTAGTAAGTGAAAACATTACAAAGGTTCTTTATCCCAACGACAACTTCTTCGAGGGAAAAGAACTTCGTCTCAAGCAGGAATACCTGCTTGTGTCGACTTCCCTCCAGGATATCATCAGGAGATATAAAAAAGACAATACTGACATCAGAAACCTTCATAATAAAGTTGCCATTCAGCTTAACGATACACACCCTGCCCTTGCCATCCCCGAACTCATGCGCCTGTTAATCGATGAACATGAGATAGACTGGAAAACCGCATGGATCATTACCACACAGACCTTTGCGTATACCAACCATACGGTTATGCCTGAAGCCCTTGAGGAATGGCCGGTAAAACTTATTGAAAAACTTCTTCCCCGTATCCTTGAAATAATATACCTGATCAATCATAACCTGGTCCATGATATCTCTGTCGCTTATCCGGGAAACAAAGACCGTATTACATCCATGTCCATTATTGCAGAAGAAGGCGACAAACGGGTAAGAATGGCAAACCTTGCCGTAACCGGAAGCCATTCTGTAAACGGCGTTGCAGAGCTCCACTCCAAACTTGTCAAAGAAAAGTTGCTTAAAGACTTTTATCATATGTGGCCGGACAAATTTAACAATAAAACAAACGGGATCACCCCAAGGCGGTGGATGAAAATTGCCAATCCGGCTCTTTCAGAACTGATTACCGAAGTGGTGGGGGATGGATGGCTTAAAGACCTTGATCGCCTACGCGGCCTTGAAAAAGTTGCGGATGATCCCGAATTTCAAAAGAAATGGCAGGACATCAAACTGTCCTGCAAACAGAATCTGACCAAAAGCATATGGAATGAGGAATGGCTTGAGATCCACCCTGCGACAATGATTGATGTTCAGGTGAAGCGCATCCATGAATATAAAAGGCAGCTTTTGTTCGCACTTTTTATGATAGCAAAATATATTGAGCTCAAGGAAGATCCTTCCTCCCGTATTGTCCCCCGCACATGCATTGTGGGTGGCAAGGCTGCCCCGGGTTATGACAGGGCAAAACTTATCATCAAGTTTATCAACAGCATCGCAGAAATCGTAAATAATGACGCCACCGTCAGTTCATATCTCAGAGTGCTTTTTCTTCCCAACTACAGAGTGTCGCTTGCGGAAAAGCTTATTCCTGCCGCGGATCTGTCAGAACAGATCTCAACGGCTGGGAAAGAAGCATCCGGAACAGGCAATATGAAATTTGCATTAAACGGTGCGGTCACCATCGGAACGCTTGACGGAGCCAATGTGGAGATCCTTGAAGAGGTGGGAGATGATAATATTTTCATCTTCGGCCTCACCGAAAAAGAGGTCACCGACCTGAAAAACAGCAATTATGATCCTAAAAAATTCATTGAGAAATCACCGATTCTTCAAAAGGTCATGAACCTTATCGGCACCGACTTTTTCTGTCCCGACGAACCCGGCCTTTTCCGCCCGATCTATGATGAACTTTTTCATAATGACGAGTACCTCTTAATGGCTGATTTTGACACTTATATCGCGGCTCAGGCTGCTGTTGAAAAAGCATATAATGACAAGGCACTCTGGACAAAAATGTCCATACTGAATGTTGCCCGCTGCGGAAAATTTTCAAGCGACAGGACCATTGCTGAATACGCAAATGACATCTGGGGCATTGACGCTTTACCCGTTTCTTTAACAGAAAGACAGGAATAAACTTCACCCAAAACCTGTTTTGTCTTTCTTTAGGTCACTTTTCATGTGTGACCCCTATTTTCTCTATTCTCTCTGAAATTCTCTCACGCCGCTATCAGAGCAAAGACAAGGATAAACCTTGGGTGTTTTGGCATAGGTACTGGAGCAGAAAAAAAATAAATGGGTTGAAGGGCCATTAAAAGCAGAAAAAGACTTCTTAGGTCTTTATGTAATAAGGTCAGTGTTAAGCCTTTTTGTTTTCATGCCCTAAGACATTTTTGGGCTTCTGTTCTTGATAATGCTAATGTGAATATTGGTTCTATCCAGCGTATACTCGGACATGAGAGAACAACAACAACAGAGATTTATCTGCACTCAATAGGCGAGTCAGAACGAGAAGCCATGAATGTTTTTGAGAAGATTACAAAAAAGTCCCATACCAAGTCCCATACTTTAAAACCATAAAAAAAGAGCAGTCAGAGCCAATGCTCTAACCACCCTTTTTCTCTTAGCAATTTGGTGGAGCTGAACGGGATCGAACCGTCGACCTCTTGACTGCCAGACTCCCACTCTAAATCGTATAACTATATGTAAATTCTTTCAATTTCAGAAATAAACCGCCAAATATTTTCTTGAGTTCTGGCCCATAACACCCTGATTTTCCTTAATCACATGAAATTTTATTTGGCGATTTTCAACCCCAATTCTCCCCTTCAATACCCCGCTCGCCTTAAATACTACCACTCTTCTCCCGTCCAGAACCATAGTTTCCCCTGTTTGAGGATTGCGGCCATTGCGGGATTTCTTTTCTCTCACAGTCCAGATACCAAATCAGTGTACAATAAAAAAAGAAGTGATTAGAGTCAATCTTCTACCCATTTCAATTTTCTTTATTTCTCTGATGGGCCACCAGAAACTCGAAACCCAAACCTACTGATTAAGAGTGACAAAGAAGAGTAGGGCTGGTTTTACCTGTTGTTGCTTAGTGTTTGTTCTTGCTTCTAAAACAGAAAAACAGGGGGTAGCATCTTACATGGTGTAACCCCCTGTTTTCTGTTGTCTACTTCACAATTTACTTCACAGTCGAGAGCTTACTATTCTGTTCCTTTTCAAAAAATATCACATATTATGGTCAATTTTTTTTGAAATATTAACAAAAGTGGATTGACTTTTTTTCGTGTGGTACTATAATTACCATATGTGGTAAATAAATTACCACGTCCGTAACTAGAAGTAAACTTTTCACACCAAACCAGCATAGATGAGTTAATAAGATAGAGTAAAAGATAGCGTTGTTAAATAACAACCTAAAAAAGGAGGAAGAGTTATGTTTGGTGAATATATTAAGAAAAAGAGGTTAGAGAACAACCTATCATTAAGGGAGTTTTGCAAAAAACTCAACGAAGATGCGAGCAACTGGAGTAAAGTAGAAAGAGGAATACTGTCCCCACCACAAGATGAACAGAAACTGGAAAAAATTGCTCAGATAATAAAAATCAAAAAAAAATCAGCGGATTTTCAAAAACTTACTGATTTATCATCGATAGATGCTGGAAAAATCCCAGAATACCTCATGACAGATAAAAAAGTCATGGAAACATTGCCTGTTTTTTTGAGAACGATTGGAAGTGTAAAGCCCACTCCGGAAGAACTGGAAAAACTAATAACTCTTATTAGAAAAGAAAGATAGACTATTGACAGACTACTCTTTTTTTAAGTGTAAATATTTATCAAAGAAAGATTTGAGAGCTGAGGCCGAAAAATTTAGAGAACAGTATTGGCCAAACGGTGTGTTGCCAGTGAATATGGAAGAGATTATTGAGGCTAAGTTAGATTTAGATATAGAGCCGTTACATGGAATTTCAGAGTTAATTAATATAGATGCATATCTAAAAAGCGACCTTTCCGGAATAGTTGTCGATTATAAACAATATATGGATAACGAAAACAGATATGAACGCAGGTTAAGATTTTCATTTGCTCACGAAACAGGACATTATGTTTTGCACGACTACATTTTTAATAATTTTAACATAGATAATCCAAAAGATTATTATGACTTTATTATAAATGCACCAAAGGAAGATTATAGATACTTTGAATACCAAGCAAATGAGTTTGCGGGCAGGTTACTTGTTCCAAAAGAAGAATTAATTGAGGTTTTGGGAGTAGCCTGTGATGCAATTAAAGAAAAAGGGGATGAACAGTTTTTAATTAACACAGACAAGGATATTGTTCTTCTGGGTTCTGCACCAAAATTATGCAGACCTTTTGGTGTTTCTGAAGAAGTTATCATTCGGAGAGTTCGAGAAGAAGGATTGTTAAAACATATTAAATAATCGCTAAATCATAACTGCTTTTTTCACCCTCTCAAATTGTCTTAGAATAATTTTCAAACAACACTCTTTTCACATAATCATTTCGTTTTAGTTCGGTAAGCTTCTTATAGAACCCTAATCTGTCATCCACCGAACCTTGTAAAAGAGCATCAACTGCTTTATTAAAGACGAACCGTTTGTTGGATTCAGTATTATCTCTTGTATGAACCTTCCGCAGTTCTTTATCTTCCTTCAATTGGGTGGAAATTTTGAGTAGAGTAACGAAAGAATTAAACTTTGTAAAAAAGCTTGACATAAGTAACATCGACATGATAATGTTACTTAAGATAATAAAAGAAAGTTAGATTAATAATGAGCAAAAACAAAAAAGAACCCAAATCGCTTCTTGAAAAATTTCTTTTCGATAAGAGGTTTAACTATTCGGAACCTCAAAAGAAAGACATTCCAAGAGGCGACCCCATTGGCTTTTCTAAACAAAAGTATTTTGCAAGTCTGTTACTGCTTACAAATTTGAAACAAAAACAAATTGCTGAAACACTAAAAATATCCCACGGTGTCTTGCGTAAATGGAACACAGAAGAAGATTTTAAGGCTATGGTTGATAAACACTGTCAGGAATTTTTAAAGATAGTTCTAGAATTTATTAATAAAATTGTCGAGCACAGCCAAAAGCAAACAGACGAATGGAAAAAAAGTGATTTGAGCCATTCCTTTTCTGAATTTATGAGGAAGAATGATGATAATGAAATTTTACGAAATCATGCTTTTTCAGATAGCAAAGGATATAGTAAGAAACTCCTGAATACTTTTTCAAACTGGATTAAAGAAAACGAGTTTAATTCTTTGGGTATTGAAAACCCCAATTATGCCTCTAGAATGGAGAAATATTTCTGTATCAATGGATACATTCTTAGGTTAAACCCTCTTGACCGTTTAGGTAGGGAGGTAATGAAAAGTATAGATGAAAAAATGCTAGGTGGGGCAATTTCTTCATTAGAAAGCATTCTATCATCTAATAAACGAATAACCAAAAACCAGAGAAAACAAATGCAAATAAATTTAGAAGTAATTAAACAGATTACCACAAAATGATTTTTTTTATAAACATTAGTAACATTTACAAACTAATGTTACCGTAGTTTTGAAATTATAAAATGGAATTTAAAACTAACAATAACCACTAAAACCGAAACTAATAGAACTTTTTAATCAGAATTGAAAGAACGATTATGTCAATAAAACATACAGTCAGAAAAGATGGTAATGGTGGAACAAAAAAAATATCTTTGACCCCAATGAAAGCAATCAGAAATCATTGTGTGGAGTGCATGGGATTTAGCATATATGAAGTTAAGAGCTGTACGAGCATTTTATGTCCATTGTTTCCATATAGGACAGGTCATAACATCAGCAGACAAGGAATCGGCCAAAATAGAGAAAAAAATGCTAGTAGAGTAGCCATTAAAAAGAAAAGAGACAATGGGCAGAAAGAAAAAAGATAAATCATTACCGTTTGTTATGGTAGAGAAGTGGATTATGAATACTTCTGCGTGGAAAGAATTAAAAGGCTCGTCTGTTAAGCTTTATCTTTTTTTACGCTCTAAAACTTGTGGAGACGTTGATACAGCCAAAACAAAAATATTTGAGATGCCCTATTCAATTATGGAAAAAGAGGCTGGTTTAGCACGGTCAACAATACGCAATTCATTAATTCAGCTTGAGAACATGGGTTTTATTGATTTAATTACAAAAGGTGGTTTAAGAAGCGGTGGATTAAGCTGCAATGAATACGCCATGTCTAAACGCTTCATAAATTATAAAAAAGATAATTTTGAAAAAGGTGAAATGAAAAAAGAAAAAGGTGTTTTTGGTTGGGGATTTGGTGCTGGTTGGAAGAAAAAACAAAAGGCAAGTATGAAAATCATATCAGCTTGATATGAAAATCATACTTGTAGGAAAAAGGATTATTTTACACCAAATGTCTACAAGTATGAAAAACATACCAGTAGTTCTATTTGCCTAGTATGAAAAGCATACTCTCTAAAGAATATGCCAATATCAGATGTTTATTTTTTCTTATTAACCAATTGTGTCTGTAACACTTTTAAATCATGAAGCACATCAGGGTGCTTAACCATTTTAACAATAAACCTATATTCATAAGGCCCAAGCCATGCACCGTTATAAAACTTATCAGAAATATGTAAATGAATATCAGAACCTATCAACAATGCTGTCTTGTCTGGGTACAGATAGATAATGTTATGCCCTATGTTGTTGGCAAACAGGGAGTTAAAATTGCGCCATAGATAATTAGTTTTGCTAACCTAAAATTGACCCATTTACAGCATAAATGCTAACCGAAAATTGACCCATCTGCAACCAACTTCTGATAAAAAGATTTTACACAAGATATAAATCTATTATCGGAGGCAAAGG
>Ga0222681_1000183_pt1 | contig 24336 bp, 26 predicted proteins | sample AntAcemetage1006_FD_179844 | JGI IMG/M metagenome (GOLD analysis project Ga0222681, IMG submission 179844) | Saline water microbial communities from Ace Lake, Antarctica - #1006 | ecosystem: Environmental > Aquatic > Non-marine Saline and Alkaline > Saline | place: Antarctica: Ace Lake... | reverse complement strand
TATCTCCAATTTTTGTTCTGGTAAAAAAAGAATTGGAGAGCAAAAGCAGATGTTTAAACAGCCTGTTCTTAAAGTCCATTTCAATAAAATGAGCCATTCCGATAATTATCATTCTCCAGAAAAATCTAAAAATTCCGATGGCTATTGCCAGGGCAAAGATTAAGAGAGTAAATTTTCCGAGATAAGAATAATTGTTCCCGGCAACGGTGTAAGTATTAATAATATAATCTATCGCTCGTTGAACTATACGGGGCGAAACAAGTTGGGCAATATCTACCGCTACCAGCATAAGAAATCCAAACAACATCTTAAGGGGAGCTTTTTTATAGTAAGAAATAATAAATTTGATTAGCATGGTTTAATTATAATATACTTCGGCTAATGTCCTTGTCAATTAGTTTAAAAACAGTATCGAGTATTGAGTATATAGTATCGAGTTAAGAAAGATAAAGGGAAAGAAATACAAGAAAGACAATATTGAGCTAATAAAATGATGGGGGGAATAAGGAAAAAGAAGGGGGTCAATCCCCTCCTTTTTCCTTATTCTTTTTATAAATCTTCTAATAATTCTTTTGCCCGTTTGATGTAGTAGGGCTCATCACCGGCAACTGCCTTTTCCAATAAAGGCTTTGCCTCATCCTTTTTTTTCCTATCTATCAGCAATTCTGCAAAATAAACCAGTCCCTGAGGGTCATCAGGAAAACTTTCATGGTGTTCATCAAAATATTTCTCGGCTCTTTTTTTGTTTCTCAAAGGGAAAGGAAGTTGATGCCAGAATCGTGCTATAGCTAATATCGGACCTCCATCTTCGAACATTTTATCTATTTCGTAGGCAGCGTAGAAGGCATCTTGAGTGCTTCCTTTCAACCCCTCTTTTAAGGCCTTAAATATACTAACTCCATCAGAGTAACTTGCTACGCAAAGTCCGTAATAGTATTGCCCTTCGACTTTATCAGGTTCAAGTTCTATAGCTTTTTCTCCATATACCATGCCGTCTTTTCCATATTTCTTGCAAATATTTTCCCAGTCTTCCGACTCCTGTTCAAGGTTAAGGTTAGCATACTCCCGATGGGCACGGGCACATTTCCAGTTGGCTTCATAACTGTCTGGATTGGCTTCCACTGCCTTAATATAAAGAGGTATTGATTCCAATATACTACTTGTATTGGTTATATCCCCTTTTTCAAAAAGTGCATCGGCTTGTGCGATAGTATCATTCGCCAATGATGTAAAAGAAAAAATAAAAAATAATGCACAAACAAAAATAAGTAACAAATATCTTTTCATAATATTTCCTCCTAAATATATTTTTGAGAATTGATACAAAAATCTAGTCTCTTTTTAATTAGATTGATTTATTATATTATTTTTTATAAGAAAAAGAAAGTAAAAACATAAAGTAGTTATTTATTAATACAAAAGCTCCTTGAATTGCTGTAAAAATATTAAAATACAACAAATCAAGAAGCCTTTTAAAATAATCACTTCATCTAAAACTAAAACTTTTTTATTTTATTCCCAATTTATCTAATTCTTCAAGAAGAACTGTTCCAACAAAAGTTAATCCCGGACCACCTGCCATCATTGTTGAAACTCCGGCTGCTTCCAAAATTTCTGCCCGGCTTGCTCCTGCTTTAACTGCTTCTGGAACATGCAAACGCGTACAAAATTCACACCTTAATCCTACTGAAAGAGCAATTGCTATCAGTATCTTTGTTTTGACACTAAGCGCACCATCTTTAAAGGTTTCCGCAGTAAGTTGATTAAAACTTTTCATAATTCCTGGCATTTCCTTCCCCAGTTTACCAAGCTGTGCTTTCAAATCACTTTTCTCGCTCACTTTATTACCTCCATTTTTTAATAAATTTCAAATGTTACAACTTTTTGTGGCATAGCCACCAATCATAACAATTGGGTTTGTTCATCCGCTCTTTGGCTGTTTTAATATCAGTCGGTGGCGGTATTATCACTTCGTCTTTCATTAGTTCATTATTGGGCCAATTGGCCGGGATAGCCACCTTATTCTTATCTGAAACTTGAAATGCTTTGACCACTCTTAAGATTTCATCCATATTTCTCCCTACTGAAGCAGGATAGAATAATATTAACCTGATTACCGCTTTGGGGTCAACGAGGAAAACAGCTCTAACAGTACTGGTTCCTGCTCCGGGATGAATCATTCCCAATTTTTTGGCAACTTTTCCTGTGTCGTCAGCAATTACCGGAAATTGAATCTCTACTCCCAATTTTTCTTCAATCCATTCTATCCATTTGATATGAGAAAACACCTGGTCTATAGAGAGCCCAATGAGTTCACAATTAAGCTTTCTAAATTCTTCGTGCCTCTTAGCAAAAGCTACAAATTCTGTAGTACAAACCGGGGTAAAATCTGCCGGGTGACTAAATAGAACAAACCATTTTCCAGAAAAGTTATCCGGTAATTTCATCTTCCCATGAGTAGTCTGTACCTCCATTTCAGGCAACTGATCACCTATTAGGGGGAATTTATTCCCTATTAACTCTTCCATTTTTAAATCCTCCTTACATAATTTTATATTTTGGTAACTTTCTCTCAATATTTTACTGTTCTGTTGCCGCAGGAACAGTAAATACTCGGGCAGCTAAATCTTTATCAATCATCAAAAGACCTCTTCCGTCTTTTCCGATAAATTTTAATTTCTGGATAATTTCAGCTGGGCTCGCCTCTTCTTCAACCTGTTCAGTTACATACCATTGCAGGAAAGATTCGGTAGCATAATCATCCTCTTCCCGAGCCAGTTTAACCAGGTTATTAATCATGGCAGTGACTCCTTTTTCATGTTCCAATGTCTTCTCAAATAAATCAAGCATAGAGGAAAATTCTGTTAGTGGTTGTTCAATTGCTTCTAATAATACCCTGCTTCCTTGTTGATTCACATAATTATACATCTTGTCAGCATGAAACATTTCTTCCTTCATTTGGACTATGAACCAGTTGGCAAATCCGTTTAAACCTTCCGCGGCAGCATAAGAGGCCATGGAAAGATATAGATAAGCAGAATAATGCTCCCGGTTTATTTGATGGTTTATGCTCTTGATCATTTTTTCGCTTAACATAAAATACATCTCCTTTCTATTTTTTCTTTCTGTTTTTAAAAATATTTTTCTGTTACATATTTAAAACATAATTAGCTATTCTAAACATATTCTAAAGCTCGGGAATTCCTTTAATGTTTATACTTCCACAACGTCCTTTACTTCAGGAATTTCCTTTTTTAAAGTCCTGCCGATGCCCATCTTTAAAGTCATTTGACTCATCGGGCAACCGTAGCAGGCACCGGTTAATTTTACTTTCACTATCCCCTCCGGAGTAACTTCTACCAACTCTACATTTCCTCCGTCTGCTTGAAGTGCCGGTTTTATCTTTTCTAAAGCGGCTTCTACTCTCTCTTTTATTGTGTCTTTCTCTTTGTTCATATAAATCCTCTCCTAAATTTAAAAATTAAAAAATTTGTTTTCTTTGTTTTTCTCTAATTTCCTAAAAACATTTTTATATCTTCTTCTACCTCAGTTATACCCCCAATATTAAATTTTTCGACTAATACTTTCGTTACATTAGGAGATAGAAATGCCGGTAAAGTTGGACCCAAATGGATATCTTTTATTCCTAAGTATAATAAGGCTAACAGAACAATAACCGCTTTCTGTTCATACCAGGCAATATTATAAGATATAGGTAATTTATTGATATCATCCAGACCGAATACTTCTTTTAACTTTAAGGCAATGACAGCCAGTGAATAGGAATCATTGCACTGCCCGGCATCCAACACCCGAGGAATGCCTCCGATATCTCCTAATTTAAGTTTATTGTAACGGTATTTAGCACAACCCGCGGTCAAGATGATTGTATCTTTAGGTAATTTTTCCGCAAATTCGGTATAATAATTTCGGCTTTTCATCCTTCCATCACACCCCGCCATTACGAAAAATCTTTTAATGGCTCCACTTTTAACCGCCTCAACTATCTTATCTGCCAAAGCAATTACCTGATTATGGGCAAATCCTCCTACAATTTCTCCCTTTTCAATTTCGGTGGGAGATGAACATTTCTTAGCCATTTCAATAATCTTAGAAAAGTCTTTAGGTTTACCATCCTTTCTATCCGGAATATGGATCATTCCCTTATATCCAACTGTTCCGGTAGTAAATACTCGATTTCTATAGCTATCCCGAGGAGAAGTAAGACAATTAGTAGTCATAAGTATGGGACCATTAAATTTTTCAAACTCTTCATTCTGTTTCCACCAGGCATTGCCATAATTTCCCACAAAATTTTTGTATTTTTTAAAAGCTGGATAGTAATTGGCCGGCAGCATCTCACCATGAGTATAAACATCAATCCCAGTTCCTTCGGTCTGCTCCAACAATTCTTCCATATCTTTTAAATCATGTCCGCTAATTAGTATTCCCGGATTCTTTTTAACCCCGATATTTACTTTAGTAATTTCCGGGTTTCCATAAGTTTCGGTATTAGCTTTATCCAGTAAAGCCATTGCATCTACTCCGTATTTACCGCATTCCAACACCAGAGCAATTAAATCATCAACTGAAAGAGAATTATCAGTAGTAGCAGCCAATCCCTTCTGAATAAAGGCATAAATTTCTTTATTCTCATAACCTAAATTAAAGGAATGTTCTACATAAGCAGCTATTCCTTTTAAACCATAGGTTAGTAACTCTCTTAAAGAACGTACATCCTCATTTTCGGTAGTCAACACTCCTACTTCGGAAGAATTACCTTTATTCTCAAATTCTACTTCGGTTTCTGCTTTCCAGGTAGCGCAATCAGGTAAATTTTTAGGAAGTGTTCCTCCTGCTTTTAAAAGTTGGCTTTTAATTTCTTCTCTTAATTTTATTCCCTCTTTAATCTTTTCAATAAAGACCATCTTATCCCAGTTGGCATTGGTAATAGTCATAAACAGAGAATTAAAGATAAATTGATTTACTTTTTCATTTTCTACCCCTATTTCCCGAGCTCGGCTGCTATATATAGATATTCCTTTTAATAGATAGATCAATAGATCCTGAATATTAGCCAGATCATCACTTTTACCACAAACCCCTCTCTTGGTGCAACCAATTCCTTGAGCAGTCTCCTGACATTGATAACAAAACATACTCATTTTTTTCCTCCTAAATAAAACTACAACATTAAAATCAATTTACTATTTTAGTAATTTTCAGCTAATAGTTCAAAATATGCTCGGGGATGGGAGCATACTGGGCATAATTCTGGGGCTTTTGTGCCTTCATGAATGTATCCACAATTCCGACACTTCCAATATACTTTACCATCACGCTTAAAAACCTCGCCTTTCCCCAGGTTGTCGAGAAGTTTTTTATACCGTTTTTCGTGTTTTCTCTCTACTTCGGCAATCCCCTCAAACATTCTGGCAATCTCTTCAAATCCTTCTTCTTTTGCTTCTTTGGCCATACGAGGATACATTTCCGTCCATTCGAAATTCTCCCCGGCGGCTGCTGCTTTTAAATTATCAATGGTGCTTCCGATCCCGGCCAACTTTTTAAAATGGAGCTTGGCATGCTCCTTTTCATTTTCTGCTGTTTCTAAAAATAAAGAGGTAATCTGTTGATATCCTTCTTTCTTGGCAACAGATGCAAAATAAGTATATTTATTTCTGGCTTGAGATTCTCCGGCAAAGGCTTCCATTAAATTTTTTTCAGTTTTTGTTCCTTTTAAATCTTTCATTTTTCATCCTCCTAAATATTCTTTAATATTTTTTTTAAAATTTATTTACTTGATATTTATAGATTTTTATGTTTTTCTGCTATTTCACTGGCTAACTTTATTAAAGAATTATAATCCTCTTCTTTAGGATAACCCTTTATTATTACCGGAGAAAGAATCTCTACTTTTAAATTGCCTATCATTGAGCTGATATTTTCCAGCATCTTTCCTCCCCATCCGTAAGAACCGATAACCGAGGCATATCTTAGTTTTGGCCTTAAAGCATTAGCCAGGTAAACCACTGAAACTATCTGGGGATGTGCGCCGGTTAAAACCGTAGGTGAGGCAATTACAATGGTGGCGGCATCTACTAGGGCTATAGCTAATGCGCCTATATCAGTTTTGGAAAGATTAAAAAGTTTTACAGTTATCCCCTTTCTCATTAATTCTTCACTTAAAATATACACCATCTCTTCGACACTACCGTGCATAGAAACATAGGGGATAATTACTTCATTCTCCACCTCGTCGGAAATCCATTCTCTATAAGCCGATAAAATAAATTCCGGATGAGAATAAATCTGACCGTGACTGGGGGCAATGGTTTTAATCTCTAATTCTTTTAATCTCTCTAAGTGTTTTTTAATATTGTTGCGGAAAGGCATCATAATCTCAGCATAATAACGCTTGGCGGCAAAGTAAACTTTAGACTCATCATCTACCCACAAATTGCTCTCCGCAAGATGTGCCCCAAACAGGTCACAGCTGAACAAAATCTTATCTTCTTCTAAGTAAGTTAACATGGTTTCCGGCCAGTGCACCCAGGGAGCAAATATAAATTTTAGAGTTTTTCCTCCTAAAGATAGAGTATCATTATCGTTCACAATTACAATCCTATCTTCTTTAATAAGAAGGTGTTCCACCAGTATTTTCTTGCACTTCTGGTTAGTAACTATTTTCGCTTCCGAATATAATTCTAACATCAAAGGAATAGCTCCGGAATGGTCCTGTTCAGCATGATTTACCACTATATAATCCAGATGCTCTATTCCTAAATCATCTAAATTGTCCAATAAATCATCTTCTTTGGTTGGGTCAACCGTATCAATTAAAGCGGTCTTTTCCTGACCTTTTATCAGATAAGAATTATAACTGGTGCCTTCAGGAAGGGGGATAAGTTCATCAAACAGCCTTCTATCCCAGTCAATCGCTCCTACCCAATAGATATCTTTTTTTATCTTTTTTACAGTCATTTCTAACTCACCTCTTCAAAATCATCTTTACCAGCACCACATATCGGGCAAACCCAATCATCGGGCAAGTTTTCAAAGGGAGTTCCCGGTTTTACTCCTGATTCGGGATCGCCTTTCTCAGGCTCATAAATATAGCCACAAACAGTACATTCATACTTAATCATTTTTTCTGACTCCTTTCCTTTTTTTTCTTTATTTATTTCTTTTTCTAATTTTTCCTCTTTCGGAATATAAGTGGGTGCAGTCTTGGGAGAGACACCTCTCTTCACTTGATGGTAATAATCGTAAGTTAACGGTTTTGCCTTTTTAATATTCTCTGCCTCGACAACCTTCCCTACAAATAGAGTATGGGTGCCCGCATCCATTTCCATAATTACTTCTGCTTCTATTGAAGCTAAAGTATTTTCCATAATTATGGGCGAGCCGGTTACTCCGATTTTATAATTTACTCCCTTAAATTTGTTTTCATCTCTTCCCGATTTAAAACCAAATCTTCCGATAAATTTCATATCGGTTTCCTGTTCTAATACCGAAACAGCAAATACCTTACTTTTGCTAATAAACTCATGGGTTAAATTTTCTTTATTAATACAAACTGCGATGGTAGCTGGCTCTGAAGTTGTTTGAAAAACTGTATTAGCAATCTGCCCATTTATGCGATCTTCTTTTTTGGAACTGATTATATAGACACCGTAACTGATATTGCGAAGTGCTTTTAAATCCATTTACTTATCTCCTTTCGAAAAAATAAGGGACATGGGGCGTATGGCGGCAATACGCCCCTACAATTTAAAAATCATAAATCTCTATCTGTACTTGCGATTATAGTACTATTTATCTTCTTTATATTCCCATAATCCATGAATATTACAGTATTCCCTAATTTTTTCTAATCCTTCTACATCTTTAAAGAAAGATTCCGGCTTATCACCCGGTTTTAAAAATTTTCGAGAAGCGCCTTTTTTAGTAATAATCTCAATCCACTCAATATGGTGTTTCTCTTCCATGGGATGCAGGGTTGAGCCAACTACCGCTTTAATCCCGGAAGGATTTTTCTCTATCACCGGGACATGTTTCTCGGTAGTTTGATCAGCAGTCTGTTCTTCCATCAGCTTCATTTCCTGCCCGCAGCAGACCAAAGCTCCCTTCCCTTCGTGTAATACCTCAACAATATTTCCACAAATCTCACATTTGTAAACCTCTAACTTCTTAGTCATCTTATCTTGAGCCTCCTTATGATTATATTTTTTTGTGGCAAAGCCACCAATCATAACAATTGGGTTTGTTCATCCGCTCTTTGGCTGTTTTAATATCAGTCGGTGGTGGTATTATTACTTCATCTTTCATCAGTTCATTATTGGGCCAATTGGCCGGGATAGCCACCCCATTCTTATCGGAAACTTGAAATGCTTTAACCACCCTTAATATTTCATCCATATTTCTTCCTACCGAAGCGGGATAAAATAATATTAATCGGATTACCGCCTTGGGATCAATGAGGAAGACAGCTCTAACCGTGCTGGTTCCAGCTCCGGGGTGAATCATTCCCAACTTTTTAGCTACTTTTCCGGTATCATCAGCAATAACCGGAAATTGAATTTCTACTCCCAATTTTTCTTCAATCCACTCTATCCATTTAATATGAGAAAACACCTGATCTATGGATAATCCCATAAGTTCACAGTTTAGCTTTCTAAATGCTTCGTGTCTCTTGGCAAAAGCAACAAATTCAGTAGTACAAACCGGTGTAAAATCTGCCGGATGACTAAAGAGAACAAGCCATTTTCCCGAATAATCATTGGGTAATTTTATCTTTCCATGTGTTGTTTGCACTTCCATTTCAGGTAATTTATCCCCGATTAAAGGGAATTTTTCTTCCATCTTATTTTCCACTATTAAATCCTCCTTTTATTTTTATAATTATTTAAAATATTTAATCTTGAAATTTGATATTTGCTTTATTATTAAAATTTAGCCAAATCCTTCACTTTTATTCCTTTATTGGTGGAGGTGTAAATACCCGAGTTGCCAATTCTTTATCCAACATTAAAAGACCTCTGCCGTCCTTACCGATAAATTTTAATTTCTGAATCATATCAGTAGGGTTTGCTTCTTCTTCAACCTGCTCAGTCACATACCATTGCAAAAAAGACTCTGTAGCATAATCATTTTCTTCTCGAGCAAGTTTAACCAAGCCATTAATCAAAGAAGTCACTACTTTTTCATGTTTCAAAGTTTGTTCGAATAGACCTACAATGGAAGTAAAATCTGTTTGAGGTTGTTCGATGGCTTCCAGGACTACTCTTCTTCCTTGTTGATTTACATAATTATACATTTTCTCGGCATGGTATTCTTCTTCTTTTGCTTGGATCTTAAACCAATTGGCAAACCCGCTTAAACCTTCAGAATCTGCATAAGATGCCATTGAAAGATATAGATAAGCAGAATATAGCTCTCTATTAATCTGATAGTTTAATTTCATCACCATTTTTTCACTTAACATAAACCTTTCTCCTTTCTTTTTATATAAGTTTTCATCGGACTTTTTTAACTCACTATCGTGTTCTATTATTCACCTCCTTCGTTTTTTATTTGGCATTTTATAATAAATACTTTTTATAATTTCTAGAATAAGAAATTTTATTTTTCAGATAAATTTAGCGTATATTAATGGTTATGCTTCGACAACTTCTTTTACTCCCGGAATTTCCTTTTTTAGTATCCTTCCAATGCCCGTCTTTAAAGTCATTTGACTCATCGGACAACCTGAACAAACCCCGGTTAATTTTACCTTGACTATTCCATCCGGAGTTATTTCCACTAATTCTACATCTCCCCCGTCTGCTTGTAGAGATGCGCTTATCTTCTCTAGGGCAAATTTCACTCTTCCTCTCATTGTTTTTTCTTCTTTCATATTAACTTCTCTCAAATTTCGAACATTTTTGTTTAATCATTATTGTCTTTTAATAAAGAGGCAACAGTAATCTTTTTTAGACTGAAAATCACTTCTTTCTCTATTTCATCTATTTTTTTCTTCAAGATACATTCTTTAATATTTGGACAAATATTTTTTTTAAATGTACATTCATTAAGCTTTAGAGGGCCTTGAAATATTTTCATCAAATCAGTAATAATTATTTTTTTGGGAGGTATAGCCAAAGCAAAGCCTCCACCTTTTCCTTTGTATGAACAAAGAATCCCCTCTTTATTTAATTTCTGAAGTATTCTTCTTAAAAAAGGTCTCGGCATATCTAAAGCTTTAACAATATAATCAGCTGAAATTACTTCCTTTTTATTTTCCGCAATGCAACAAAGTGCCCGTATTGCATAATCAGTACTTCTGGTAATCAGCTTCATCTAATAAACCCCTTTTCTACTTTTTCTTTATGATACTATAATAGTATCATAATGTCAAATACTTTTTAAACTTTTTTTAGAATTTATTAGTTTGTCGAATAATCATTACCTATTTTTTAAAATTTCACTAAATTTTTCTTTTACTTCTTTAAACTCCAGCCCCTTTTCACTAATAAAATCTTTCAGAATTATAGTTTTGTTCTCAGATACTTTAAAGCCGGTAATCTCTTTAAATTTTTCTTCGGTTATTCCTTGATCGAGTAATTCCTGGATGGTTGCCTTGCCGGTAATTTCGAATTCTTCTGCTTCCTCAGCTACTTCATTCTCTATACTCTCCGAAGGGCTTAAATTTTCCGAACCAATTAAATTGTTATCCCCTAAATATTCAGCTTTAAAAGTATGACCTAACCAATATTCCTTTTCTTTATCCGTTAGTTTATTGTTCTCGATAAGATAACTTACAATACTTTCCGACAAATAAAAAGTTTCCTCAGAAGTATAGGGATTTTTTAAATAAAGAGAGGCAAAAACTCTGACTGTATCTGTTTCAATAATATATTCTTCTCCTTCAATCTCAATAGGTTTAAATATTTCTTTTAAATCTTTCACTTTAAAAGAATTCGGGTCAGTGTCTACTTTTAACCCAAAAGCTTCAATAATCGAGGAAGCGGGTAATTGGTAATATTTTTCAATTTCTTCCAGCGTGTGAGAACCACGAATATCCGAAATAATATGGACTCCTTCAGCTGTTACTCGAGGAGATTTTTCTCTAATAGTACTATAAAGGCCCAACTCATTAGCTAATAATATTCCTCCACCTACTATAGTTATTATGGCTAATAGCATATGCAAACTTCTTATCTTCATTTTTCCCCTCCTGAAATAGTTTTTTTAACCTTTTTTAAAGAATCTTCTCCGGAACTCTCTTTCTCTAAGACAGAAAAATTTAAAGTGTCGTTAACCGGACAGGTAATTTCATCAGTACACAGCATGCAAGAGATGCATTGATGATTGGAAACAGTCTTTGAAGTTGATATATTGATATTCATGGGGCAAATTCGGTCACAAGCCTTGCAATTTATACAGGTTTTTTCGTTTCTCTTTAGTTTTACAATTCTAAAGAAATTAAAAATCCCCAATAAAGCGCCAAGCGGGCACAAATATTTACACCAGGGTCTTTCTATAAATAAAGAAACGATTAATACTACTGCAAGTATAAACAGAGATAGTCTGGTGACTTCATCAGACCAGATATTAAATAAAGCAAAATAAGGATCAAAATTAGAAAATAGTAATTTTGCCGTGGTTGCAGTTTTAACCACTACTAAAATTAAAATGATATATCTGAGATATCTTAATAACATATCTAATTTAATAGGTATAAAATGATTATATCTCTTCTTAAAAATTTTTCTGCCAATTTTGCCTAGAAATTCTTGAACCGTCCCAAAAGGACATATCCAACCACAAAAAACCGGACCAAAAAGTAAAGTCAAACCGAGGACCAGCCACATTAAAGTAAAAGATGATTGAGAAATTTTTTGTATGAATGTTCCTTCGGTAAAATAGCTATATATAGTTACGACTCCTCCGAAAGGGCAAACTGCATGAAGAGAAGGACTGCCGATTAACAAAGGTTCCAAACCCTGCTCACTCCGAAAATGATTAAAACTAATTAAAATTATTAAAGCAAGAAAAAATATCTGAACTGCTAATCTTATTAGACGTTTATTCTTATTTTGTTTTTTAAGCATAAATCATTACCTACCTTTTTCAAACTATTGTATTAATTTTTTTAAATTAAACTATATATTAAAAAACGCTTCGCTTTAAACAACAATAACTCCTCTACTTTACGGTAGGGGAGTTATTATTGTTTACGATTTAGATCTTTTTGCTCAATTTATATCTGTTTCAATTTTTCTGCAAGTTCCATTATCTGATAAGGTGAAAATCTATATTCTCCCCTTAAGTCATTTATAGTATTTTTAGTGTTATATTCTTGAGTAAGTTTAAATTCACTTCTAATTTTTTCTAATAATTGATTAGCATCTATTCCCCAGAGGGCAGCAATATCTGCAATGGTCATGGTTTTCATTTCCATTCCGCTTATATGAGCTTGTAATCCGATAGTGCTATCAGAAGAATTTCTTCCCCAACCATTTCCTTTTGGTTCACTATCACATGTTCCGTCACATTCTTCATCACAGTCGTGAAGTATGTAATCTTCATCCTGCCCATTGGGAATACCATCTCCATCATCATCAGGTGCGCTCTCCCTATTACCTGTTCCGTTATTCAATTCACTATTCAGGTTCCCGGCACAATCTTCACAATTCTGGTTTTGTTCCTGAAATGAGTTACCTCTACTATTTTGGCTGTGATATCCGGGGGTATTATTATTTCCCTTGAATTCTCCATTCGTTCCGTTACCATCTGCCAAAGCTATGGCTGAAAACATTCCTACTATTAATGCTAAGGACAGTAGGATAATCCCTCCTTTAAAAGTTTTTGAATTTTTCATTCTATTAGTTCCTCCTAAAAATTTTCTTTTGTTGACAAATTTTGTCATTCACTTATTAATACGCAATGTGGAGGAACTTTCTTTCATTTTAATTATAAATATTATTTTTTTCTATAATCCTTCTACCAACATATCCCGGGGATGTTCAACGGTAAAGGTATAAAATATTTCCTGCTTTTGCTGAGTATCTAATTCCAGCTCCCATAACCAAATCCCCTTCCGGTCTTCCCAATCCTCTTTATCCGGCTCAAGACTTATTTCACCCATTTTAATTTTAATGCGGTCGTCTTCGGAAACAGGTATAGCTTCAAATAGTTTTACCTTAATCTTTTTAGGCTTGTAGTTTTCTACAGTAAGTTTATATTTAAAAGTTGTTTTCTTAGTTCGTGAGGGGATTCCGGCTATCAGAGTTTCATCAACTTTCTTTTCTAATAATTCTCTTTTTAGCTTAACGTTCTCATCGATACCTAAATAGAGGTCAAACTCCTCGTTGGGCGCAATATTTCCAATACCGGAAAATCCCACAAAATCTCCTTCCAGGAATATATTTACCCGGCCGGCAAGCAATTGAAGACCTTTGCTGTTAGTAACCCGGGAACCAAGGTAAGCGAATGGACTAACCCGGGGATAGCTCGAATATTCAAACTCGGCTGATAAAATTTGCGAAGAAACGGGAAATTTATGTTCCGATTTATCAGATTTTACACTTACTTTAGAAGGGAGTTTATAGATTACAGCAATACTTTTTTCTTCGGCAGTGGCATACTCCATCTCCGATTCTGCCCGTTCTCCTAAGGCTCCCACCTCTTTTTTAAATGCTTCGGTTTGATAAGCATTTGCCAGTGGTGCTGATACTTTATCTTTTAAAGCTTCGCGTTGATATGGTCTTAAAAACCAGGAAGCTACATAAGGCATACTTCCCCCGATTCTTGGCTTAGCTGTTGATAAAGTGCAATCTACCTCTAACCAATCCTCACCGGTAACCTGTTTAATTACTCCGTAAGAAACTAATTCAACCTCGGATTTTTCAAAATTTGCGCGGGCATCATATATCGGATTCCAGGAAGCACCTCTTACCAGATAAGATATTTTCAAATCTGTGGCCCCTTCTTTTAAAACTTCTAGCTCTACCATAATTGACCTTTTTAATTTTCTCTGCACCCCGGATATCTGAAACAATTTTCTTTTTAAGGTTTCAACCTTATTCTTTAAATCTCTAATCTCAAGTTCGCAATCTAAAGCCTGAGCGTAGATATCTTTTAATTCTGTATCTAAAAAAATAAGAATATTCTCTAAATCACTTATTTGCGGCATACTAGTAATCAAGTCCTGAGGAATTTGTGTATTGGAAAATAGAGTTATTGAATTTAGAAATTTCTTCTTCTCCGAAAGTATGGTTTTAAGATCTTGCCTTCTGGTTATCTCATCTTCCAATCTCTGAATTTCCTCTTTTAATTGCTTAATTCTTTCAGAAGGTACTTCTTCTAAATATTCTCTTTTAACCTGTGCTCCAAAAAGCCTAATCATCGCCGTACCTTCCGCAGAAACCCTTAAAGAATTCTCATCAACCTCGGGAATAATATTTGAGAAAATTGCTGTATAGGTTCCCTTATCAAGTTCAAGATGAGTAATCCTATTTATCAAAGCAGAATCAGTATAGACGCAAATCTCACTAATTTCTGAATTTACCTCTACTTCGGCAGAATAGACATTGACACCAACAAACAAAATCAACCCTAGAAATATTATAATTTTTATTGTTTTGTTCATCTTAAACCTCTTATTCTTTATTTTTTTCTCTTTCATACAGGCCAATTAACTCTACTGTAGCTAAAATGTGTCCCTCCATGGCTTCTTCTAATTCTTTCTTCTTGCAACCCTCTTCTATATTATGGAGTTTTTCATCAAGGGCATACAATTTAAAGAAATAACGGTGAGTACCCGAGGGAGGACATGGACCTCCATATTCTAATTTTCTAAAATCATTAGTCCCTTGAGTACCCGGAACTGTATTTTCCTCTATAATATCAGTAACGTGGATATTAAATACCAACCAGTGCACCCAGGTTCCCATCGGTGCATCGGGATCATCTATAATTAATGCTAATCTTTTTGTTCCTTCCGGTATATCCTCAATAATCAGACCAGGGTTAATATCTTCACCATCACAGGTAAATTTTTCCGGAATAAATTCATTGTTTTCAAATTCAAGACTTTCTAATTTCATAGCTTTATCCTCCTTTTTTTGTGACAGGGTGACAGGGAACGGTTGTCTGTCACCCTGTTGTTTCTTTAAAAAATGACAGAAAACCGTCTCTTGTCATTTTTTTACTTTACATTTTAAATTTTCTATTTCTTTTTCCAGCCATTTGGGATATTTGGGTACTGCCCCGGATTGGGAAACCACGAAATTACCTACTATTTCCGCAAACTCCGCCGCCTCATATATACTTGTCCCACATAAATAAGAAAACAGAAAACCTGCACTATAGCTGTCTCCGCCTCCTACGGTATCGGCTACCGGTCCATTTATACCCGGTATTTTCTCTAGTTTGCCATTATAATAAATAGATGACCCGTTCTTACCATGGGTAATACAGACAATGGAAAGGTCATAATCCTGCGAAATACGATTAACGAAGTTTTCTTGTTTCAATGTCTCGCCAAAGAGTAGTTCAGACACAATAAGAGCCTCTCTGTCATTCAGTTTTACTATTGAGCTCTGACATAAGGATTTTTCAATCCATTCCTTCCTGTAGTAATTTTGTCTCAAATTCACATCGTAAAATACATGTCGGGGATGTGCCCAAGACATAATTCGGCCGAGTAGTTCTCGATTTTCTTTAGTTCGCTGAGCAAGAGTTCCAAAACAGAATATCTCCCATTTGGTTTTTGTTAAACCATCTGTTAAATCTTGATCTATAATAATATTATCCCAGGCAACGTCTTCTTTTATCATATAAGTAGGATGACCTCTTTCATCCAGATTTACCTCTACAATCCCGGTGGGTAAATTGGGATGGATGGAGATAAGAGAAGAATTAATGCCTCTTTTTTCTGCTTCTTTTAATGCTTTTCTGCCCAGAACATCTTTCCCAACAGAAGAAATCAGTGTTGATTCAAGCCCCATTTTTGCCAGATGTGCAGAAAGGTTAAAAGGAGCACCGCCAATATAAGGTTTATTGTCTATGATATCCCAGAGAATTTCGCCAAACAACAAAGTTTTCACTTTTGGCCCCTCCTTTCTTCATATTTAAATTTAAATTAATATTTCTCTTATGTATATTTAATTCTACAAATTTTTTAAAAATCCTCTTTTTTATCAAAATTAAATAAAAATATTTATTTAATTTTGAAATACTTTGTTATTAGTTGCTATTAAATAGTGAATAGTTTTAAATACTGATTCTTACTATTTAACTAATAATTTAAAGTGAAAAGCTAAAAACCATAATTCAAAGATCAAAACTTTTTTATTATTTTTAAATTTTAAACTATATTTTTACACTTTTCGTTTTGCGTTTTTTACTGTATTCTATACACCCGTACTTTTTCTTCCTCTTAACTATATGCTATATACTCTATTTCGATACTTTCTGTACGGGCTTGCGAAAAATACAAAAAGGAATATAATTAAGTAAAATTGCCAATTAAGAGGGGAAATAAACATGAAAATAAAAGAAGTTATGATAGCAGACCTAACTTCAGTATCTGCGGATACCCCAATAAAAGAAGTAGTTAAGATTATGAGCCGACAACGTATGATGGGGTTACCGGTAGTAGATAATGAACAGAATGTTATCGGAATAATCACAGAAAGTGATATTACTAAAGCAAGCTTGCCGGCTTATTACAAAGAATTACAAAATCCATCTTTTATTCCCGATTTCAACCAGTTTTCTAAGGAAACTAAAAAGATTGCCCATCTGCCGGTAAGAGATTTTATGACTACTACAGTCTATTCAGTAGAAGAGGATACCAGCCGAACCGAAGCAGCAAACTTATTATTTAGAAAACATTTGAGAATAGTCCCGGTAGTAAGAGAGGGAAAATTAGTTGGAATATTGACCCCTTCCTGTTTATGTAAGCACGCTATGGAAGAAGATTAGATTGAGAAAGGAATAAAATTAATTAATGAACCAAACACTTATTGCCTTAATAATATTTATAACTACTCTTATATTTGTCAGCCTGGAAAAGATTAACCGCACCGTTATTGCTTTAAGCGGCGCTCTTCTTTTTATACTATTACAAATATTAACTCAACAAGAGGCTTTTTTAGCCATAGATTTCAACACCATTGGTCTACTAACCGGAATGATGGTTATGGTCTCTATAATCAAAAGGACCGGGTTATTCCAATACCTTGCGATTAAAATATCTAAGCTTGCTCATGGGAATATCTTTTACCTTTTATTTTTTCTTAGTATTATTACCGGCATCTTATCCTCCATTCTGGATAATGTCACTACTATAATATTAATTGTCCCTATAACTTTAGCTATCTGTGAAAACTTAGAAATATCTCCTGTCCCTCTGGTATTATCAGAAATATTTGCTTCCAACATAGGCGGGACAGCAACTTTAATCGGTGACCCTCCTAACATAATAATCGGGAGTGCAGCCCATTTATCTTTTATGGATTTTATTATAAATCTTGCTCCCTTCATCCTGATTCTATTAATCCTTTTACCATTCTTTGTCAGGCTATTTTACAAAAAAGAAATGTCGCAAAATGTTCAAGAGGGTTGGGCGAAGGTAGAAAAATTCGATGAAAAGAAAGCAATTGAAGACCCCGTACTATTAAAAAAATCTTTAATGGTCTTTTTATTGACTATATCAGTTTTTATCTTCCATCATAATCTAGGTTTAGAAGCAGCTACTGTGGCTTTAGCAGGAGCAACTCTTTTGCTATTAGTCAGTAATATAGACCCGGCGGAAACTTTCTTGGAAGTAGAGTGGTCTACCCTCTTCTTTTTTATCGGACTCTTCGTAGTAATAGCAGGAGTGGAGAAAGTAGGAATTATTCAATGGTTGAGCAATAAAATTATTATCCTAACTAAAGGAAATCTTACCCTTACCACTCTGGCGGTTTTGTGGGTCTCGGGAATCACCTGTTCTTTTGTTAATAATATTTCCTACACCATCTCTATGGTTCCGGTAATTCACAATATCGGGGCAGCAACTTCATTTAACCTCAACCCGGTCTGGTGGGCATTATCCCTGGGTGCCTGTCTGGGAGGAAATGGAACCTTCATAGCAGCTGCTGCTAATTTAGTAGGAGTAAATATATTAAAAAGGCAGGGTAGAATAATAACCTTCAAAGATTTTTTTAGAATCGGCCTTCCGATAATGCTAATATCTATTATTCTATCTTCAGTCTATCTCTTCTTAAGGTATTTATTATAATATTAACAACTTTTCTTGTTAAAAACCTACTTTAGAAAGTATTTCTTTTTCCTCTTCAATTGCTTTTAACTCAAGCTCGTGTACTTGTTTTGAAACTCGGCTTACAAAATCTTCATCTTTTATTGACTGTAAGTTTATTTTCACATTATATAACGCTCCGAGAACGGAAGTCCTAGCCATCATTGCAGCAACTGCCCCATCACTAATGGCATTCTTATTTCCCTTTTCTACAATTTTTGATATAAATTCCATTAACCTAACCGCATCTTTAGCTACCTCAAGAGGGACCAAGGTAGCATTTTTAAATTCTTCCTGGATAACTTGCTTTCTCTTATCTATCTCTTCCGGTGTATTTTTGCGTAATTTGAAAGCTCCCATAACTTTATTAAAGGCTTCAGCATCTTTATCAATATCCTTTAAAAATTTCTCTCGATATTTAGATGCCTTTTGAGTGATTTGCTTCATTTCCCCCTCTACTTCCTCAAAACCTTTTCTACCTACAGTCAAATTTGCTACCATTTCCGTTAGCGCAGAGGCAAGACCTGCGCTTAAAGCAGCAACACTCCCTCCCCCGGGAACCGGAGCACGAGAAGCTAACTCTCCTAAAAAATCGCGGACACTTTTATCTACCAGCATATCTTTTCACCTTTCCTTTCCTTATCAAAGACAATTCTTCCATTCTTAATTACTTTTTCTACACAACTTACTCCTAAATGATAGGGAATATATTTATAAGAAGGAAATTCCAAAATAGAAATATCCCCTTTCTTCCCTATATCAATACTTCCTACAGTCTCTGCCCTATTTAAAGCGGCAGCTCCATTAATAGTTAAAGCGGATACTGCTTCTTCCACAGTCATATTCATATAAATTGTCGCTAAAGCAAAAATCAAAGGAATCGATTCGGTAAAACAGCTTCCCGGATTCATATCGGTAGCCAAGGCTACCGCACATTGTTTGTCTATCATATATCTTGCTTTAGGGTAGGGCTCTTTTAAGCTAAATGCTGTTCCGGGTAGTAAGGTTGTAATAACGCCAGCCCTCGCCATTTCTTTTATTCCTCTCTCGGATGCCTGCAGTAAGTGGTCAGCAGAAACAGCCCCCAATTCAGCAGCTAATTCTGCTCCTCCCAATGGCACTATCTCATCAGCATGAAGCTTCAATCCCAAACCCATCTCTTTTGCTTTCAATAATAATCTTTTAGACTGCTCTACGGAAAATACATTTTTTTCACAAAAAACATCACAAAATCCCGCTAACTTTTTCTCCGCTACCACAGGGAGTATTTCTTTAATAATATAATCAATAAATTTATCTTCTTCCCCTTTGTATTCTTCGGGAACTGCATGAGCTCCCAAAAAAGTTCTTACTACATCTATAGGATGGGCTCTATCTAATTCATCCATTACTTCTAATTGTTTTATCTCTGTTTCACAATCAAGACCATATCCGCTCTTACCCTCAACAGTAGTTACCCCTAAAGAGAGCATTGAATCTAATCTCTTCATTCCGGAATTATACAATTCTTTCTTGGAAGCAGCCCTGGTAGCCTTTACACTGTTGGCAATCCCTCCTCCTCTTTGCATTATATCCATATAGCTTATTCCGCTTAATCTCCAACAAAACTCTTCAGCCCGATATCCTCCAAATACAAAGTGAGTATGAGAATCTACAAATCCCGGTAAAACCGATTTACCGGATGCATCGATTACTTGATAATCCTTTTCTTTAAAAGTTTCTAATATCTTATCACTCTTGCCTACTGCCTTAATTATTCCCTTTTCAACAATTACTGCTCCATCGGAAATTATCTTTAAATCAGACATCTCTTTGCCTGATTTAGCCTTAAAACCACTGCAGGTCACTACTTCTGAAGCATTTTTAATTAATATATTCCCTTTTTTCATAATCTTGTAACCTTATTCCATCATCCTTGCTTCTAGAATCTGTTCTGTAGAAAATTTTTCTAAACCCAGATAATACGCGGCTGTATCAACCAGTGCCTCCATAGGGGAAAAACCGACTATTTCACTCCCGATTATGTTTACACCATATCTTTTAGCCTCAATTTTTACTAATTCAAAAGCTCGATAGAGTGGAGTTTTGCTATAATCAGTCATATTAATTGAAACTTGAACAATCCCTCTCTCTTTTAATTCAACACCCATCGCCTTACAATATCTCAACCCGCCATTTATGTGTCTGATACTTCGAGCGATATTATTAGCAATCTCTAAGTTGTTAGTACCCAAATTTATATTATAAGCTATTAGCGGCACCCTTGCTCCTACAGCGGTGACCCCAGCAGTAGGATGAATCTCCGCAGGTCCATAATCCGGTTTCCACTCCAGCTGTTTTATTTTTTTAGCCATCCCCTCAAATTCACCCTTTCGAACTATCGAAAGATTTTCCCTATTAGGAAAAGCAGCCGATTTTTCATATAAAAATATAGGTAATTTATATTTTTCAGAAGCTATTTTTGCTACTTTTTTAGAAAGAGAAACAGCCTCCTCAATGGTAAAATTTTTTATAGGCACAAAGGGGACAACATCAATAGCCCCCATTCGTGGATGCTGCCCTTTATGTTTTCTCATATCAATAACTTTTATCGCCTCACCTATAGCTTCTATAACCGCACTTTTTACTGAATCAGGTTCCCCTATAGCTGTCACTACGAGACGATTATAATCTTCATCTCTTTCGTATCCTAATAATTTAACGTCTTTTTTATTCTTAAAAGGTTTTACTATTTTTTCTATTTTGCTTAAATCTCTACCTTCACTAAAATTAGGAATGCATTCGACTATTTGATTCTTATTTTTCATTTAATCTACCTGCCCTTTTTAGATATATTTTCACAATTTAACCTTCTTTTTTTAAATCTTTTTGTGATATAACTTTTTTTATTAAATCTTCATTAACCAAATAAGGGATAGTGATGTGATCGCCTGATTTATTTTCTTTGTTGTGCTTTATGGCAGTCTCCACGGCATGTTCATTCCGAGCCCAGGAGCGTCTGGCAACTCCCCCTAAAACATCCCATGATATGGCTTTTTTAATTATTGTGTCTACTCTTTCGCTGCCATCCAGTACCAAACCGAACCCACCATTGATAGCTTTCCCAATTCCAACTCCACCACCATTATGTAAAGTAACCATAGTCATTCCTCTGGCTATATTTCCGGCAAAACATTGAGTGGCCATATCTGCAGTTACATTACTACCATCTCTTACATTAGCAGTTTCTCTAAAGGGCGAATCCGTCCCTCCCGGGTCATGATGATCTCTACCTAACATTATTGGACCAATTTCCCCTCTTCTAACCATCTCATTGAATTTAAGAGCAATTTTAATTCTTCCGGTTGCATCCTGATATAAAATCCTCGCCTGGGTTCCTACCACCAGTTTATTCCTATCAGCGTTTTTTATCCACATATAATTATCTCTATCCTGTAATCTTCGGTTAGGATCTATACATTCCATCGCTGCTTTATCGGTCCTTAACAAATCTTGGTGTTTACCGCTCAAACAGACCCATCTAAATGGTCCATAACCATAATCGAATAAAAGTGGACCCATTATGTCTTCTACATAAGAGGGGAAAATAAAGCCATTATTAGGATTCTTTCCATTCTTACAAATTTCTTTTACTCCTGCATCAAAAACTGCCTTCATAAAACTATTCCCGTAATCAAAGAAATATGTACCTCTGTCAACAAGAATTTTAATTAATTCAAAATGGTGGGTCAATGACTGATTAACTAATTTTATAAACTTTGTTTTATCCGTTTTGAGAAGTTCTGTTCTTTCTTCAAAAGTTAGTCCTTGAGGACAATATCCTCCTTCATAAGGGACATGACAGGAAGTTTGATCTGACAATAGATCGATTTTTATATTTTTCTTTACTGCATATTCGAGTAAATCAATTATATTTCCATAAAATCCTATGGAAATACTTTCTTTCCTGTCCATATATTCTTTCGCCAGCTTAAAGGCCTCACCCGGGTCTTTCACTATTTCCTTAATCCAACCCTGATTAAATCTGGTCTGAATTCTGGAATAATCGACTTCGGCAATTATTCCTACACCGTTGGCAATTTCTATTGATTTGCCCTGTGCTCCGCTCATTCCTCCCAGCCCTGAACTTACAAATAAATATCCGCCAAGATCGCCTTCATTAGGTATATTAAACTTTAATCTGCCTGCATTTAATAAAGTATTGTAAGTTCCATGAACTATTCCCTGAGAACCGATATACATCCATCCGCCAGCAGTCATTTGTCCGTAATTGGTTACACCTAAAGATATGGCTTTATGCCAATCCTCCTGATTATCATATTCACCGACTAATAAACCATTAGTTAAAATTGCCCTGGGGGCATCTGGTGAAGATTCAAATAGCCCAAGGGGGTGTCCTGATTCCATAACCAGAGTTTGATTTTCAGTCAATGCTTCCAAATATTTTTTAATAAGTCTATACTGCATCCAATTTTGACAAACCTGCCCCGTTTCTCCGTAGGTAGTTAATTCATAAGGATATAAAGCAACATCAAAGTCCAGGTTATTATCTATCATAACCTGCATAGCTTTCCCGGCAAGACAATTTCCTTTATATTCACTGACCGACTTCCCGTAAATTTTCCCTTTCGGTCTAAAACGATATCCGTAAATTCTCCCCCTGTTTAAAAGTTCATCTAAGAATTCGGGAGCTAATTTTTTATGCCATTTTTCCGGAATATAACGTAAGGCATTTTTTAAGGCCAACTTAATCTCTTCTTGATTTAAAACGAGTTCTCTTTTCGATGCCCTTCTTATTCCTTCTACAAACTCAGGCATTTCTGGCAGTTCATTATCTAATTTAATAGTCATCGCTTTTGAAATATCAAAATTTGACAACATAATAACTATCACCTCTTCTAAAATTACTATAATTATAATAATTGAGATGAGATTAAAAAAACCTATCCTCCCAGATAAGCTTTCCTTATTTCATCTTTTTGTTTAAGAATATCCGCTCTATCCTCTAAAACAACATGCCCGGTTTCTAATACGTAACCTCTATCTGCAGCGGCGAGAGCTTTCTTAGCATTCTGTTCTACCAAAAGTATGGTTATCCCCTCTTTATGCATTTTTTTAATGGAAGCAAATGCTGTATTTACCAAAATGGGCATAAGACCCATACTTATTTCATCAATAAGGAGAAGTTTAGGATTTAGCATCATCGCCCGGGCAATAGCTAACATCTGTTGTTCTCCTCCGCTCATAGTCCGAGCCAATTGCTTTCCCCTTTCTCCGAGTTTGGGGAAAAGAGAAAAAACCCTTTCTAAATTTTGTTTTAAAACTTGCTTGCTTTTTATAGTGTATGCCCCAACTTTTAGATTTTCAATTACGGTAAGATCAGGGAAAACTCTTCTTCCCTCAGGAATATAACCGATTCCCATCTCTGCCCGAACCCAGGGTGGTTTATTAGTTAGATCGGTGTCTTCAAAATATATTCTCCCTTCCTTAACCTTAATTAATCCCATAATAGCTTTCATTATGGTAGTTTTTCCTGCTCCGTTTGCCCCAATTATAGTTACAAATTCCCCTTCCTTTACAGAGATAGATACCTCACTGACTGCTCGAGATTCTTCGTAATATACATGAATTTCTTCTAACTTAAGCATCTTCTTCCTCTTCCTTCCCCAAGTATGCTTCAATTACTTTTTCATTTCCCTGAATTTCTTTTGGTTTTCCTTCTGCAATCTTTTCTCCATAATCCAAAACTATCATTCTGTCACATAAAGCCATAGCAATAGGCATATTATGCTCCACCATCATTATGGTAAGTCCTTCTTTTTTTAATTTTTTAAACAATTGTATAAAATCCTTTACAGCATCATGACTTAAACCGGCACATGGTTCATCTAACATAATAATTTTGGGGTTTATCCCTAAAGCTCTGGCAATTTCTAATCTTTTAATATATCCTAAACTTAAAGCTCCTGCTTTCTCTTTTTCATATTCTCCCAATTCAACCATTTCAAGAAGTCTCTTAGCTTTATCTACAGTTTCACTCACCCGGC
>Ga0222681_1000180_pt1 | contig 24395 bp, 23 predicted proteins | sample AntAcemetage1006_FD_179844 | JGI IMG/M metagenome (GOLD analysis project Ga0222681, IMG submission 179844) | Saline water microbial communities from Ace Lake, Antarctica - #1006 | ecosystem: Environmental > Aquatic > Non-marine Saline and Alkaline > Saline | place: Antarctica: Ace Lake... | reverse complement strand
TGTCGGGGATTTGAGCACCGGGACTGCTGAACAGCTCTATCTTGCGCTCCGGTTTGGCTATATCAGGGATTTCGGTCGAAACGGCACTAGTCTGCCGGTAATCTTTGACGATATTCTGGTCAATTTCGATCCTCGGCGCCAGCAGAAAGCATGTGAGGCAATCCGGTCACTAACAGAAACAAATCAGGTTTTCTATTTCACCTGCCACCCGGAGACGGCGGCGATGCTGGAGGAAGCGGTGGAAGGTGCGAAAGTGGTTGAGATTGGATAAGTAGAATAGGAATTTGCTCTGTTCTTTAGAGTGAAATTTCAACATAGAATCTATCTTTCTATAGATATACGAAGTGTCTTTCGTTACCTAAATGTACAGTATTACAAAGTAGATATGGCTGGAACAAGAAGAATACCGGTATCAGAACCCGTCTGGATAATGCTTTGCGAAATGAAAAAACCGGGGCAAACATATGACTCTCTGCTCAAAGAAATTATTGACCATGAAAAAAATTACAGATTCATCCGGGAGATGGAAAAAATAAAGTCTCATTGTGACTTTGAATTTCTGATCCCCGGATAATAAAAAAGACTCACTGAAAAAAGCGAATATAGTATCAGAATCCATTAAAAAGTGATGCCGGAGTCTTTAGATATTTTGTTACGTTATTTCGAGATGAAGTTTTATTGTATCCTGTAGATTTTCAAAAACTTCCTCATAGGTACCGCCCTCTGCATAACATCCCTGAAGTGAAGGCACATGAGCAATATACCCTTTTTCATCCATTTCAATTATGACACTGAATTGAGTCATGATTAATTAGTAGATCTAAATGTGTGAGACTATAATCTTTTAGTATGAGCTATTGTGAGAATACAAAAAAAAGAGGTAACTATTCACCCCCCCCCCACCTATTTTCTGAGGGCCAAACCGTTTGATCAATATATAATGAAAACAAAATAAAATAGTAATGGGCTCCTTTGAAGATCGGAATGAATTATTGCAATTTGTTTTGAACGATCCAGTAGGTGCCACGAATTTAATATTTGATCTACGTGATATTGTTGAAAAACAATCAAAAAAGATCGAAGAACTTGAAGCGCGAATTGTGGAACTCGAGAGTAAACTGAACAAAAACAGTCGAAATAGCAGTTTCCCTCCTTCACGTGATCTCTACAAACCAAAACCCAAAACAAAACCAAATCCCACCAGTCTCAGGAAAAAGAGTGAGAAAAAACCCGGCGGTCAGAAAAATCACAAGGGAAGTACCTTGGAATTATCAAAACATCCCGATGAGATTCACACGAATCATGTTACAACCTGTAAGTGTGGACATTCTCTTCACAATGTCAAGCCTAATAAATTACTGCGCAGACAGGAGTTTGAAATCCCAAAACTTCCGATAAAAGTTACTGAATATCAGGCAGAGGTAAAAATGTGTCCTGTTTGCGGACAGAAAAATACAGCAGAATTTCCCCCAAATATTACACAAACGGTTCAGTTTGGTGAGAACCTGAAAACAACAATTCTTTACTTCAAGAATGAACTATTTATCCCTTATAACAAGATTGCAACTTATATCAACGACTTTTATGGCCATCCCTTAAGCCCGGCCACTATGATCAAATTCCAGAAAGATGCATCCAGGTTACTTGAGCCATTTGAGGCATCCGTCAAAGAAGAATTGATTAGGGCACCTGTTTTGAATGCCGATGAAACCGGACTTAAAGTCACCGGAGATAGATGGTGGTTGCATTCAATAGGAAATAAGTTCCTGACACTGTATGGAGTAGATCCAAGACGAGGTTCAACAGCAATTGAGGTCATTGGAGTTCTGCCTAAATACAAAGGAATTGTGGTTCATGATTTCTGGGCAGCTTATTTTAAATACGACTGTACGCATTCTTTTTGCAATGCCCATATTATGAGAGAACTGCAAGGGGTCATTGATAGTTTCAAACAGAAATGGGCAGAAAAAATGATGGACCTCTTTAAAGAGGTTTACAACTGCGTTTTCGTTGAAAATAATCGTGATCCTTTGAAATTAGCAGGATTTGAAGAGAGATACAGAGTTATTGTTGAAGATGGAATGGAAGAAAATCCTCAACCTAAACAACATAATGCCAGTAAACGGGGCCGGGTGAAAAGGTCAAAACCTCTGAACTTACTCCTGAGACTAGAAAAATATCGTGAAGATATTCTGAGGTTTATGTATAACTCACTCGTTCCGTTTACAAATAACCTGGCAGAACGGGACGTGAGGATGATGAAGGTTCAGCAGAAGATCTCGGGTACGTTTCGGTCGGTTGAGGGAGCAGAAACATTCTGCAGAATTCGTGGATATATCTCTACCGTCAGGAAGAATAAAAAATCAGTGTTTGAGGCACTGAGAAGACTGGTTGCCGGGCAACCATTTACTCCCCAAGCACTGATGGGGTGAATAGTTACGATATTTTTTTATTGTGGTGCCGACATTTCTGGTGGTAAAAGAGATTTTATATCGGTTTTCTCTGCAGAGCAGGAGGATTGCCTATGTGTTGATCTTTGCGCTGGTGGTGTATGATGTGACCCTTGCGTTTCAGATTATTCATTCCTTCATCGACTCATTCTTGCAGGTGATGAATGTGGTTGGGTGAAAGGGTGATTTTATCCGTTAAGGTCCACTCATCATTTTTTTGAGTCTTTTCCCACGAGACTGGAACTGATCGGTCAAACAAGCCCAGCCCTCAAGATCGCGCACCTTTAAAGTCCAGATTGGGATTTTTCACTGAGGTGGTGAATTAGATGCCAGATATAGCAGAGATTTTGCTTTCTTATGTTTTTGGAAAACCGGCATATCTACAATTATTGCTAAAAATAAGGATAATTGTCCCTCAGACCCCTCGCGCGATATCTTTAATATGTCACATACAAAATATCATATTGTCTGTCAGATACTGATTGCAACAGTTTCAGACTAGGTGATGGACATGGCCAAACCAATTGAACTGGAAACAGTTTTTACCGGGAAAAGTGCAGTGAGATTCAATGAATATCTCAGGCAACCAGTGCAGCATTTTTCCCCGCAGAGTCGATCCCTCATTAACGAGGCACGTCGACTTGCCAAGGAATCGCCCAAATAAAACATGAAAATTGATCCAAACTCTCTTAAATTTTCTTTTTTAACAGAATCGTCTGATGTTTCATCGTTTGCATGTTCTGAATATAAGGATCTTGAAGATTTTTTAAAACACGACGCGAAAAACTACCTCCGGGAAAAAATTGCTATCACCTATCTGGTTCACTATGAAGGGCAACTGGTCGGATTTTTCTCTCTGGCAATGGGATGTATAGCTTCAGACTCTGTGAAAAAATGGATGGGGGTGGTTAAATTCTCTCCAAGTAAATATCCCGCTCACCTTCTTGCAAGACTGGCAACGAATGACGGATTTCGTGGTAAGGGAATTGGGAAGGAGATGCTAAAAAGAGTTTATACAATTACTTTCAAGGCTTGTTCCTCAATCGGATGCAGATTTATCGTAGTTGACGCGAAAAAAACCCCTAAAACTATCAACTTCTATGAAAAGTATGGGGGGTTTGTTAAGATCCATGAGAATGAAGACACAGTGAAAATGATAATTGACATTAACAAGCTCGAAGACCCCGATACATCTATTGAGACACAAATGTCGGATTATGAATAAATGGTCAGCCAAGCAGCCGCTAAAGGTAACGGCACATTCTGCTGGTCCGGCCTGCTGGAAGTGGACCCGGCCCAAAGACAGGCCGATAGCGGGCCGAGGTTGCATTTTCTCATGCCAAAAAGCATAGCTCACTATCAAGATGTCTTAGGATGGCTGTATACTCTCTAAAAAATGCCGAAAAATGTTCCAAAAAGGGATTGAGCTTTAAACCTCACGTCGATAAGCCTCAGATGAGATTCGAACTCATGACCTGCTGATTACAAATCAGCCGCTCTACCAGCTGAGCCACTGAGGCGCAGTATTTACATTCGCAGTGAACGGTAAAAAAGGTGGTGGATATGCATCCCGAAAGCAGCGGAGAAGATGGATACATTCATGCCACAAAAATGACAATTCTTTTGTTGATTTTAGGTCATGGCACATCTTACCGTTGATATAGGAGGGCGTCCCGGCGTTGACTGTCGTGGCTTCTGTTCGTATTGCTATTTTAAAAAGATACCCGAAAATGAGGCGCCTGAGCCATTTGGCTGCCGTTACTGTCTGCCTATGATAAAAGGCTGCGACTACTGCACCAATGGGGTACGGGAACGGTACGAGAGTTTTAAGTCACTGCGCGAGGTTGCAGACACTGTTCTGGGCGATCTACAATTTATCGATGGAGACCTCGAACGGGTGACGATATCCGGCGGTGGCGATCCGTCCTGTTACCCTGACCTCAGAGATCTCTTTGAGATGCTGGGCAGTATGCAGGTGCCGCTGCATATCGGATATACCTCAGGCAAAGGATTTGACGATCCGGAGTTTGGTAAATTTCTGATTGAGAACGGACTTACTGAGATCTCATTTACCATCTTCTCTGCTGACCCGGAACTCCGCCGGGAATGGATGGGGGATAAAACTCCTGAGGCATCGCTGAAGGTGCTTGAGGATCTCTGCGCTGAAATTGATGTTTATGCTGCCGTTCTGGTCCTGCCGGGAGTTAACGACGGCGAGAAACTTGAGGAGACCTGTGCATGGCTTGATGAGCGGGGAGCAAAGGGCCTGATATTGATGCGTTTTGCGAACCGGACTGATCAGGGTCTGATTCTTGGCAATGCCCCCATCATTCCAAATCAGCAACTTCAAACTGTGAGTGAATTCAGGGATCTGGTCACCCGTCTCAATGAAAAATATAATATGAAAATCAATGGCACGCCGCTCTGGGACCCGGAGATTGGTTCACCATTTGCTATTGCAAACGAGCCGGACCTGCTGGAAAAACTTCCTAAAGTTACGTCACGGGTTACCTGTCTCTCCGGCAGCATTGCTGCCCGACCCGTTCAGCAGATTCTCGATGCCAGGGGCAACCGGACCCGTGTTGTTAATACATCAAAGGAGATTGCCTGTCTGATGACGGCCGATGACCTCAGGGAGCTTGACCCGGATACTCTGGAAGACACCATCATTATTCCCGGGCGGAGTTTCATTCATGAACGTGAGGCGCAGGAGATTCTTACCGGAAATGGCAACCCAAAGACAATAATCCGTGGTCCTGAACTCCTGACGGCCGATGCGGAGATGAGCATGGGCATGAGCAGAAACGAAGTCTTGCAGATCGAACTGGATGGATTTGCTGAGCTCATCCGGCTTATTAACCGGCATGGTGTGCCATACCAATAAGTTTTTTTACGCTTGAAAATTTCCAGCAGATGAATCCTATCCGTAAGCACTGCCTGGGGAGAATGTGGGACGGTGTGTCCCCGTTATCGTGTGTTGTTGTCAACCGGATTTTTGGATTTAGTCCGGAAAAACCGATTTTTTAGCAGAAAACGGGAAAAAACCTTATCATTATAAAGAAAAAGTAATGTCAGGTATATGATGTTCCCTGATTTTGGTTTCCGAAACAATGAGAAATACCTGATTCCGCTTCTCATTATAGTGACAACCATCATCGCTCTGGGTGTGGAACGGTATGCTATTAGTCTGGGGTTCTTTTTTGTCTTTGCCAATCTGCTGATGATCCCGGGTATTCTGCTTGCCTATTATTACACTGAGCGTGGTGTGGTCGCCTTTACATGTGGTATGGTCGCCCTTGGATTCAATTTCATCGTTTTTGGTGGGTATGGCTATGGGCTTGATGTGGTGGCGCCCCGGATTGCGCTTTTTGTTATCATCAGTGTGATTGTTGCTTATCTTTCAATGCAGCTTTCTGAAGAAAAACAGAAGTATGCCTCCATTTTTGAACGGATTGGTACAGCAATCCTCATCCGGAATCAGAAGGGGCAGATTGCAATGGCAAACCGTCAGGCATCTGAACTTCTGGGCTATTCTGAGGACGAACTTGTTGGTATGCGTGTGATTGATCTGATTGCAGAAGAAGATCTCCCCACTGCCCGTGTTCTTGACGATCGGTTCAAAAAGATGGCTCTTTCAGAAGTCACTCCGGTCCGCCCGATGATTAATGAGGATCTCAGCATCAAACGAAAAGACAACGTGAAGCGGGACACTTCGGTCAGCATGGGATATATGCCGGATTCACAGGATGTCATCATCTCATTTAGTGATATTACTGAGAAAAAACAGGCAAAATCACTCTTAAAAGAGCATGAAGAATATCTTCGGCGTATCTTTGATACAGCATTGGTGGGAATCATTATCATCGATACCGAAACACAAAAAATTGTAGACCTGAATAATAACGCTGCAGGAATGATTGGCCTGCCGGCAGAAGCAATCAGGGGAGCAGGCTGCCACCAATATATTTGTCCATCGAATGGAACTGATACTGAAAAATCCGAGAGGGAAAAGTACGGCGAGAAAGAACTTATTACAGCCTCCGGTGTCGCAGTTCCTATTTTGAAAAATGTGAGCAGTATCATGCTCAATGGCAGGGAACATCTGCTGGAGACATTTGTTGATGTAAGCAATGTAAAAGAAGCGTTGGAAGAGATTGAACGGCGTGGTGCGGTCCTTGAAGTGGCAAGTGAGAGTGCAGACTGTCTTCTTAGGCAGAGTGAGTGGGAAAAATGCATCCCGAAAACCCTTTCCGGTATGGGAAATGCCCTAAGGGCAGAGCGGGTGGTTCTGCTTAAGAAGACCACAGACGAGAATACCGGAGAACCGGTTATGGCACAAATGCATCTCTGGAAGCGGGACGAAGACAAACCCCTTCCGGATTATCTGCAGATAAAATCACTCTCATTCTCCAAACACTGTTCGTCCCTGAAGCGCTGGAAGGATATATTATCTACAGGTGAAAGCATTGTCAGTACAGTTTCTGCTCTTCCGGAAGAAGAGCAGACCTTTTTCAAAGGTTCTTTAGACTTATCAATAGCTATCGTTCCGATATTTGCCGGAGAAGAGTGGTGGGGTCTTCTTGGCTTTACAACGGAGTCGCTGGAGCGTGAATGGGCGAAGGCTGAAGTTGATTCCCTTTCTCTTGCTGCCGGTATCATTGGTTCGGCGGTCGAGCGCGATAATACCTATACAATGCTCCTTGCCTACATTCGCGAAGGGTCACTCCGGCTGAAGAATCCGGTGGACCTTATCACCCAAAATCTGGTTGATATAATAGATGAGCTTGAAAGCGATGAGGATGAAGCCGTGGAGATGGAAGATGTCCTGAACCAACTTAAGGTTCAGGTCAAAAACTCAGAGCAGATCATCTTCAATCTCCGTGAGCTGAATCAGGCGATTGTTGGAATGAGCACAGAAATACCAGAAGACTTCAGGACATTCCTTTCCCAATAATAATGACTGACGAGTATAATCTGGATGAGATTGTTGAAGACGAGCCACAGATCTATGTCGTGCTTTCAAAGCCCGGAAAGACAAAGAAGATCAATCTCTCGATCGTCTCACAGGTACTCGACTATGCAGACTCGGCAGTGATGATGGTGACATTTTCACAACCGGCACCCTTTTTGCGGAATTATTATGCAAAGAATGACGTTGATCTGGAACGGGTTACCTTTGTTGATATGATCACGAAATTCGCCGGTGGCAGCATTCCGGAGAATATGAATGACGCTACATTTATGAATGGGCCGGGTGATCTGACCGGGCTGGGGATTGTTATTACTGAAGAACTCAAAAAGGTTCAAAAGGATAATTACTTTGTCGTTTTAGATTCGATTAATGCCATGCTCATTTATCTGGATTCAGGGAAGGTCAGTCGTTTTCTCCATTTCATGGCGAGTAAACTGAGGTTACAGGGACTATCTGGTATCATAATGGCCATTGAACGGGGCCTTGACCCAATCCTGATGACACAGTTGGAATCATTTGCGGATGATCTGATTGATCTGAGTGAGGTTTCTTCATCTGACAGCCGTGCAGTTGATGATGCGGGCAAAGAGTAAGTAAAAAAATATGGGTTTTGTCTATGTGGCAGCTGGCCTTCCTGCTTGATGGCAGATAGTCTCTCCTGTTGAATAGAAAGAAAATCAGACATTCTTAGAAGTCTGGTTTTTGACTATAATCCCGGTTCACCTCAAAATCCCGTTCCCATTTTCATCAAACACTGTCTGAAAAATTCCTATCATGCACGTTTTTCATCAAAAAATGAGAAAAATCCTTATCTTCAGAAAGGAAAAGTAATATCAGGTCTATGATGTTCCCTGATTCTGGTTTCCGAAACTATGAGAAGTACCTGATTCCGCTTCTTATTCTTGGGACAACCATCGTCGCTCTGGGTGTGGAACGGTATGCCATTAGTCTGGGATTTTATTTTGTCTTTGCCAATCTGCTGATGATCCCGGGTGTTCTGCTTGCCTACTATTACACCGAGCGTGGACTGGTTGTCTTTACGTGTGGTATGGTAGCCCTTGCGCTCGTCTTTCTTACCTTCTTCGGGGGGTATGGGTATGAACTCCATGTGGTGGCACCCCGCGTTGCGCTTTTTGTTATCATAAGTGCGATTGTTGCCCATCTCTCAATGCGGCTCAAGGAAGAAAAACAGAAGTACGCGTCAATTTTTGAACGGATTGGTACAGCAGTCATCATCAGAAACCAGGATGAACGGATTGCAATGGCGAACCGGCAGGCGTCTGAACTTCTGGGCTATTCTGAGGATGAACTCATTGGCAGGCCTGTGACGGATCTGATTGCAGAAGAAGATCTCCCCACTGCCCGTGTTCTTGATGATCGGTTCAAAAAAATGGCTATTTCAGAAGTCACTCCTGTACACCCGATCGTAAATGAGGATCTCCTCTTCGTCCGAAAAGACAGGGAGATCCGGGACACCTCGGTCAGCATGGGATATATGCCGGATTCAATGAACGTGATTATCTCGTTTAGCGATATTACCGAGAAAAAACAGGCAAAACTCCTCTTAAAAGAGCATGAAGAATATCTCCGGAGTATCTTCGATACGGCACTGGTGGGAATCATCATTGTCGACACCGAAACACAAAAAATTGTAGACCTGAATAATAACGCGGCAGGAATGATTGGCCTGCCGGCAGAAGCAATCAAAGGAACAGACTGCCATCAGTACCTGAGTACACCGGAAGGAGAAAACGGTGACAATAAACTGATTACAGCATCAGGTGCCGTTGTTCCTGTTCTGAAAACGGTGAGTAAGATCATGCTCAACGGCAGGAAACATCTGCTGGAGACGTTTATTGATGTGAGTGACATCAAAGAAGCGCTGGAAGAGATTGAACGGCGTGGTGCGGTTCTTGAAGTGGCGAGTGAGAGTGCAGACTGTCTTCTCAAGCAGAGTGAGTGGAAAAAATGCATCCCGAAAACACTCTCCGGTATCGGGAACGCGTTAATGGCCGACCGGGTGGTTTTGTATAAGAAAACCATTGACCAGAATACCGGAGTAACGGCCATGGAACAGGTGCATCTCTGGAGAAGGGACGAGGACAAACCGCTTCCGGATTATCTACAGACAAAATTACTATCCCTCTCCAAACAATGCTCGTGCCTGAAGCGCTGGGAGGATGTATTTTCAAATGGTGAAAGCATTGTCGGCGCAGTTTCAACTCTTCCGGAAGAAGAACAGATATTTTTCAAAAATTCTACAGATGCCTCAATAGCTATCGTCCCGATATTTGCCGGAGAAGAGTGGTGGGGGCTTCTTGGCTTTACGACGGAGGTGGTCGAGCATGAATGGGCGAAGGCCGAAATTGATTCCCTCTCTCTTGCTGCCGGCATTATTGGTTCGGCGGTCGAGCGTGACAATACCTATACGATGCTCCTTGCCTATATACGCGAGGGATCACTCCGGCTGAAAAACCCGGTGGATTTCATTACCCAGAATCTGGTTGAGATTATTGATGAACTTGAAGGCGCTGAGGATGAAGAGGTGGAGATGCAGTATATCCTGACCCAGTTAAAAATTCAGGTCAAAAACGCCGAGCAAATCATCTTCAATCTCCGTGAGCTGAATCAGGCGATTGTCGGCATGAGCACAGAAATACCCGAAGATTTCAGGACATTTCTTACCCAATAACAATGACTGCCGAGTATAATCTGGATGAGATTGTTGAAGACGAGCCACAGATCTATGTCGTGCTTTTAAAGGCAGGCAGGACTAAGAAGATCAATCTCTCGATCGTCTCACAGGTACTCGGCTATGCAGACTCCTCGGTAATGATGGTGACATTTTCACAACCGGCCCCATATCTAAGCGATTATTATGCGAAGAACGGCGTCGATATGGAACGGGTTACCTTTATTGACACTATTACCAAATTCGCCGGTGGTAGTATTCCGGAGGACATGGATAACGCTACGTTTTTGAATACACCGGGGGATCTGACGGGCCTGGGGATTATCCTTACAGAAACACTCAAAAAGGTTCAGAAGGATAATTTTTTTGTGGTATTTGATTCAATCAATGCCATGCTCATTTATCTGGACTCCGGCAAAGTCAGTCGGTTTCTCCATTTCATGACCAGTAAACTGAGGTTGCAGGGCCTATCCGGAGTTATAATGGCCGTTGAACGGGGTCTGGATCCAATCCTGATGACACAGCTGGAATCATTTGCGGATGAAATACTTGATCTCACAGAAGCTCCTTCATCCGTCTCAAAAATATCAGAGTTGCGACAAAAAACTCAGAATATAAAGGATTCTGATGAATAAATCTCTTAGACTATTCTTTTTGGTGTGATGAAATTGGGAGAAAAAGGACTTTTTTCACGCCTGTTCAGGCGTAAAGATACACAAGAAAAAGCAGCAGATCTGGCGGCAGAGGCAGCTTTTGTCCTCATCAATACGTCGGGGGAGTCAGCGGCTCACATTTTAGAGGAGCGGTCTGAAGATGAAGAACCGCTTCCTGAATATCTGGCAAAAGTCAGTGATATTGAGGCGGTCTGCCGGAATCTTACACTCTGTCGAAATAAACAGCAACTCCTTGCCGTCATTGGCCGGGAAGTCAGCACCTATCCTCTCACCCTCCCTGAACAGATGTATGCATCTTTTGCCGCAAAAGTGAACAATCTGCCTGCTTCCTATCGGGACGCGTTGCTTCCTGCGATCCATTCTCAGATATTTGACGCGTATCATGACCTGTTGCGACTGTACCGTGCCGGAGAAGATGCGGTACATGACGAGCCCTGTCGTGAAGATTTGAGCAGGTATTGTGCTATGGTTGTGGCAGCGTGCCGGGCAAAAGCGGCACAAAAAGACCCAACAGCCCTCTGGATGAAATATCTGCTGGCCTGCTATTCGATGTATGTTGCAGAAGAACCAGCCCATCCGGTGGGGACTCCTTTCCCCGGCGGTCAGATTGTCGATACATGGGACGGCGTGTATTACTGTCCGGTTCGTAATCAGGCTGATGATGTGCCTTTTGCCCTTTGTTCGTTCTGCCCTGCGGTGCAGTCTGATGAACCGATCTATCCCTGGTCGTATAAAATCCGGCAAAAACGTGAACGGCAGGCGTCACTACAAAATTACTGGACGAATTACAAGGGATAAGGTGCTTCCGAAAATTCTGTAGGTTACTACCAAGCGGTTGAGATCAGAGGCTAAAAAGATATGAGGAATCCTGTTTTCTCAGGGACGTTCTTCTTTTTTCTTGAGATAGACGCTGCTTACATCACACCCTGCCCCGCATGAATCACTGTTTTTATCGATGACCCGGTAGGCACTGGCAAGGACCGTTGCCTGGGCAAGTGACCCGGCGATGAGCACAGCTTCAAGAATCTCTTCTTTTGTGGCACCCATCCGAAGGGCACTTTTCTTGTGGTATTCAAGGCAGTGATCACACTGCAGTGCTGCACCGACGGCAAGACTGATGAGCTCGACGATCTTTGGTTCAAGGGAACTTGTTGCGGAGATGGCATTTTTGTAGAGCAGATGGGAGATGAGCACCTCCGGATGAGTGGACATCTTCTCGAAGATCAGGGGGACATTCCCATAATCTGTCTCTACATTTTCCAGCCACTTTTCTGCTGCTTCTTCTTTGCCTGAGTTGACAATTTCCTGTAAAACATCCTCATATTTCATAGGGGGTCTCCAAGTCTCTGAAAGATAAGAGCAGAAAAATGGGGTGATCATTCTGCCCGGAATATATAATGAAAATCACTTCATGATTTGTCATCGAAACAAGTGTGAAGCTGTCGCTTCATACCTGTTTACTATCAGATCATGATGGCCGTATCTGAAAAGCGTTTGATCTTCAATAGAATATAATTGCGCATTTTGGATTGTCGGATTTCAGTGACGTCTGCGACGGTTACATCCTCGTCAATCACCGTGGTGCCGATTTTTTCAGCAAATTCTTCATACGGCAATTTAACCCGCAATCCGTCAATCTGAACTGTAATGGGTGTTGGGTGGGTAGATCCCTCTGTGATGCCCCATGTATCATCAAGCACCTTCATGAGGCGTGCAGGCGAGACCGAGAGAGGATCTTTTGCGATACCTTTGCGCACCTCTGTTAACACCTGCGAGATTTCATCGACCAGTTCATCGAGCTTGTTAATCTCTCCTTCTTTTCTCATACGATGCCCAACCCGCCCGATGTTTCCCACATATCCTTCGACCGGCGGGTCAATGATCTTCTGAAGCGCTGCTGTATCCGGCCCGCCTGAGAGAATGATCGGTACCGTAATTCCCCGCCGGAGGGTGGGGAATTTGTGTTCGATACAGGCCTCAAAACTCCCCAGCAGGTACACGGCACAGTCGTGTTCGTTGATGACATTGCGCTCTTCGATGGAGAGGTTCGCGATCCGTTTACCAAAACCCCGTGCGAGACCGACCATGTTCGTTTTTGCTCCGGAACGGCGCAGATACTCGGCGATATCACAGGAGGAATGTGGCAGATGGTGGATCTCAAGGGAGGGTGAAACAACGGCGATCTCAGTCCCAACGAGGGGAGATTCAGATACTTCTCCGGCAAGAGGGCGGGAGATCTCCCGGATTAGTTCAATGTCTTCCTGGGGCACCAGCGCCTGAACAACAACATCTGAGGCAATTACGTGCCGCTGAATAATAAAACCGCCAAGGTCGTCGATCAAATCGGTGACGATGTCGTGCTTATAGACGCCGCCCTTGTAGGTGATAGGAACAAAGGTCATTGTTCTGCCTCCATTGCGGCAAACTGTTCGGCCACCAGTGTTTCAACAACATCTGCAGGAAGGGTATCCTCACTTGCCACATAATAGAACCGGTTGTCTTTGTGATACTGGCGGCGGACTTTAAAGCCCTCCGGGGCTGCCCACTGGAGGCCGTAGATAAGATCCCGGTACATCCCTTCGCTGGGATCAACGACGACGATATCGGAGAGTTCGTCTACTGTTACCGGTTCGTGTGGATGGACAACAACGGTAAAGCGATCCGGTTGATCAATGTTGTCCCGGCCGAAACGTTCCCAGAGAACCGTAAGCATCGCCGCAAGAGAACTCTCGCTGCCCACATCAAGGAGCAGTGACCCGTCCGGCTTTGGGAGCACATTACAGAAATTTCCGATGCGAATAAGACCGGGAAGTTTCTTGGTAAAACCGACGGCGATGAAAACCGGTAGTTCTGGATCGATGCGGACCCGAAACTGCCCAATGATCCGGATGAGATCAAGATCCAGCAGTACATCAGAGATAATCCCCCGGTACATTTCAGCACCGGCTGGTTCGGGGCAGTCGATGACAAAGTACTCAAACGCCTTCATGGCTGGCTACTCCATAAGGACATAGCCGGATGAGAGGAGCGCTGAGCCGACCGAGCCGATATACTGTGAATGGTGGGGCACCAGAATCTCTGTCTGCAGGAGCGCTCCCATCTCCTTCACAAGCCCCTCGATAAGCGAGGTGCCGCCGACCATGATCACCGGCTCTTTGATGTCGATCTCCTGAAGCTGCTGTTCGAAGACCTGCTCGGCAACCGAGTGGCAGGCCGCAGCAGCCACATCCTCTTTACTATGGCCTTCAGCAAGAGCGTTAACGAGACTCTGCGTACCAAAGACGATGCAGTAACTGTTCATAGGCACCACTTTAGAATTGCCTTTAACAGCAAGGGGGCCAAGTTCGGTGATGTCAACGCCGAGGCGTTTTGACGTCATCTCCAGAAACCGCCCGGAAGCACCGGCACAGATGCCGCCCATCGTAAAGGTGCCCGGGATACCGTCCTGCACTGAGATTGCCTTGTTGTCCATGCCGCCGATATCGATAACGGTGGCGTCGCCCTGCTGTCTGTCTGCCAGGAAGACCGCTCCCTTGGAGTTGACGGTCAGTTCTTCCTGAATGAGGTCGGCATTGAGTTTCTCGCCAACCAGGAACCGGCCGTACCCTGTCGTGCCGATAGCGTCAAGATCTTTTCGGGTGATGCCTGCTTCCTGTAGTGCAGATTCTATCGCACTCTCAGCAGATTTCATCACTTCGGTTGTTGGCACCCATCCGGTTCCGATAATTTTGTTATCCTGCATTATCACTGCCTTGGTGGTCGAAGAACCGGAGTCAACACCCATGGTGGTGCCGACCTGTTCTTCTCTCGCTAAAAGAGCACGGCGGCGGGCGATGGTGGTAAGGGCTTCCATTCTCGTTAAGAGTGTACCGGAAGTCGTGCGTTCGGTAAATGAGTAACTGACGACCGGCAGATCCGAGTGAGTATGAATGTAGCGGCGCAGTTCATTGCGTACGATGGCCGCCTCAGAACAGCGGAAACAGGTGGCAATAAAAACGGCGTCAGCCTCAACCTTCTCCTCGACAAGGGCCCGTGCACGGGCGATGGCAAGTTTCAGGTCAGCACTGCGGACTTCCAGACCAAATTCCTGAGAGGCCTCTTTGATATCATTCAGAGTTACATCCGGGAAGAACATCTCAGCATTGACTGCTGCTGCGGCATCGTAGATCTCGGTCTGGATACCTGAATGTTCAGACCCACAGGATAACTGGGCAATACGTACCGGGTGTTCCTTCATGATGTCTCACCTCCGAGACCTTCCAGAAATGTCTTAATTTCTCTCACAAATTCAATTCCTTCGTCATCGTTTCGTGGATAGGTGATGTCCAGCACCGGGATAGTCGCGCTTTTCTCACGTATCAGGAATTTGATCAGCTCGTTGGTACGGGCGCATCCCTGGCATCCAAAGGCAAGATCGGCGTCGTTTACGATGATGGCTGCCTCAGCCTGTTCAATCAGCGGTCCAAAAAGGGCCATTCTCCCCCGTACACCTGACGGAACTTCTACAGCTGCATATTTCAGACCTTTCTTGGGGTCTTCGGGAGTCATCTGGAGTGGGGGGGATTCTATACTTGGTGTCTGGATATGCTCCCGAATTTGCACGGCGACATTGAGGGGCGTATGGCCATATCGCTGGACAAGATCTGAGAGAATGAGGCTTGTTGATGGATAGATGAAAACGTCTGCCATATTTTTACTGCTCCTCTTCCTGAATGATAGTCATAAGGCGTTCGACTTCGAGCGGACCCGCTTCATGTTTCATGTCGCGGACTGTTGTGGGTTGTTCATCGGCTGACTGGGGTGAATCTGCGGCTTCAAGGCCCTTTGAGACATAGCGGATGAGACTCATCTCAAACTCATGCCCGTAGTATCCCGGGCGTGCTCCGCCGAGGTTAGCCCGACAGCGCCGGATGTCGCCGGGCGGAAATCCCCGATCTTTGACAAAGATGTGGTGGGGGTCTATCTCCCGTAGTTTTGTGATAATGGCATTCACCTCTTCTTCTGTGCCCGTGATCATCATACCAAAGCAGGTCTCTTTGATCATGACCCCGTCTGAGATCTCGTACGCACGCACGGCAAGAGACTGAGGTGTAGTATTGGGAGAGTCAACAAAGACATATTTGGTGACCGTGCCGATGAACTCCGGTTCATATGGTGGTTTGATCACAGTTTCACCTCACGGATGAAGACCGGACTGCCATCTTTGAGACCAGCAAGCTTCTCCGGCTGAAGGACCGTTCCAATAATGTTGGTTGCATCGAATGGTTCTGCGGTAGGCCCGAATTCGGTATGTTCGTTGATCCTGACTCCGATCATCCCAGTACCTTTTCGTGAGTCATTGGTCATGCCAAGGGCATGTGCGGGAACCATCTCTGAAGGGGTATTCTCAAGATGTACTCTTGTTTTTGTTGAGACCGTTGGGTTAAAGAGATACACATCCTCGTAGGTGAAATAAAGGGGCAGAACTCCGGTTGCGTGCCACTTCAGACCGGTAACTTCCCGAAAGACTGCGCAGGAGTCCGGAGCATGTTCATCGTCCAGTGAGATGTCGATGACATCGCTGGAAGGCACGGTGGTGAGTTCTGCTGTACCGGCAGCAAGCACTTCCATCGTCGTTGCCGGGAGCTGGTTGACCACAATCCTGTTTGCTTCATCGGTATCGATATCGAGGTGCACACCCCGGTTCTCTGCTATCTCTTTGCCCTCTTCCAGCGTGAGTCCCAGCAGGTCAAACTGGTGGGGTAGTATCTCAATAATACACTCCTCACCCTTCCCGGCAAGTTTCGCAATTTCAATGCCGTGTGAAATACGGGCGACAATAGTATGAGCCGGTGTGCCAGCGAGATCAGCAGTATAGATATAGATGCTTCCGCGGTTGCGTCCTTTTACCCGTGCGGTCATCGTTCCTTCCAGACGGGACCCTTTCTTCTCGGGCAGCACATCGGTGCCGCTCATGACATCGTCGCGGATATGAGTACTGGAGGCAAGAGCGATGGTATAGCGTCCTGACGCAAGTGCGATGAGCATATGCTCAACACTCTCGGCCGTTGTAGTGTCAATATCTTCTTTACCAAATCCTTCTGCCGTTGCTTTCAGTCGGGTGATAATTTCCATACCGTCTTCGAGTGGCAGAGACTGGTCGATGGTGGTAAAGGAGTTTGACACATCTGCCCGTGCAACGATACGCTCGAAACTGTTGATTGTATCCTTCTGTGTCCAGAGTGGTGGAATCCCTCTGCCTGAGACCACCTTTCCAATAACGCCACCGCCCTCTGCCGCTCCATAATCGGCGACATGACGGGCACGGGAGAAGACCAGACAGGATTTGCTGGGCGCATACCCCTGGCACCCCAGAATCAGGTCGTCTTTTTCATATCGGGTGGATGTTCGGACTGGTGCATAGGCTGCCGGAAAACTTCCGAATGCTGCAGACTGGCGGTCCTGCCATTTCAAAAGAGGAGTGATGCCGGTAATACTTTCCTGGAAGAGGTGTGTGCCTTCTGGTTTTAGTTCAACAACCAGTTCGCCTCTTGATGTAAACAACCGGATGCTACTGGTTGTCTCTGATGTCTCTTCTCCCGGACGCACAACAGCGACCGAACACTCCGGAGGATGGTCCGGAATGAGTTGCGAAAGCAGACTTCCTTTTGGGAGTTTTTGCTCTTCTCCGTCCAGGAGAACAGTTATCATACGTTATTCTTATCCTTCAGGCTGTGCCATTATTTCGCGTTCTTCTGCCGAGAGAAGATCAAGTATTTCCTGTGTCGGACCGATTTTCACAATCTTTCCGTTTCGCATCAGTGCCAAACGGTCACAGATGTCAGCCACAAATCCCATGTCGTGAGAGACGACGATAAAGGTCTCATCCATCTCTTCACGGGAATGCAGGATTGAATGTTTCACATCGATCTTGGTGATCGGATCCATCGTTCCGGTTGGCTCGTCCAGGAGAATGATCCGTGGTTCGCGTATCAGCACCTGAGCGAGTGCTACCCGGTGTTTCTCTCCCTCGGAAAGCTGGTCCGGGTGGCGGTTGAGAATCTCCCGACTCTTTTCTTCGGTGAAACCTGCCATCGTGAGGGTAATAATGGCTTTATGCATGGCAAGCTGTTTAGGGAATTCAAGGCCGATGGAGTCCGTGAGATTATCAAGAACCGATCGGTGTGGATAGAGATCGTATTCCTGGTGCAGAAGGCCGATGTATGCCTTGGCCCGTCCACGGTGCAGGAATCCGGGTTTGGTCATATCAACCCAATCGTCACCGATTCTGATGTTCATACTGCCACCGGTGGGCTCGATAATACCAGAGATGATCCGTGAAAGTGTTGTCTTCCCGGCCCCGCTGGTCCCGATGATGCCAAAGATCTCTTTCTCCTTCACATCGAATGTTACACCGTCAACTGCTTTGATGACGCCCCGGTCAACTGAGATATACCGTTTGACGACATCTTCTGCCTCCAACACATTCTCTCCCAGTTCAGTCACATCATATGTTACGTTGTCATCTTTTGCCATCTTCATGAAGGCGTCAATGACTTCGATGGGTTTCCCGATTGCTGTTATGACACCCTCTTCTAACAGAAGTGCCCGGTCACAGATATCTTCTACAACCTGAGAAAAGTGAGATGAGACGAGCATTGCCATATTATTGTCCTCTGCTGCGTCCTTGAGAACATCATGGACTACCTTTGCCGTGCGTGGATCCAGCGTTCCGGTTGGTTCATCAGCACAGAGCAGCACCGGATCTTTTGCGAGCTGGCGGGCAAGAACTACCCGCTGTTTCTCTCCCCCTGAGAGGTCACGGGCAATATGCATCATGCGGTGGGAGAGCCGAACCTGTTCTAACAGTTCAATTGCCCGGTTGATTGCTTCCTGCTCCGGATATTTTATATCACTGAGTGCGTGGAGCACGTTTTCAATGACCCGGTCGTCTCCGTACAGGGCAAACGTTCGCTGGAACATGATGGCGGAACGACTCATCATGCGGCGTTTGAGCTGAGCGTTCTCCTCGTCCCAGAGATCAAAGTCCAGTTTTTCAAGGATTGCACCACATTTTGGGCAGGGTTCACCTACATTCGACTGTACATCCATAAATGTACAGTTGGGACAGGCTGAAGTGTGGAACAGAACGCGCCCGCTTGTCGGGGCCTGGTCAATTCCACGAATCAGGTGCATCAACACGGTCTTACCGGCTCCACTTCTTCCGATAATTCCGAGTATTTCGCCTTCTTTCATCTGGAAATTGACATTATCAAGAACCTTCGTTCCATCAAATTCCATTGTGAGATTTTCTATTGTCAGCAACGGCGGCATAAATCTATCCTCTGTAATTCTTATTGTTGAGTATTATGAGTTAATTCTTTACATATGCGCGTAATTCACCGGGCGTGTTCCGGCGGCAATTCAGGGGTTTTAATCCGGTTTCTTCTTCATTGAGCAGACGATTGAGAGAATTTCGCTGATCGCATTAATTGTCATGTCAGCGGCCTCTATCAGTTCTCCGGGTTTTTCTGTTGTCTGCTGCAGTGAAAGAACGCCGAGATCGGCAGCTTTCAGAGCTTTACGGTCGTTCATCCCATCACCGACCATGATGACGGTGTCATAATGTTCCTGAAGATCTTTTACAATCTGAGCTTTTATGGAGGGGGTCGCGACCCCGTGAACGTTGTCATGCGGGATGTTGAGATAGTCTGCCATTTTGATCAGTTTGTCTGTCCGGTCCCCGGAGGCAACGTAGGTGGCAACACCCATTTCATGCAGAGAGCAGATCGTCTCTTTCGCATTGCAGAATGGTCGTCCGCCTGAGGTCATGACAAATTCAATACCCGGCAATGTAAGATTGATCATTACGCCGGAATTCAGGGCGACAACCGGTTCGCGCTTGCACTGATCCCAGACATTGCGGATGCACTCTTTCACATCTCCGATAGTTGCGTGACTGTCAGAATAGAGCGCATCAGCTACACGTTCACAGGCCACGACCTGACTGGCACAGGCGACACCGTAGGCAATCTTCTGCTCGGTAAGATAGTCCGAGAGTTTTTTCTCAGACGGCTCTTCCATAATGTCCAGAGTATGGGCGTAGAGCAGAACAAGCACCCGGCCTTTTGCAGCGTAGGTAAGTTCGGTTGATTCGATGTCAGGCAACAGTTCCTGTGAGCGGACATCTTTGGCGACCCGGTAGGTCCGAAGCAGTGTTCCTGCACTGTCAAATACAACGGCAATAGACATGATGATCGTTGGTCAGGGGATCTGACTTCAATATATGGATTACCTGTTCTCTAAGAACAATCTTCCCTTTCGGCACAGCAGAGCAAACAGTTAACATGATTGCTTGGTACAGATTGTTTAATTATCTTAGATAACAGTTGAAACCCAGACTTCTCAGAATGTCCGGTTTTATTCATATGGTGCCAAAGGTTTGTCACTATATCTCTGAATATCTAAGATAATGTTGACCAGGATGTGATGATATATGCCAGATGTAACTGCAACGTATTTTTTCAGGGCACAGAAGGGCACGAAACCGGAAGAAGCGGCACAGGCAATCTGTGACGAACAGACGACTGGAACCTGGACGGATCTGACGACGCGTCTGTCGTATGTGAAGGCATATGATGGATGGTATGAATCTGTTGAACCTGAGGGTGCCGGGTATATTACTGAGATCCACTACCCTGCTGAGATTTTTGAGCCGGGCAATATCCCGCAGTATCTCTCGGTTGTCGCTGGGAATCTATTTGGTCTGGGGAGTCTGGATGCGGTCCGGCTCCTTGATATTGACCTGCCGGACAGTCTGGTGCCTTTCTCCGGCCCGAAATTCGGGATCAAAGGAGTGCGGGATCTGCTGGGAACCACCACCCGCCCTCATGTGGGAACGATCATTAAGCCGAAGGTTGGCCTGAACCCGGCGGATACGGCGTTTGTGGCAAAGGAGGCAGCGCTTGGTGGGATTGATTTCATCAAAGATGACGAGACCCTGACAAACCAGGCGTTCTGCCCGATAGAGGAGCGTCTTGAAGCTGTGATGGACGCTCTTGACGAGGCGTATGATGAGACGGGACATAAGGTTCTCTATGCGGTCAATGTCTCGGTGGGGGGCGATGAGATCGTCAGCCGGGCTGAAGCACTGATTGAATTGGGAGCCAATGCCGTAATGGTGGATGTTTTGACCAGTGGTTTTTCAGCTGTGCAGGCACTTGCCAAGGATCCGGCGATCTGTGTGCCGATTCATGTGCACCGGACAATGCATGGCGCGATGACCCGCAATCCTGAACACGGCATCGCCATGCGACCCATTGCCAGGCTTGTGAGGATGCTGGGCGGCGATCAGCTTCATACCGGCACGATCTCAGGGAAGATGGGCCATGATCCGCAGGAACTACTTGGCGATAATGCGGCACTCACTGAACCTTCCCACGGTCACGTCCCGACCTTTCCGGTTGCCTCAGGCGGACTGCATCCGGGCAAGGTCAATGCTGAACTGAAAGGACTGGGGACGGATATTGTGCTCCAGGCCGGCGGCGGTGTCCACGGACACCCTGACGGGACACGGGCCGGTGCGATGGCGATGCGGCAGGCAGCAGATGCATTTATGGAAGGGATGAGCGCTCAGGAGTATGCCGTGGATCACCCGGAGCTTGCAAGGGCTCTGGAGCTATGGGGCACCTCGTAAGCAGAAAAACGCGGAATAATATAAATCACCAACAATCTTTTTTGATCTTCCGTGAAACCCGGCAAGTTGGCCCGTTACCAATCGGCATCTTTCATTGCCCCCTGAGATCAATATATTCTTTGGCTGATGTATTACGAAAATTACTGGTGCTGTGGCCCGAAGCCCTGCACAGTGCCGAAAAAAAGACGGCAGATTATACCAACCAAACTTAAAAAGGACACTAATATGGAGATATCATTTGTAAAAATGCACGGAAACGGGAACGACTTCATCCTCATTGACGAGATGGAGGGCACAATCATTCCTGATGAGATGAAGGGAGACTTCGCTGAACTCTATTGTGACCGCTGGTTTGGCATTGGTGGTGACGGGGTAATCTTTGTAAGCCCTTCAGAGGCAGCCGATGTAAAAATGAGTCTCTTTCAGCCGGATCGGAGTGAGGCAGAGATGTGCGGCAACGGGATTCGCTGCCTTGCCATCTATGCACAGTCTGCCGGACTCGTGAAGGACACCTGCACGGTCGAAACGATGGCCGGTGTGCTGGATGTCGTCTTCACTGAACAGGGGGTTGCTGTTACGATGACTGATCCGGTTTTTGATCGGGGGGGACTGCCGGCGACCGGCGATGCTGATGCAGAGTATTGTGAGGAGATCAATGGTCTGATGGTCTATGCTGCAAACACCGGTGTGCCGCATGCCGTCGTCTTTGTCGATGATGTTGCGGCAGTTGATCTCATGAAGGATGCTCACCCTATCAGATTCCATGAGAGTTTTCTGCAGGGTGCCAACGTCAATTTCGTGCAGGTTACGGGTGAGAACGAACTGACTATCAGAACCTTTGAACGGGGTGTGGAAGAAGAGACCCTCTCGTGTGGGACGGGTGCGACCGCGTCTGCTGCCATCGCGTATCGGCTGAAAAAGGTGGGCAGTGACGTGCTGGTGCAGACGGCAGGAGGACCGCTCTCTATTACGGTCGGCGAGAAAACTGTCATGAACGGACCGGCAACCGTTGTGTTTTCAGGCGTTATATCGTTCTGATACCGTCTTCAACAATATCAAAAATAATTTCTTTTCCTTCGGGCTGCGACCGGTGTTTCTCAAGAATGGCCCGCCGGTGCTTCCCGTTTTTCTCAAGACGCACGATAACCTTTGAGATGTGCTTTAGGCCCGTTCCCCCGAGTCCGGTGAGCTGGTCTATTTTGAGGTTATGATAAACCTGATTTGTGACCAGCACCGGAATATCATATTTTTTGGCATACCCTAAAAGGCAGACCATCTGGGTTGTCAGTCGCCGCTGCACCTCGCCGTGCATGCCGGTTTCCGTCCGGTACAGGGCAGTAATAGAATCAGCGACCAACAGGCCGATGTCGTTTTCCCTGAAGATGGCCTCACACTGGTCCACCATCAGTCCCTGCTGGTCAAAGTCTACCGGTTCATAGACATAGAGCGACTTTGCAAGCTCGCCTGCCTCCGGTCCGGCAATCTGGGAGAACCGCTCGGCAGAGAACCCTTCACTGTCGATGAGAATAACGCCTCTGCCGGAATGAAGAACCGAGCAGGCGGCGCAGGTGGCAATCGTGCTCTTACCGCTTCCGGCCTCGCCATAGATCTGGATGATGACACGCCGTTCCATCCCGCCGCCGATCAGGTCATCAAACCCGTCGGCACCGCTGGGTAGTTTCTCTTCTATTTCCATGCGTTCTCCCATCCGGGAACACTTTTCCATCCCTCTTCCTCGACCAGACGGCTGACGGTCCGAAGTGGCATCCCGGTTGTTCTGGCGCACCGGCTTGCGTCTTCAAATTCAGCCTTGAGTGAAACGATCTTCCCCTCAAGCCAGCCAACCTTGATCGGAATCAGGTAGTTTTCAGTTCCGATGGTGATCGATACTTCTTCGAAGCTTCGCTTAATGGTGCTGCGGTGAACGGATGGCAGAGAACGCACTCCCAGGGTTCCCAGTTCACTGATGAGAATGCCGGTCAGCGTTGCCGAGGTACCCGGTGTGCATACTACCCTGATAAGGTGGCCGGACCGCCCTTTTTTCATCACAATCGGCATCGCCGAGGCGTCACGGGCCCCGTTTTCCATCAGCCGTTCAATGGTATAGGCGATGACTTCCGGCGTGACATCGTCCACGTTCGTCTCAAGAAGGGTAATCTGGCCTTCTGCTGACATGTCCTGCTCTTCTGTCTTTGCCAGCAGCACCCGGAGCACATTTGGCACATCCGGTGGATCGCGGGTGCCCGCCCCGTGGCCGATGCCCTGGATGGTGAGTATCGTAGTGTTTTCATCATAACCGGGAAACGCAGCGGTAAAGGCGGCAAGGAGTGCAGCACCCGTTGGTGTGCAGAGTTCTGACTCTTCAGACCCAAAATGAACCGGCAGTCCTCCTTCTTTGAGAATTGCAAGGGTTGCCGGGGCAGGAACCGGATAAGTGCCGTGAGCACTCTCTATCGTCCCGCTGCCGAGACAGACTGGCTTTATGGCAACGGCGTCCGGTGCCAGCTGAATGAGGGCCGTGCAGGCTCCTATGACATCAGCAATGGCATCGTCTGCTCCCACCTCGTGAAAATGGGCGTGTGATCCGTGAATGGTCTCTTCGGCATTTTTGATGCGGCCGTAGACCTGTGTTGCAAGGGCAACGGCCTCCGGCGCTGCATCGGCGTTTGAAAGGATGGCGATCACCTCATCCGGGGTCCGGTGGGCTGGCCCGGCATGGGTGTTGATTTTTATTGCAGAGACTCCGCATCGCTTCACACGCGTAATTTCAGGGTCAGCGACAACCGATGCCATCGCACGCCGGACGGGGACTTCGTCTGCCCCGGCGTCCAGCAGTGCTCCGGTTATCATATCGCCTGCCGCCCCGTGAAACGGGTCGAAAAGAAGAATCCGCATAGTTGTAAGTATGTAGAAATCATAGCATATAAGCAGT
>Ga0222681_1000174_pt1 | contig 25116 bp, 21 predicted proteins | sample AntAcemetage1006_FD_179844 | JGI IMG/M metagenome (GOLD analysis project Ga0222681, IMG submission 179844) | Saline water microbial communities from Ace Lake, Antarctica - #1006 | ecosystem: Environmental > Aquatic > Non-marine Saline and Alkaline > Saline | place: Antarctica: Ace Lake... | reverse complement strand
CTCGAGGGAGATGTTAATTTCAAACCGTTCGAAGGTTCAAACCTGCTGGTGGGGGCAGAATATAAGCACTATGACTGGGAGAACAAGAATTCAGATCTCGATTCTTTTGGCGGGGACGTCCCAGGATCCACATCTGATACTTCTGCCAAGCTGCACACCCTGGGAATCTACGGAGAAGCCCAATACCGCCTCTGCAGGTATATCAAGGGGGTGGCAGGAGTTCGGCACGAAGACCATTCTGAGTTTGGCACAGAAGACCTTCCTCGTTTCGGTTTGATCGTCAATCCTCTTGAAAGCACAGCCATTAAGTTCAATTATGGAAAGCACTTCCGTGCCCCTACGCCCAACGATCTTTTTTGGCCGGCAGATCCATATACCAAAGGGAATCCTGATCTCCAACCTGAAACTGGGTGGCATTTCGATGCCGGTGTTGAACAGGAGTTGTTTGACAATAAGGTATTCTTATCTCTCACATACTTCAATTGGGACCTCAAAGACAAGATCCAGTGGGCCCCTGACAGCAACTGGGTCTGGACCCCGCAGAACGTAGATAAGGCTAAGGCCAGCGGCGTGGAGGTGGGAACCAAGTTCGGTCCGTTTTACAATGTGACCCTTGCCCTTGACTATACCTACACCGATGCTGAAGAGGAGAATCAATATGTGACCCGGCGGGCCACATATACCCCCGAACATCTGTTCAGGGGAAACCTCACGTACTGGGCTCCTTTCGGGTTGACCGCCACAGCAACGGTCCGTTATGTTGGGGATCGCTATTTCTACGGCACGGATAAAACCACCACAGATCCTGTGAGCACCCTGGATCCTTATGTGACCATGGACCTCAGACTTGAGCAACGTTTTTTTGAAAACTGGCTGCTGTCTCTCGAGGGGAACAATCTTTTTAATAAGTCGTACGATACCTTTTTCGGTTCTTTTACCAATCCGACGGCTAAACCGCCAACCAGTTCGGGAAAGTATCCAGGGGCCGGGAGGTCTGTTTTCTTGCGGGCCACTTATGAATTCTGATCCGTAGACCCGCCTGCCACTGCGAGGCACAAGCGGGCAGGTTACACGGAATACTCTAATGACTTAATCGGTATTTCCGCGGCCTACAGGTGAGATCTAAAAATGAAATGAGGGAATAGCAATGAAAAAGAAAATTGCGTTCTATTTTCGCAGATTTATGCTGTTGTTTTTTCTGTTTGTGACATTTTTCGGGAGTGGTTCCCCGGGTTTTTGCTTTCCCGAGGAGTTCGTGGATGCCAGTGGGATCAGAGTCGCAATCAAGGCACCTCCTTCACGGGTGGTGTCTCTTGTCCCGACCATTACCGAAATCATCTTCAGTATCGGGGCGGGAGATGCTGTAGGAGCCATCACTTTTCACAGCACTTATCCATCCGAAACCGCAGGCAAGCCGATTGTGGGAGGCTTTTTTTCTCCACCCCTTGACGCGATAGAGGCGATTCAGCCTGATCTGATCTTCCTGTCCTCTCTCCATAGGGGAATAAAAGAACAATTCGACGGGAAATGCTCACTGGTCACCCTTGACGCAAAAAGTGTCGGTGATCTTTACCGAAATATTGATCTGTTGGGCAAGATATTCAATAAGCAGGAGGAGGCCGGAAAACTTAAAGAGCAGATCAAAGCACGGCTTCAACTCATTGCCCGGAAAGTGGCTAAAATACCCGCCTCAAAAAAGAAAAGGGTTATTCGGCTTATGGGACGTGACAGGGTTATGACCCCGGGGGATGATTCCTTTCAGAATGAGGTGATCAAGGCCGCGGGCGGCATCCCCCCTGAACTTGGTAAAAAGGGAAACATCGTGGTCATCACAAAAGATGAGTGGATGCAGTTTAATCCGCAGATCATCTACGGTTGTGGCGGCGACAGGGAAACAGCCAAGAGGTTCTTTAGTCGTCCGGGGTGGAAGGATGTGGAGGCCGTAAAAACGGGAAAGATATTTTACTTCCCCTGCGACCTGACCTGCAGGGCATCCACCAGGACAGGGCATTTTGTTTCCTGGCTTTCATCAACGATTTATGGAGACGAGTTTTCAAGAAGAGAAGATCAGGTCCTTCAGGAAAAGGTATTGAAATCACGCAAACTCGACCTCGACCTCAATTATATAAAGGATGCGCATATCTTCTACAGTACGATCCACGACTTTGAAAACAAGACCCTGATTATCGATTTCAAAAAGCCCTTAACCATAGTCTCTACATTAGAAGGAGAGCGTAAGGGGGTTGAATCAATCGGCAATCATTACCTTCCTCCCCCCTGCTGGGGATTCATCCATAAGTCCGGTTTAAAGGGCGAAAGGAAGCGGATATATGATATCTTCGGAAAATCAGAGAAAAATACCAGCTTTCTCTTCACAGGCGCCGACATGGACAACCTGGCCGTTGAGAAGGCGCGGTTCAGAGAAATAGAGGTTTATGCCCTAATAACCGCGGGGGTCAGGTCAAACGCCATGCGAATGTCTGAGGACGAAGGGAAGTTCTACGAACCGGGAACCATCAATATCATCATTTTGTCCAACATGGAATTTACTCCCAGGGCCATGACAAGGGCTGTCATCTGCGCCACGGAGGCAAAAACAGCGGCCCTGCAGGACCTGGATATCAGAAGTCATTACACCCCCCTTGTCAATCAGGCCACCGGCACCGGAACAGACAATATTATCGTTGTTCAGGGAACAGGCATTCGGATCAATGTTGCAGGCGGCCACTCAAAGATGGGAGAGCTGATCGCAAAGGCGGTTTATTCGGGTGTTAAAAAGGCTATCTATAAGCAGAACGGCCTCATTACGCCACGTAACATCTTCCAGCGTCTAAAGGAGAGAGGCATCGGTATTTCTGAATTGATCTCTGTGGATCAATGTGAATGCAGTGTTGAGAGGGAAGATCTGTCGGGGGAACTGGAAGGGATACTCCTCCAGCCGGGATACGCCTCTTTTGTCGCATCGTCTTTCGCAGTCAGCGATGACTACGAAAGAGGGCTGATTACCGACTTAGACGCTCATGAATTATTGTGCAAAAGAGTGGCGGACAAGATTGCCGGTCAAAGGATAGTAGAGATGGTGGATCTTGTGGCCATTGATAATATGCCACCCGTTTTGAAGATGACCCTGAACGCTATTCTAAATGGCATTTACTTCAAAATCAAGTGAGGTACTTGAGGGATTTGGAGATATCATGAAAAGAGAATCGCTGTATTTGCATGGTGGTACCCCACAGCTTGACATGGTCAGACTGGGAGTGCCCATCCGGCCCGTGTCAGACTTCAGTGTCAACCTTAATCCTTTGGGACCGCCCCCTATCATAAAGGAGAAATGGAAGGAATTACTTGAGGCCGTCGAGCACTATCCCAGCGTTGAAGGGGATGGCATCGCTAACTATTACCAGAGCATATACGGCATATCCCCTAATAATTTCTTAGCCGGGAATGGATCAACCGAGTTGATCTATCTAATACCAAGGGTGCTCAGGTTCAAGCGTGTCGCTGTTCTTACACCTTCATTCCATGATTATGAACGGGCATCTCTTCTCGCAGGGGCAAAGGTGGCAAAATGTTCCCTTTCTCCCCATGACGACTTTGTTTTTCCGACGGAGGATCGATTGTTAGAGGTCCTTGAAAAGGTGGATGCCTTCTGGATCGCCCGTCCCAACAATCCCACAGGAAACCTGTTCTCCATGAAACTCATCCTGAAATATACCCGGATGTTCCCTGAAAAATGGTTCATAATTGATGAAGCGTTTATTCAATTCTTAGATGATTGGAAGAGCAACAGTTTTCTCGCTGCAAAGCCGATGCCCAACGTTCTTGTACTTAACTCGCTTACAAAATTTTATGCCATTGCTGGTCTCAGATTGGGAGGGCTTATGGGGAGTGAGCAGGTTATCTCACGTCTGAAAAAGGCAAAGGAACCGTGGACGATAAATGGAATAGCGGATCGGGTTGCATCCCTCCTCATTCAGTGCGCTGATTATGATGATAAGACCCGTCTAATTGTTAGGGAAGAGATGAGAAGGGTTTTTACGGTCCTAAAAAACATGGACGAAGTCATCCCCTTCTCCACTTCAGCCAATTACATCCTGTGCCAATGGGTCAAAACCGGTGACCTGGATGACATGATACGATATCTACTTTCCAATGGTGTATACGTGCGGGACTGCAGAAACTTTCCAGGACTTGAGGAGAACTTCTTTCGTATGGGCATCAAAAACCCTAAAGATAATGATCTGTTGCTTTCGCTTATTTCATCGTTTGAAAATAATTCCTGTCCGAGCCAATCCCACAGTAATCCATAATGGACGAGACACCAATGTTCAATCATCAATCATCAATCATCAATCAAAAGGGTGGTTATGCTTGAATTAGCCTTTATAATCTTGCTTGCATTTATCCTGGATCTTATCTTTGGTGATCCCCGGTACGGGCTTCATCCCGTCAGGCTCATCGGCCGGTGCATCCTCCTTTTCACGAAAATATTGAGGGGCTCGGGCCTGGACGGAAAGGGGGGAGGCATACTTCTCGTTGTGATGGTAGAAACCACTTTTCTCGCCACCTATTTGACAGCGAGTCTTATCTTTCACCATATCAATATAGTTATCGGCCTTGGGTTTGATCTTTTCATAGGCTATTCCTGCCTGGCACTTAAGGATCTTTTCATTCATACGGATCGGGTGATACATGGTTTGGAGACCAGCAATATGCCTGAGGCCAGAAAAGGGATTTCCATGGTAGTAGGGCGCGATGCCCGCTTTTTGGATGAAAAGGGTGTGTGCAGGGCGGCAATGGAAACTTTGGCTGAAAACTTTGTGGACGGGTTTCTTTCCCCGCTTTTCTGGTATTTGAGTGGCGGGATACTGGGATATATCTTTGGCCTTTCTCCAGTCATGACTGCCATAAGTCTTATGCTCGTCTTTAAAGTGGCAAGTACATTGGATTCCATGGTAGGCTACAAGGATAGTGAATTTCTGGAGTTTGGCTGGGCAGGGGCGAGACTCGATGACCTCATGAACTTTGTTCCGGCCCGTTTGTCCTTAATCGCGTTCTTTATGGGGGCATGGATTTGTAGGCTAAAACCATCAGAGGGGATAAGCGTGGCCTTAAGGGACAGGCTAAAGCATGATTCACCGAATGCGGCCCACGCGGAAAGTTTCGTTGCCGGGGCTTTAGAGGTGCGTCTCGGTGGGCCCGTCGTATATCCGGATGGTCAAAAGGATAAACCATGGCTTGGAGAAGGAAATTTAGATCCGCGGCCACAGCACATCCGAAGGACAGTCTCTCTCCTCAAATGGTCTGCCTGGGTTGCGGTGGGTTGCTCCACATGTTCGCTGGTTTTGCTTGCGTAATAGAATATGCCAATTTTGTTTTTTGGGTTTTTTGCGGTGTTATCAATCTTAATGGTCTATAAAAAGGCTCCAAGGCCGTCACTCCAGCGAAAGCGGGATTCTAAAGCAGTTGATTTTCCTGGATTCCCGTTTTCACGGGAATGACAAATAACGGGTGCTTTCTGACTTTTTGTGAGTTTATCAATCTTGATGTTTTTGTAAAACGTCGAAATTCCTGTTTTTGAAGCCCATAACTATTTTATATCCCAGTATGAAGTTTTTACTTTTTGTGTATTTTGTGCCTTTTTGCGGCTATATCAATAACTTAAAAAGGGAATAAGGAATGGCCAAAGCCATCATGTTTTTGGGTACCGGCAGCGATGTGGGAAAATCGATCGTCTCGGCCGCATTTTGCCGCATATTTAAGCGAAGGGGTTACAAAGTCGCCCCTTTTAAGGCCCAGAACATGTCTAATAATTCTTTTGTTACCGTAGAAGGGGGAGAGATCGGACGGGCACAGGTTGTTCAGGCCGAAGCTGCCGGACTCCTTCCATCAGTGCACATGAATCCTATCCTACTCAAACCGTCATCTGATCAGGGTGCACAGGTTATCCTCCAGGGAAAGGTCCTGGGTCAGATGGATGCCATGAATTATCATGATCTGAAACCGCGGCTTAAAGAAGTTGTTATGGATTCCTACAACAGATTAGCCAAAGATTATGATCTTATTATAATGGAGGGGGCAGGAAGTTGCTGTGAGATGAATCTGAAGCAGAATGACCTGGTGAATTTTCCCATGGCCCGAGAGGCAGGGGCTCCCTGCATTTTGATAGGGGATATTGACAGGGGAGGCGTCTTTGCACAGATCATCGGAAGTTTTCATCTTATGAGCCGAAAAGAGAGGGATATGTCTATTGGATTCCTGATTAACAAATTCCGTGGAGATCCGAACCTCTTTATATCGGGTATGGACTATATGGAGAAGAAAACAGGCAAACCGAATTTTGGACTGGTCCCGTTTTATACGGATATTCTCATTGATTCCGAAGATTCTGTGGCTGTGCAGGAGGACAAACGCAAACTGAAACCTGTCGGCCCGAAGACGATTAATATTGCGGTCTTAAAACTGCCTGCTATCTCTAACTTTACTGATATGGAAGGGCTTGAAAGGGAGCAGGATGTGGTGTTAAACTATCTTTTCAGACCCCAGGAGCTTTCTATCGAATATGATTGGCTTATTCTTCCAGGGACCAAAAATGTCATGGAAGATGCCATGTGGCTAAGCCGGTCCGGATGGAAAAGAGAAATTGGTCAATTTGTAAAAGGGGAGGGAGGGGTCTTAGGGATTTGTGGAGGATACCAGCTTTTGGGTGAGATCATAAAAGATCCCTTTGGGGTAGAATCGGATAAAGAGGAGGTCCGGGGCCTTGGTCTTCTTCCTATGGAAACCGTTCTTGAGATGGAAAAAGTGGTTCGAAAAGTAACAGGAACCTGTCTGATAAATAAGAAAAGAGTAAGTGGCTATGAAATTCATATGGGTAGGAGTCATGCCGAAGGCGTGATAAAGAAGGAGGGTCAGCCCTTCTTGAGTATCCACGAACCTGGGAAACGCCGGGCTTGGGAAGACGGGTGGGCTTTGAAGGGAGGGAAGATCGCCGGCACCTATGTCCACGGTATCTTGGATTCCCCTGCCTTCAGAGGCGACTTCCTTAACCGTATCAGACGGGCTAAAGGGCTGAAAGAAAGGCCCCCGAAGCAGGGCAGACTGGGCCGATTTCATCAGTACGACAAGCTTGCCGACCACTTTCAAAAGCACTGTAATGTAGAAGAAATCCTCGCGCTTATATGAAAAATCATTCCATAAATATGGTTAATTCGTCATGAAAAAATCCAGGCTTTTCTGTTTGATTGAAAACTGGTTTGTTGCTTTTCTTTTATCATTGGCAGTTCCTTGTGGTCTTCTTGCAGATGATCATGACGGAATGGAAAAGACCGCACCGGCGCCTGAAAGAATCATTTCCTTAGGGCAAACCATCACCGAGAGAATCTATCTCCTTGGAGCGGACAGGAACCTGATTGCAGACACGGTCTACTGTGTCCAGCCCGAGGATGCAAAATACAAAGAAAAGGTGGGCACACTCCTCCAGGCTAACCTGGAAAAAATCGTAGCCCTGAAACCGGATCTGGTGATTGCAAGCAACCTGGCCCGACCGAAGCAGTTGAGGAAATTGAAAGATCTTGGGATACGCGTGGTCCAGTTCTCTTACCCCAAAAACTTCTCAGAAATGTGCCGGCAATTTCTGGAACTCGGAGAACTTCTCGGAAAAGAGGAAAAGGCAAAGGAGATCATCGACAACACGAAAAAGGAAGTTGCAGCGATCAGGATGAAAACAAGAAACCTGCCTAAAAAAAAGGTTTTCATCCAGCTCGGGATCAAGCCGCTTCATGCGGTGACAAGAGAATCATTCTTGAATGATTACATCGAATTCGCCGGGGGAGAGAATATCGCGCTGAATGAAGGGCGTGGGGCCTACAGCAGGGAAAAGGTGCTGAGGGAGAACCCGGAAGTGATTATTATTTCCACCATGGGTTCAAGTGAAGGTGAAACCGGAAAAAAAGAGAAAGAGTCCTGGATGAAATATAGATCAATTGCCGCAGTAAAGAACCAGAACATATATATCGTTAACCCGGATAAAATTTGCAGTCCCACACCGATCACATTTGTGGAGGCATTAACAGAGATAGCAGAAATGATACATCCCGATTTTAGCGATGGTGAGTTGAAATGATAGACAGGAGGATACGCCGCTGGGTGATGATTATTTTCATCCTTACCGTTATATTAATTTGTGTTTCCGTTATTTCCCTTTGCGTCGGCGCCGCGGGGATATCGCTCAAAAGAATTCCCCACATTATGTGGGAAGGGAGGGGGTCTGGGGAATACAGCATCCTGTTTGATATTCGTCTGCCTCGGATAATACTCGGGTTTGCCATCGGGGGGGCTTTAAGCCTTGCAGGGACCATATTACAGGGAATTTTCCGGAATCCCCTTGTGGAACCGTACACCCTTGGCATATCCGGCGGCGCTTCATTGGGCGTTTGCCTGAATATTGCATTTAAGTGGTACGATGCTGTAGGGATTATTGCTTATCCCATTTCGGGCTTCTTAGGGGCGGTGCTGGTCATCGTATTTGTTTACAGCCTCAGTATGAAAAGAGGGACATTAAAGACGCAGGGTATTTTGTTGACCGGCGTTATGATCAGTTTTATTTCATCGTCCCTTGTGATGCTCATCATGGCGCTCTCCCGCAGCGAGGATCTGCATGGCATTATTTTCTGGATCATGGGGTCTCTTGACGAACCAAACATGCTTCTCATAAGAATGGCCGTCATTGGGGCCCTTGCGGGGCTTGTCCTCTCCTATTTTTTCTGCCTCGATCTCAATGCACTTGCCCTGGGGGAGGAAGAGGCAATTCACTTAGGCATCAATGTGGAAAAAACCAAACGGATACTTTTCATCCTTGCATCGATTCTTACAGGCTTAAGTGTTTCCGTGTCAGGAATCATAGGATTTGTAGGGCTTATCATCCCACATCTCATGCGCATGTTTACAGGGACGGACCATCGTATCCTTTTTGTCAGTTCGTTCCTGGCAGGGGCATCTTTTTTAATCCTCTGCGATACCCTTGCCCGCACTGTCATCGAACCCTTTGAACTCCCTGTGGGTGTTATTACGGGAATTATCGGGGGCGCCGTTTTCGTATATGCTCTGAGCAAGAAACAGGTGACTTTATGAAAAAAGCGCTTCTCAATGTAGAGGACCTCTCCTGCGGATACGGCAAAGAACTCATTCTCCACGATATGGACTTTAAGGTATCCCGTGGTGAACTCATGTGTATTATCGGGCCGAACGGATGCGGAAAGTCGACCTTGCTCCGGTCCATCTCTCGAATTTTGAAGCCCCATCGGGGAAAAATCTTCTTAGATGGGGAAAATATCGCCAGGATGCGTCATAAAGAGTTGGCGCAAAAGATTGCCGTTGTCTCCCAGACCCCGGAGTCTACGGTCATGACGGTTCAGGAGTATATACTCCTTGGAAGACTTCCCTATTTCAGAAAATACCAGTTCTTTGAAACAAATAATGATGAGAATATCGTACAGAAATATATGGAGCTGACCGATGCTCTCAAATTGAAAGAGACCTTGATGAGTGAGATCAGTGAGGGGGAAAGGCAGCTCGCGTCTATCGCCCGGGCCTTAACTCAGGAACCTGCTCTTTTGTTACTTGACGAACCGACTTCCCATCTGGATATAACCCATCAGGTGCAGATTCTTGAGCTGATAAAACGGTTAAACAGGGAGTTAGGACTTACGGTTCTTATGGTGCTCCACGATCTAAATCTTGCAAGCGAATTCTCCAGCAGGTTACTCCTTCTCAGTAACGGTTCTATTCATAAAATCGGGAGGCCTGAAGAGGTTATTACCTATAAGACAATCGAGGAGGTATATAAAACAGTTGTTCTTGTTGAAAAAAATCCTCTTTCCGGTAAGCCATGCGTTTTTCTGGTAACGGAAGAGGAGATGAGAAAGGAAAAAACAGTATGATAGAAATATTCCAGAAAGGCGGGCCTGTCATGTACCCGCTTCTTGCCTGTTCTCTTATTGCCCTTACGGTGATTATTGAACGGCTCCTCTTTTGGATAAGAGAAGACATGCGACGGGACCAGAAACTTGTTGACAGGATATTAGCGCTTTGCCAGACAGGTGACTGGGAAGACGTTAAGAAATCGATCGGTGGATCAAATGACTTTGTAATTAAAATCTTGGTAGCAGGAATCCTGCACAGAGATTTTTCCATGATCAAGGCCATGGAATCAGCGGCCGCGGATGAGGTCAAGAGGATGAACCATTACATGGTGGCACTGGATACCATGATTACAGTGGCGCCCCTCCTCGGCATTTTTGGAACCGTAATAGGAATCATTACCTCATTTGATCTCTTAGGCGCCACCGGGATAGAAGATCCTCAGGCCGTGACAGCGGGCATTGCCCAGGCCCTTATCACCACCGCAACGGGCCTTGGCATCGCCATCTTATCGGTTTTCCCATATAACTACTTTAATTCCCGCACCGCATTAGCTGTAATGGCCATCGAAAAATATGCAACCAGCCTGGAGATAGTTTATGAAAAGCTGGCCCAGGGTTCTTGTGAAAAGGAAGGCGGGATCAAATGAGGATAGGGTTCGACGTCGGTAAAAAAGTTAGGATCGAAATGCTCCCTCTTATTGATATAGTATTTCTACTCCTTGTGTTCTTTATTTACGCGATGCTATCAATGGCAGTACACAGATCACTTCCGGTAGCGCTTCCAAGCTCTGATACCGCAAAGATCCATAAGCAACTGGTACTATCGGTAACCGTGGATGCAGAAGGGGCCATCCATGTTGACAAAGAACCCGTACCCCTCCAATCGTTGTCCGCAGTACTTAAGAAAAAAGCTGGAAAAACAGAAAGCCCTGGTGTTTTGCTCTTCGCGGATAAAGACCTTTCATATCAGGATCTCTTTAGAGTGCTGGATCAGATAACCATAGCTGGGATCAAACAGGTTTCCCTCCAGGCGGAGACGGACAAGATGAGGTGAAAATTATGAAAGGTTACATACAGATATATACCGGAAACGGGAAAGGAAAAACAACAGCGGCCTTTGGCCTTGCCCTTCGTGCTGTCGGTGCAGGGCTCAAAGTCTATATTGCCCAGTTTGTCAAGGGAGTAGATTACAGCGAGCTTAATAGTGTAAAGAGGCTGTCAGATTCCATCACACTAAGACAATTTGGGCTCGGTTTTTTCGTCAACAGAGAACCAGACAAAGAAGATATCAGGGTAGCGCGCGAAGGTCTGAAAGAGGTTCAGGAGATCATGTGCTCCGGCATGTACGATCTTGTCATTCTCGATGAGGCGAATATCGCCACCTATTACGATCTGTTTTCCGTGGAGGATCTGCTGGATTTCATGCGGGCAAAACCAGAAAATGTCGAGCTCGTAATTACCGGTAGGAAGGCTGACTCCCGGGTTATAGAATCTGCCGATTTAGTGACAGAGATGAAGGAGATTAAACACTACTATCATAATGGCGTTGAAGCGAGGATTGGAATAGAGAAGTGAGCCCTAACCCGGCGAAGCCGGAATTGACTATTGACTATTGAAAATTGAATATTTGTGTCCCGCCTTGGGATTCGTTCCGTCATTTTTTTGATAGGTCTTTTAAAAATCTAAAGAATTGCTTGAAATATTTAATCTGGCGGTGGCGTAAATCATACGCAAACATGATGTGATTTGAACAAATAGATACTAAGAGGCAAGACAAAAGCGAGAATTTGGAAGGAAGTGTCTATATGGAGGCTTAGGGTTACACCGTAAAACAAAGAACTTCCGCTATTCCCACGGACCTGCAGGTCCCCAAGGGCCCCAGGGTCCCCACAGCCCCCAATTCATGGCGGAATTTTCATTCATTTCCGCGGCCATGCGTTGGTGTTTTGCAATATTCTTCTCAATTGACAGCTTCTGGTAACGCTGATAGGCCTTTTCGTTGCCCACATATAGGCATTTGCATGAAGTCGCATCTGCGTAGACATAATAGATTTTGTTATTGTGCTGATGAAGGACGAGCTTTCGTTGGGTCATGCTTTTTAAGTGGTCAAGTTTTTGGGGTGTGTCTGCCAAGCGTATCTGGAACCCCGAGGCAGCGAGCACACGTTCCATTTCGATGGCATCCCTATTCTGGATTGCGGCACATGCCGCTAACGTGATTGTGAAACCAATAAGGACGAATATAGCTATGGCCGTATTTCTAAGGGGTAAAAAAGAAAAGGTTGTTTTAATCGATTTTGGCATTTTCTAAGCCTCCTTTCTCTGACGTCTTCCTATAGGGCAAAAGAAATAACACCTTTTGACTATTAATCACAAAGTTAGCATAAAGAAATTTCAAAGTAAACCTATAAGTAACCGTTCAGGGGTTCAAGGTTGATGGCCTCGTAAAAAGTCTCCAGGGCCGTCACTCCCGCGAATGCGGGAGTCCAGAAGCGGCTGATTTCCCTGGATTCCCGCGTTCGCGGGAATGACAATAACTGGTGCTTTCTAACTTTTTACGAGTTGATCAAGGTTGAAAGGCTGAAAGATTGAGTATTAAACTACAGAAGATGCGAAAGTTTTCTGGAAGATATTGTCTCTTTCGTCAGGGTTTAACTTGAAAAGTGAGACCTTTTCTTGTAAAGGTTAGTGCTACATAAAACTTAAATCAACAAGTGTCCATCCAGAAATGAGATAGTTTTCGCAAGGTCAAGAAAGATGAGGATTTTAACCACAGGAATACATTGGAGTATTTCGAGGATTAATCGCGCCGTTGGCGGGATTGAGTCTGACGTCGCGCCGATGGCGGGACGGAAAATAGCCATTTCTGGGTCGACACTAACAAGGAGGAATATGTGATGGAGACAATCAAGATAATGCCCTGTCTTGATATGAAAGAGGGACGGGTAGTGAAGGGTGTACATTTCGTGGATCTAAAGGACGCGGGCGATCCGGTGGAGAATGCGGAGTTTTATCAGAAGGAGGGGGCTGACGAACTCGCTATGTTGGACATTGCTGCAACATTAGAGAATCGGAAGACAAGATTAGAGTGGGTCAAGAATGTTTCCTCGGTTATAGATATCCCTTTGACTGTGGGAGGAGGTATTTCCAGCTTGGACGATATTGAGTCCGTTTTTGAGGCCGGCGCCAGCAAGATTTCCATGAACAGCGCTGCAGTGAGGACCCCTGAGTTGATCGCTGATGCAGCGGCAAAATTTGGAAAGGACAGAATTACCGTTGCAGTTGATGCTAAGAGAAACAAGGCGATGTCTTCAGGATTTGAACTGGTTGTTTCGGGCGGAACCCTGCCTGTGGAGAAAGACGCAATAGAATGGGCAAAGAAATGTCAGGAATTAGGTGCAGGCGTGATCCTCCCTACCAGTATGGACGGTGATGGCACACTGGCCGGGTATGACCTGGAATTTACAAAGGCGATTTCTGACGCTGTTGACCTCCCTGTTGTCGCTTCAGGGGGTGCCGGGACCTTAGAGCATTTTTATGAGGCGGTAGTCTCGGGTGGCGCTCAAATTGTTTTGGCGGCTTCAGTTTTTCATTTCCGTACGCTCAGGATCAGGGAGGTGAAAGAATATCTGAGGGATAAAGGCTTGGAGGTGAATCTGTAAGCGGACTGACGATTTCACAGGGAAATAGTGATAAAGCCGCAAAAAGGCGCAAAATTCACAAAAAATGAAATTTAAACGTAGTAATATCAGGAAGTTATAAGCAAGAAGGGCCTGGAATTGGTTGGGCTCGCGCTTCTGTGCTCAGTTACGGAATAGGCCAGAATGTGTCCCTGTGCGCTCGAATATAATGCGGTCGATTTCTGTTTTATAGATCAGGAGCCAATCGGATTCAATATGGCATTCCCTTCTTCCCTGCCAGTTGCCGATCAACTTGTGGTCCCTATGGATAGGATCCAATGTTTCTTCTGAGAGGAGACAATGAATGATGATTTTAAGCTTATCGCGATTCTTCCCTCTCCGCTTCATCCGCTTAATATCTCTCTCAAATTGCCGCGTATAAACTGGATTGAGCATTAGATGCCCAGTTTTTTGAACATATCGTCAGCATCCTCGCACACGACCAAGTTCCGGCCTGAATCGGTATCTGCCAACGTCCGACGCGTGGTTTTATTGGGGATGGCAACGTCAAAGGGTAGGCCGTTTCGAAGCTCGACCTGCTTATAAAAAAGCGTGAGTGCTTGGGTTGTGGTCAATCCGAGTTTTCGGAATACGTACTCAGCTTTGTCCTTTAGGTCGGGCTCCATTCGAGCACGTATGGTTGAAGACTTTTTCATTGTTCACCTCCATTAGTATAAAAAATGTAGCACGATTGGGGTACAATGTCAAGGAAATATTGTTGTCTTCTAATCAGCCCAACGATCTGATAACCTGCCGGAAAAATGCTGGGCACAAACCAACAAACAATTCTGAATTTGAAGCGGAGCAATAAACTCCAAAAAATTGACGAGTTTTTGCTGCCAGGTTAATTAGATGGTTGGGCCACTTCGTTTGGCATAGGAACTGCTTCGGCATGTAATTTCATACCCGAAAAAGTCTAAGGGGTCACCCAGAGGTCAATACGAAAAAGTCAGCATATTTGTGGCAGGTCAAAACTATCATTTTGTAAGCTTGAAGCCATGATTCAACAATATTTTGTTGAAATTCCAGTCAACAACAGATAGAAGATGCCATGGTTGAATTCGAGGCCCGGCCACAGTATACACCAACCTGCATTTGGGTCGGAAGAATACAGAAGGAGGAAGATATGATCAGGCTGAAGGACAAATTGTCACATCTTAGTTACACACAGGCCTGCAAGTTTTTGGGACCCAAAGGAGCAAAGCTCATCAGGGAAGGCGGGAGATATGAAATCGATCTCACAGAGCAGGTAAAACTCACCGGGGACCTTTTCCGGCTCCACTTGGGCCGGTCCGTCGTTACTATGAGAATGGACTCTTTAAAGCGCCAACGGCTCCACTATGAGTGCAGTATATGTGAGACCGCCTGCAGACACTTGGGAGCTGCTTTTTCCCTGATATTGGAAGAAAAATTGGCCCTGGGCCTCGCGGCCCCGCCCCCGGAGAAGACCCCCGTTGAAGGCCTCAGCGATGAAGATCTTGTGAAGCAAGCGATCGAAGAAAGAGCAGAACGCGCGCAAACCGAAAAAATGCGATTGAAGTCTTTTGATGCAAACCGATTATGGACCGATTATGCCGTTACCAACAGGTCTTCCGGCAAGACCTATCGCGTGGCCCTGCGGGGATGGGAAAGGGGGGAGTCGTTCTGCACATGCCCTGATTTCAGGAAAAATACCTTGGGCACCTGCAAGCACATCCTGCATGTCACGGAGAAGATGAAGACCCGCTTCAAAAAATCCATCCGGGAGACTCCCTTTACGATCGAAGAGATCTCTGTTTACGTCCGTTACGGCGAAGCGTTTGAGTTACGCCTCCTGATCCCGGAAAAGCTTGACAAAAAGGCCATGGCCATACTCAAGCCTCTGAAGGGCAGAGATGTCAAGGATGTCAAGGATCTTTTGGAGCGTATCCGATCAGTTGAAAGACTTGGCCAGGAAGTAAGCGTCTATCCTGATGCCGAAGAATACATCAACATGCTCCTTTACAGGGATCGAGTAGCAGGCAAAATGGGAGAGATACGCAGGGACCCTGAACACCATCCTCTCAGAAAAACACTCCTGAAGACCGAATTGCTTCCTTATCAGCTTGATGGAGTAGCGTTTGCAGTAGGAACAGGGAGATCTATTATCGCAGACGACATGGGATTGGGAAAGACAATCCAGGGAATCGGGGTCGCTGAATTATTGGCCCAGGATGCGGATATCTCAAAGGTCCTGATCATCTGCCCTGCTTCTTTAAAATCCCAGTGGCGCCTTGAAATAAACAGGTTCAGCGACCGCAGTTGCCAGCTTGTATTAGGGAAAGCCCATGAGAGGGCCGAGCAGTATGACGGACCCGCCTTCTTCACTGTCTGTAACTATGAACAGGTTCTCAGAGATATATTGTCCATCGAAAGGGTAAAGTGGGATCTTATTATCTTGGATGAAGGACAGAGGATCAAAAACTGGGCGGCCAAGACCAGCAGAATGGTTAAGGCGCTCAAGTCTACCTTCGCCCTGGTCCTTACGGGAACGCCTATCGAGAACCGGTTGGACGACCTCTTTTCAATTATCGAGTTTATTGATGACCGCCGCCTTGGACCCGCTTTTCGCTTTTTCAACAGATACAGGGTCACCAATGAAAAGGGAAGACTGCTCGGATACAAAAATCTTGATGACCTCAGGGAAAACCTGAAACCTGTCCTTCTCCGCCGCACAAGGAATAAAGTGATAAAAGATCTTCCTCCCCGAACCACAGAGGTCAGGCGGATCCCTCCCACTGATGAACAGCTCGACCTTCACAACGGTCATAAAAGGATTGTCAGCACAATTATCTCAAAAAAGTACATCTCCGAAATGGACCTCCTCCGGCTCCAGAAGGCCCTGCTCATGTGCAGAATGGCCGCCAACAGCACGTTTTTGGTGGACAAGAACCCGCCCGGTTATTCCAGCAAATTAGATGAATTAGATGTACTCTTAGATCAGTTGATGGGAGAAGAGGACCGCAAAATTGTCCTCTTTTCAGAATGGACTACCATGTTGAACCTGATCCAGCCGTTATTGGAAAAACGGAATCTCAGCTATGTCAGATTAGACGGGTCGGTTCCTCAAAAAAAACGGCAGGGGTTGATTCACCAGTTCCGGAGAGATCCGGAGTGCAGGCTCTTTATCACGACCAATGCAGGATCAACAGGACTCAATCTCCAGGCCGCAAACACCGTTATCAACGTGGACCTGCCATGGAATCCGGCAGTCCTTGAGCAACGGATCGGGCGTGCCCACAGGATGGGACAGAAACGGCCTGTTCAGATATTTCTCCTGGTCACAGAAGATACCTTAGAAGAAAGCCTCCTTGCGACGCTTTCCGCAAAACAGGCATTGTTTTTGGCGGCTCTTGACCCGGATTCAAAGGCAACTATCGTAGACCTTCAAACCGGTGTGGAAGAGCTGAAGAACCGTTTAGAGATCCTCTTGGGCGAAAAACCGGATGCAGCGATTGATGAAAGCCTCAAAGAAGATGTGGAAAAAGAGGCCGAAGCCCTTGTGCGGCGCGAAAAGATTGCTGCGGTCGGGGGACAGTTATTAGGGGCTGCCTTCTCATTCATCGGCGAGATATTTTCCGGAAAGGAGGAGACGGAACAGACCGTTCAGATGGCCGAGGCCTTCAAGAGCAGGCTTTCCGAGTGCTTAGAGAAAGGGGATGACGGCCAACTTAAGATGACCATAACCCTTCCGGACGAATCTGCTCTCGACGGCTTGGCAAAATCTTTGGCACAGATGCTGAACACCGGCTGATAATCGATGATGCCGGTCTGCCCAAATTTATGCTTGACAGGATTCTCCTGAGATAGTATTTTTCCTCGTCTTTAAATACCTTGAGACCTTTGAAAAATGTTCAATTTCGTTCAAAATCAAGGCGCGTGAGGCTTTTAACCGCAGGAATATATTAATTATTTCGAGGATTAAAATCCGAACGCAACACAGAGATTGGGCGAAAGGGGGCGTTTTTCAAAGGTCTCACCTTAAGAAACAAGGAGATATAAATATGGGTTCCAACAGCAAACAGACCAAGGCGATCCGTAAGGTAAAAGCAAAACCCAATAAGAAAAACCTCAAGAAGAACTTAGAGCGCGTTCAAAAAAATGCCGCTATCCTGCGAGAATTGGCGTCCGAATCAAATGCCTGATCCTTCCTGATATACCAAAAGGTTATAGGCTGAAGCCTGAAGCCTGTTAGTTTTTGCGCAAAACTCAATTGGTCACAGCCTAAACACCTACAGGATACCTAAAAGCCTACAGCCTATCTACCTACAGTACAGCCTAAACACCTACGCGGATTTTACACGTTATGTCTTTTATGTTTTTGGACGCATCGAAAGCTTGGGATGACAACCATCGAGATTGTGGAAGAAGGTTAAACATAAGCCAGTCAGCAGTGAGTCGTTCATTCATGACAGGTCAAAAAATTGAAAGAGAGAATCAGTTTGAGCTAATTGGCTAAAACGCATGAAATCATAGACGTCCCTATGCGCCCCCTACTACATTTTATCCCCCTACTTCTATCAATATTATTGCTGGAAATACCTTGACTTTTGACATTTCGACGCGTACGATTGTCCGACGTTAAAGGATTCTAAAGAGGAGGGAGAATGATAAGCAGAGATTGTCTAAGCTATTTAAAAGAATGGTGTTACAGAAGTAAACGTAAGCCCATGCTAATCCGTGGCGCCCGTCAAGTCGGTAAAACCACCCTGGTTCGTATGTTTGCGGAGCAAGAGGATTTTCAGTTGGTTGAACTCAATATGGAGAAACCCTGGAGGTTCATTCCAACATTGAATGATTTGAACCCGCGCAGGACGATTGAGGCCATTGAGTTCGAACTCAATATTGATATTGAGCCCAGACGATCTATTATTTTCTTTGATGAAGTACAGTCCTGCCCGCCTGTTCTATCACTTCTCCGGTATTTCTACGAGGAGGCGCCGGAATACAGAATAATGGTGACTGGATCACTTTTGGAGTTTGTTCTATCTGAACCGAAATTTTCGATTCCGGTCGGACGTATTGAACTTTTTTATCTCGGCCCCCTGACCTTTCAAGAATTTCTGTCAGCAACAGGAGAAGATAAAGCAGTAGCCAAATTAGAGAGTTACAGACTTGGCGACATGATCCAGGAACCGATTCATGAAAAACTCAACCATCTGGTAAGAATATTCAATGTTGTAGGCGGGATGCCTGAGACAGTAAGTCGTTTCGCGCGGAACCGCGGATTTAAAGAAGTCGAAAGGGTCAAATCGGAGATTATCGAGACATTTCGCCTGGATTTTAATAAATATCAAGGCAAGTCAAATCCGCAACTCCTCACGATGGTTTTTGATTCTATGCCTCGGTTGATGGGGAAAAAACTTATTTACTCTCACATAACTCCGAACTACCGGTCCAATGACCTGGCAAAAGCGGTTGAGCAATTGTGCCTGGCCCGGATCATCACAAAGATTTTTCATAGCCACGCCAACGGAATACCGCTGGTAGCGGAGAAGAACGAGCGATTTTTCAAGATGATGCTTCTTGATGTCGGGCTATTGCTTACACAGTTAAATCTCATCCCAACTGAAATCGAACAGGTCGGAGAGTTGAATCTCGTGAATAACGGCGTTCTGGCGGAGCAATTCATCGGCCAGCATCTTTATCAGGCGCAGCCGCATTACAGGGCACCTGAGCTCTTCTACTGGGCTCGCGAGAGAAGATCTTCATCGGCTGAGGTGGACTATGTGATTACAGATGATTTGAATAATGTAGTTCCTGTTGAGATTAAGGCTGGCGGTACCGGACGTTTGCGATCTCTACATATCATGGTCCTGGAAAAATCATTGCCCCGAGCTGTCAGATTTTGTTCAGCTCAACCGACCATATTCACTGAAAGAAGAAAAACAGCAAAGGGTCCGGTGGACTTCAAGTTGATTTCTTTACCGCACTATCTCGTGCAGCAGCTTCAACGGTTACTTTCCGAAGCCTGAGTGGAAGGGGATCTTTGATTGACCTTTGTTTGCAGTGAATCAAATATTTCCCCATAACGCTTTTTGAACTTGTTGCTTCTCAACCTTCTTTTGCTCTGCTGATATTATTATTCGTCTGGTCCTTATCCAAATTTTATGTTTTTGGGCGTATCGAAAGCTTGGCATGACAACCATCGAGATTATGGAAGAAGGTTAAACATAAGCCAGTCAGGAGTGAGTCGTTCATCCATGAGAGGTCAAAAAATTGAAGGAGAGAATCAGTTTGAGCTAATTGGCTAAAACGCATGAAATCATAGACGTCCCTATGCGCTCTCCTACTCCTTCCTGACAAGAGCACTCCCACCCAGGGAGTCTTTATCCACCCTGAACGTTCATAAGTCGATCTTCCCTGAAAAAAAATGATTGTGAGGAGAAAAAGCCTATTGACAGGATTGATTGTATACAGTACACCAATTTAGAATATAGATAATTTGCAGCGGTCCTACATCATGCCAACCACCCTTTGATTTGTGGGTCCTCAAACCCGCGAGGAGAAATTTTATGGATCTTTTCAAAGATATCACCATACTATCCCTTGAACAGGCAACAGTACTCCCCTACTTGACTTATAGACTGGCCCAAGACGGTATGCAGGTCATCAGACTGGAACATCCCATATACGGTGATCCCAACCGGATGATAGGCGAAAATGTCCTTGGAGAGGAGAGGATGAACGCCTATTTCCTCTGTATAAATGCGGGGAAAAAAGCCCTGACACTGAATCTTGCTGACCCGGAGGGCCAGAAAATTTTCCACAGTCTGATCAAGGAACTGAACGTGGATATCTTTGCCACTAATCAGCTCCCTAAAAATTATCAGAAATTGGGGATCGACTATGACACCCTCAAGGCCCTGAAATCCGATATCATATGGTTGGGTGTCACCGGTTTTGGCCCGGACAGCAATGAGGCTGCCTATGATCCCATACTCCAGGCCAGATCCGGTATGATGGAGATGACCGGTGAAGCAGACGGCGATCCCCAGGTGGTAGGTATTCCGCTTCCGGATATGGGGACCAGCGAACACTCCTACGGGCTTTTAATGAAGGCACTTTTTAAACGCCAGGCCACTGGAGAGGGTTCCTGTATCAACATGTCCATGTTTGAGTCTTCTGTATCCTGGATGACGGTCCCCATCACCCTTTCTACTCTTCTGAAAAAGGAAATCATGCGAAGAGGCAATACCCACGAGTTCTTCTGTCCGGTTTCTGTTTACAGGACAAGCAATGGCTTTGTATATATGGCTGTTGGTAATGACCGACAATGGAAGTCAATGGTTTCCCAGGAGATGTTTAAGTCACTCGACAGGTCTGAGTATGAAAAAAATGCAGGTAGGATAAGAGATGTGGAAGACCTGAACCGGTCTATAAATGAGATCACAGGAAATTATACATCCGAAGATCTGATTGAGTTATTTAACTCCCTCACACTTCCCATTAGCAAGATAAAGACCATTCCCGAGGTTATAGCCGATCCACTTGTTGAGCGCAGGCTCCTCTCTTCACAGGATTCGGTTACAAATACCGACATCATCTTGCCTCCACCCCCCAGCATGACTCCGTTCCTTGAAGAGGAAGGACGTCAGCTTTCTTTCCCCCCGCGCTTTGGAGAGCATAATCAGGATATATATAGAAAGTTAGGGTACTCGGATCAAGAATTAGACGACTTAAAAGAGAAGGGAATTATATAGGGAAATTGAGGAATTTAGGGATTTAGGAATTCAGGAATTCCAAGATTTCTGCATGGAGTGAACACTATGAATATTATCGTATTAGTAAAGCAGGTCCCCGATACCACAGAGGTTAAATTGGATCCCAAGACAGGGAACCTCATCAGGGAAGGGATAGAGAGTATCATAAACCCTGATGATCGACATGCCCTTGAGGCGGCCATCTATCTGAAGGAGACCTCAGGCGGAAAGGTCACAGCCCTCTCCATGGGCCCGCCACAGGCGATTGATGCCATATCCGAGGCCATTGGCATGGGTGCCGATAGAGGGATTCTACTCTCTGACAGGGCCTTTGCAGGGGCAGACACGTGGGCTACCTCTTTTACCTTGGGTAAGGCCATTGAAAAGATCGGGAAATATGATCTGATTTTCTGTGGCAGGCAGGCTATAGATGGAGACACGGCACAGATTGGACCCCAGGTGGCAGATTATCTGCACATGCCTCAGGTTTCCTATGTCTCTGAAATTGAAAAAGTGAACAGGAAAAGCATTGTTGTCAAGAGGCGTCTTGAGGATGGGTTTGAAAAAGTCCGGGCTGCCATGCCCGCCCTCCTGACGGTGATCGGGGAGCTAAACGTCCCCCGATATTCCCATGTAGGGAGATTGATCGATGCGTGTAAGGAAAAAACACCGATAGAGGTGTGGAATGCTGCAGATATCGGGGTGCAAATTAGTGAAGTGGGTCTGGAAGGTTCTTTGACACACGTAATAAAGACCTTCGCTCCCAAGTTCCAGAGGGAAGGAGAAATGTTAGAAGGCGATACCAAAGAGAGTGTCAGGACCCTAATTGGAAAGTTGAAGGAGAATAGACTCATATGAGGTAGCTTTCCCATTTCATAATCTTAATCATAATCCTAATCTTACTCAATACGATTATGATTAAGAGTACGATTAAGATCATGATACGTTCGATAAGGAGATACAAATATGACCGTGTGGATTGAAACTGAACTCTGTAATGGGTGTAAGCGTTGTATCAAGGCGTGTCCCTATGGAGCGGTTGAGCTCAAAGATGGAAAGGCTCATATTTTAGAGAATTGTACATCATGCGGGGCCTGTGTGGATGCCTGCAAGCAGAAGGCCATCCTGACGGATGTGGAGCCAAGGGCCATACCCGATTTCAAGGACAGGAAAGGCGTCTGGGTCTTTGCTGAACAGAGGAACGGAACCCTGAACCGCGTCTCACACGAACTTCTCGGAAAGGCCCAGGTACTTGCTGCAGATCTCGGGCAAGATGTCTCGGCTGTACTCTTAGGCTACCAGGTCTCAGGATTAGCCAAGACACTCTTTGATTACGGGGCGGATAATGTCTACTTAGCACAGCACAGGGCCCTCAAAGATTACCGGACCATCGCCTACGCAAACGTTTTTGAGGGTCTGGTCACGGAATTCAAGCCAAATATTCTGCTGATGGGTGCCACCCATATTGGCCGGGATCTGGGACCTCGCGTATCCCGGCGTGTGGGTGTGGGTCTGACCGCGGACTGCACGGAATTGACTATTGATCCGGAAGAAGGAATCCTGCTCCAGACACGGCCTGCTTTTGGCGGTAATGTCATGGCAACCATCGCAAACCGGTATTCAAGACCGCAAATGGCTACGGTTCGACCCGGCGTCATGGAAGCTTTGAAAAAAAAGGGCAACAAGGGAACTGTGATCAAGTATAAGGTCTCCTTGACCGAAAAGGAGATTGGCACAAAGGTCCTCGAGCAGTTCAAGGAAAAGAAGAAGGGGGTCAGTCTGAGCAGCGCCAAGGTGATCGTGGCCGGAGGCAGAGGCGTAGGCACAGAGGACGGTATGAAATCCCTTTTTTCCCTTGCAAAGGCATTTGGCGGAGAAGTGGCCGGTACACGGATCATTGTGGAAGAAGGGTGGCTTCCTGTTGAAAGGCAGGTAGGGCAGACCGGACAAACCGTGAGGCCGGAGATCTATATCGCATGCGGCATATCAGGGGCTATCCAGCACAGGGCAGGTATGATGGGTTCAAGATATATCATTGCCATTAACAAGGATGCAGGGGCGCCTATTTTTCAGGTAGCTGACTGGGGCATTGTGGGTGATCTTCACCAGGTTGTTCCCGAATTGACTAAGGCAGTTTCGCAAAGCAAGCGTAAATAGGGGGAGGACAATGTTACGTTCAGATATAGAAAAGCTCCACAGAACAATCATGGCCAGGTTTGTGAATGAGGAAGTGATCCCCGTGGCCAGGGAGCTTGACGAACAGGGGGAGTTTCCATTTTATCTGTTCCGGAAACTCGCTGATATGGGGATCTTAGGCATCCGGTACCCCAAGAAAGTGGGGGGTTCGAATGGGAACACGACCCTTTACTGTATTGCCATGGAGGAACTGGCAAGGGGACTCCTGAGCCTTGCTGCAACCACCGCCATGCAGTGTCTCATGGCTACCAACGGCCTCTATCTGTATGGGACTCGGGAGATGCATGAGGAATATCTTCGGCCCGCTTTGAGTGGTGAAAAGATCGGTGCCTTTCAGTTGACAGAGCCGGAGGCAGGCTCTGACCTCGGTGCGGTGAGGACCTCTGCTACAAAGGTCAAAGATGGATGGGTGATCAATGGGATGAAGACATGGTCAACCAGCGGTCCTTACGGCCATTTTCATACGGTCCTCTGCCAGACCGACCCGGCCAAGAAACTGAAGGGGCTTATGTTTGTTCTGATTCCCACCGATACTCCCGGCTTCTCTCACAGCAAAAAATTTGAAACCCTTGGAACAAGAACATCATCCCTGTCCGAAATTTATTTCAACAACTGCCACATCCCTGACGAATACATGTTAGGCGAACTCGGGAGAGGCCTGAACGTACTCCTCACGATTTTAGCCGAGATCAGGATCATGACCGCCTGCCTGGCCCTGGGCCTCCACCGTGCCGCTATGGATGATTCCATAAAGTATTGCAAAGAGCGGGTACAGTTCGGGAAACCGATCGGGAAATATCAGCTCATCCAGGCCAAGATCGCTAATATGGCCGTGAATTTAGAGGCCGGGCACCTCATGGCTTATAAGGTAACCCATCTTATCGACAACAAAATAGAATGTCTGAACGAGGCGTCCATGGCCAAATACTTTACGGTTGAATCGGCATGCAGCGCCTGTGACCAGGCCACAAGAATTTTCGGGGCCTACGGCTATTCCATGGAATATGCCGTTCAGAGATATTACCGCGACAACCGCTTTCTCCTATATGGCGGAGGCACCCATGAGGTCTTGCAGACAACGATCGCGAGGCAATTCGGCATCTAAGAAAAACGGGGCTCTGATTTACCATGCCTGAAGCAGACAAAATTGACTTTCCGGCGTTTGAAAGACTCAAATCTTTACCTGCGAAGAGATCGTTAGGCCGGTCTGTCTATGAGAGACTCAAGCGAGCCATCATACAGGGGGACTTCAATTCCGGCAGTCGGGTGGTGGAAAGTCGTCTGGCGCTCGCATTAGGGATTAGTCGTACACCGGTAAGAGAAGCCATTCACAAGCTGGAACGGGAGGGGCTGCTCCGTCAGGAGCCGAAGGGCGGTTTCTTTGTGGCCGGTCTTGGCCGTTCGGATATCGAGGAGACCTTTGGCATTCGAAGCGTGCTGGAAAGTTATGCTGCAAGATTAGCGACCATCCGGCACCTCGAAGGCGATCTGCAACCGTTGGAGGAGAAACTCGAGGATTACCGACAATGTCTGGACCGGGGAGATCTGGACGCACTTCCCAAGATCAATACAGAGTTCCACGATCTTCTCTACGGT
>Ga0222681_1000171_pt1 | contig 25273 bp, 17 predicted proteins | sample AntAcemetage1006_FD_179844 | JGI IMG/M metagenome (GOLD analysis project Ga0222681, IMG submission 179844) | Saline water microbial communities from Ace Lake, Antarctica - #1006 | ecosystem: Environmental > Aquatic > Non-marine Saline and Alkaline > Saline | place: Antarctica: Ace Lake... | reverse complement strand
CTGGTCTATTCGTAACAGAGACTCTATTTTTGGATGATGGTTCTCATTTTAAATGGGAGCAAAGAGTCCATAAGACTGGTTTACACTTTACTACAAAAGCTGTTTTAGACGAATGAGAAAAAAAGGAGGTGCGGAGAACTTGAATTGCCAAGATCTTTTTATAAATAAAACAAAAACGAAAAAAAGTTCTTGACTTAACTTAGGAAATCTAAACTATAATGATAATTTTAAAAGGAGGTAGAAAATGGTAAAGAAGCTAATGGTAACGGTAATTATTACGGGTTTATTTCTGGGGCTGGCTATAAGCAGTTTTGCTGTTCAAAAGATAAAAAGAGACGACTTGGGACGGAGTGTGAAGCTCAGGATCCTCGTGGACAAGGTCATGATACGGGCCAAGAAGAAGTCGGTCACCAATGAGTGGATCGTCAAGGAGACCGCCGAGGCTGGCTTCAATGTCTTCTCCCCGCGGTTCGGCTACCACAAACTCGATGAGGTCAAACAGGTCGCCCAGTGGTGCGAGTACTACGGCATCTATTACATGCCCTGGATGCGCGGCACTCTGAAGGCGCCCAAGGATGCAAGCTCCCAGGGCAAGCGGATAGTTTGGGCCAACGGCAATGAGGAACCGCTCTGGAGTCCAAATGCCGACGAATTTTGGAAGTGGACCAGCAAGTACATTGTTGAGTACGCAAAGATCAGCGTCGAGATACCCAGCCTGATGGGTGTGTTCCTCGATTACGAGAACTATGAGGCAGGGTCGGACTGCTACAAGCTCTCCTATGATGACCTCATCATGGGCAAGTTCGCCGAGGCCAAGGGCATTGAACTTCCTCAGTTGTCCTTCAAGAAGCGCAAGCCCTGGCTCGACGAGCAGGGCCTGCACGAGGAGTTCTCCGCGTTCCAGATCAACCACTGGCGCAAGCGGTGCCGGACGCTCCGTGAGGCAGTGGATGAGTACAACCCCAAGTTCCAGTTCTGCATCTACCCCGCGCCTGGGACGATGTTCATGCGCGTCGCGTGCTACTCCGAGTGGGCGACCGAAGTGGCGCCCCTGATCCTCGCCGATCCGCATACGTACGGCCGGCCCTCAAAGTTATTTGCTCATGCCGAGGCGCTCGAAGCTAACCGCGAGAAGCTGCAATATAACATGAAGATTGCCGAGAAATCGGGCATCAACTTCATCTACTCAGGTGGAATTGACCCGGTCGTGCCGGGCGCCGACCCGGAGTTTTGCGGCAAGAACGCCGTCATGATCTCAGAACTCACCGACGGCTACTGGGTTTTCTACGAGGGACCCAAGTATGCGACCACCCACCCGGAGTACTTCAAGTGGTTTACCTGGGCCAACAAGAAGATCGTCGAGGGAGCCCTGAAGGCATGGCGCCAGCCGCGTAAGATGCCGGAGGACTTCGACCTCAGCCTCACCGGGCTCGGCAAGTTTGGCAAGCTCATCGCGCCTCACGTCACCGGCAAGAAGATCGCGTTCCCTACCACCTGCAGAATGCGCCATGAGAACACGATGCTACTCGCCTGTAAGGCTGGCCACCGCGTTAAGGTCATCCTGCGAAATCACCCGTTCGTCCATTACAAGTCGTCGCTCGTGTGGCGCGTAAATAGCCCGCAGATGGAGGAGATCGCTGCTAACACGATCCCGCACAACGGCACAGGTGCGGTTACCTTCATGCCCAAGACCAACGGTATCCACCTGCTCGTAGCCTCGGCCGGTACCTGCTACTACTCGATTGTCAGCTCGAATGTCCCCATCGGCCTGTATGCAGCAGATGGGCTTAATCTCATCTACCGTGCCAAGTGCCTGTACTTTAGGGTGCCGGAGGGCGTGGAGGAGTTCACCGTCACGGCCACCGGGCGGGGCGGCGAGACCGTCCGCGTTAACATCTACGACCCTGATAAGAATCGGGTCGCCACCGGCCAGACCACTCTTGCACAGAGGACCATCGCCATCAAGGTGCTGGTCGGCGACCACGCCGGCAAGATCTGGTTCCTGAAGACGGCCCAGGCCGCCGAGGGCGTAACCGAGGACAATTCCCTGACGCTCGGACCGAAGTTACCACCTGTGCTTTCGCTGGTACCCGAGCATGTCTTTGGGATGACGGTGAATAAGTCTACGACGGAAGAAAACGGGTCAAAGTTATTACCTGCTTTAAGTAAAGGAGGGGAGAAGGCAAGGCAGGCGGTATGCATGAGTAACCTGAAGCAGATTGGTTTGGCGATTACGATGTATGCTAATGACTATGATGGTTACACCCCGGCACTGGGGGTCTCAAACTATTACTATGGAAACCCTGCTAAAACTTGGTACTACTCTCAAACTTGCTGCGCGTTCATAAACAGCTCGGGACAAAAAGCAAGATTAGCTTTGCTTTATAGCCTGGGATATATCCGCGATGGCAGAGTCTTCTTCTGCCCCTCTGATGTGGAAAATGTAAGTAAAGACAGGATGATAGCCTATATGGCTAAAGGGGGAACTGGCGCGTCAGCGGCCGGTGCAATATCTATTTCTTATATGACACGGGATTCAGAGGATGGTAAAGGCACTCCAATCAGAATTTCCGAACATCCTACTTGGGCGATAGTATGCGATAACTTCAATAAGTGTGTTCATAAGAATGGTTGGAATGTCCTTTATGTTGATGGAGCAGTAAAGTTCTATACCGATGTAGCGAAGATTCAAACTATTATGGCGGACACCTCCTTGACGACCGACAATAGAGTCAAACAGTGTTTCGAAGCTTTTACCTCTGGTAGATAATAGAAGGAAGTGGTTAGGCCTCAGAGAGAAGCTAATCTGATACCCAGTGAACACAATAGGTAAGTTTTTCTAAAAATATCCCCACAATGTGAAAGTCTGGCATGGACCAACTGGCTTCTTTTCACAGTAGGATTAGTACAACGTGGATATTCAGATGATGATATCCAAAAAATCATAGGTGGTAATATCATGCGGGTAGCACATGCAGTTTTTGGAAAGTCTTGTGCTAAATTGTACAGTAAATATAAATAGAGTTGAATTCATTATGTGGAGGAAAACAGAGTAATGAAAAAGGCAAGTACAAATCAGAACAAAATTGTTGTATGGGCGGTTGACGGCATGGAGAAGGTTTTCTCTGATACTCTGCCATCCCCAAATGCTTCTAATCTGATAAACCTGGCTGGTGCCGCAGGAGAATGTGAGGTCGCGCAAATTGCCGTTCACTCAACCAGGGAAGATATCTACATCTATAAGCCTAAGATCTCAGCGCTTAGATCCGATGAAGCTGAGATTAGTTCCAAAAACGTATCAAGCCGATTTGTTGAGCTGGTTCCTGTACGTTTTCAAAGCCAGGGAATTCCAAAAGAGGAATTGGTCAGGGTTGCACCTGGCTATTTCCCTGATCCACTTTGTCTTGAGGATACAATTACTGTTCCTGCAGGTCAGACACGTTCTATCTGGCTTACTTTCAATATACCTCAGGATGCAAAAGGCGGGGTGTATAAAGGTGATGTAAAGGTTATGACAAGCGCCGGAGAAGATTCGATAAAGGTAAAGGTTACAGTATGGCCATTTAGCCTTCCTAAGAATATCCCATTTGCCATGACTCAGTGGTTTCAGCCTGCTATTATCGCCAAATATCATTGTGTAAAACTGTACTCCGAAGACTTCTGGCAATTACTAGATGTCTATGCAGCGGATATGGAAGCCCACCGCCAGAATGTGATCTTCACGAGTATTGTTGGAGGGGATAGCCTTATAGGGATTATCAAGACGAAGAAGGGACATTACAAATTTGATTTTAGTCACTTTAACCGCTGGGTCAGTATTTTCCTGAAACATAATTTCCAGTATATCGAGGGGAGTCATATTTTTGGTAATGTGCGTGTTCTGGATGAAATACTTGGAAGTGTAGTAATTGTTGAGAAAAAAAGCAACAAAAACTGTATTTCCCCTGATGAAGAGTATATAAGAATCCTTAAGAGGCTTATCAAGGCCTTGCGTGACCACGTCAAGGACGAGGGATGGGCAGATCGTTATATTCAACACGTTTTTGACGAGCCTTCGAAGAAACAAGTGCAGAATTATCTCTTCATGGTGAAGCTTATCCGTGATGTATGGCCGGAAGTACCCTTAGTGGATGCGGCTGATAGCGATCAGTCCTTTTTTGATGCTATTGACATTATTGTCCCGTTGATTGATCACAGGAACGTTTATTATGATGTAGACAAATACAAGAAGATGGGGAAAACTATTTGGAGTTACACATGCAATCATCCGCGCGGGCAATATCCTAATCGTTACCTGGATCAACCTCTCATTATGACGCGAATTATTCCCTGGCTCTTCTGGAGATACGGTATCAGTGGTTATTTGCACTGGGCATATGCTCATTGGTCACCGCATCACAAGAACGACCGTATTGATTATGATCCATACGCGGGAAAATTACAGAAAAATTTTCAACTGGTCAATCCGTGGATAGATCAGGTTCTCGGCGCTACCTGGTCGTGCCCGGCAGGTGACGCGTGGATAGTGTATCCGCCTCGCGATCCATTAGCGCAGGATCCTCAGATTCTTGTGCCATATTTAGTCGAAAACTTTAACCACGTCAGGGATGGACATCCGAGTAACAAGGAAAAAGAGGGGCCGTCAAAGGAGAAAATGAAGATTATGCCTGGCGTTGTAGATTCTATCAGATGGGAACAAATGCGAGAAGGCGTTGAAGATTACGGGCTTTTATGGTTACTCAACAAAGAGATTGAAAAAGCTAATAAGAAACCAGAATGTCGAAAAGTTGCGAGTAGCGCGAAGAAAAAGATGGAGAAGATAGTAAAAGATATCGCTCCTGATTGGCTTAACTACACTCGAAAGCCTTCTGAAATTAACAAGGCTCGCTGCAGAATAGCTGAAGAGATTATTAGGCTGAGAGGGGTGAATAGTATTAACAATTGTTAATAATTCCATAGAGAAGTAAATATTTTTGAGGAGGTGATAACGAAAATAAGAATCTGTAATTTGTAAGTGATTCCTTCACTGGGACGGGAAGATATGTTGGTGGTGGCTGGAACTCTGAAATATTTTCACGGATTTCAGGAAAGAGAATAAAGACTATGTATCGGGAAAAGACAATTTTATTAGTATCTATAGATCATCGTTAACGGAGGAACCATATTATGTCTACTCGACAACTAAACTATTATGGCGGCTGTGTCTTGGCTGCCCTGATGACCCTTGGCGCTTGCAACCGCGGTGACCTGCCGCTTCAGACCCAAGTCGGCCCGACAGTCCTGACGATATTTGTCGCCACTGACGGCGCCGATGACAAGCCGGGGACGAAAGCGGCGCCTTTGGCCACCTTGCACAGGGCCAGGAACCGAATCCGCGCCATCAAGGCCGAGACCGGCCTGCCCGAGGGTGGGATAACGGTCTATCTGCGAGGTGGTGAATACATACTTAACTCCCTGGAATTTGACCAATTACTGGGCAGGGTAGGGACCGTCACTCACAAGTCGGCAACGACCTTCAAGCTTGAATGGGAGGATTCCGGCACTGAAATATCACCGATCTTTTACCGGGCATACAGAGATGAAGCGGTGACGCTGATGAGAGGACCTGATATCGATTTCAGGGTCTCGTTGATCATCAATCAAGCCAACCACGTCTTTTTTGAAGGCATTAACACCGTGGGTTCCCACTTCGAGTGGTTGAAGCGTAAGCCCGTGCATCGGATCGAGAAGGCCGAGGGCGATGGATTGCGGATTGTCATCGACGGACAGGCGCGGGCAATAGTGGTGGTTGCCGACAAACCAAGCGATGTGGCTCAGTATGCCGCAGAGGAGTTAATCGAGCATGTACGGAAAGCCACCGGGGTGATGTTGCTGATGTTCCGTGAGTCAGAGGTTCCCACGGACGCCGCGGTCGCACATCGTATCTATATTGGGATTACCGGGGCGGCAGCGGCACAAGGTCTGCGGTCGGATAAGCTGGGGCCGGAGGCGTTCATTCTCAAGACTGTGACGGATGACCTGTATGTACTCGGTCGTGAAGCGGCAGGCGATCCGCTCGCTCACAACAACCTCTGGGTTGGCACGGCACGCGGCGTCTACGAATTGTTGGAACGTTGTCTGAGTGTGCGCTGGCTGTGGCCCGGCGAACTGGGGACCTATGTTCCACAATCCAGCAACGTTGTTATCGCACCGGTGAACGAAGTAGTCGAACCCGCCTTTCGCTACAAGGCATGGAGTGGGGATACGAAGAGCAAAGAGATTGCCACCTATCTGCGTCGCCACGGTATGAACAGTGCCGGACGCCCCTATATAGCTCATCAAGGATTGTGGGAGATATACGGCAAGGAGCATCCCGAATGGTTTGCGCTGAACCGACAAGGCGAGCGGGTGGGACCTACCCTATGTGTAAGCAATCCCGAGTTGCGAAAGCATGTGAGTGACAGAAGATCTCACCCGGAGCATACACCGGTAAAGTACGGAGCGTGGGCACGCGGTTCAAAATGGGACGACTACTGGAATGGCGGTGATGTGCTCTCCCTGGGCGAGGCAGACAAAACCAATTTCTGCCACTGTCCGGCATGCGAGGCGCTGGACGCCCCCCATCCACAAGGGCTCGACCTGTCCCATATCTGGATGGACCGGGTTCTGGCCGATCGCTATGCCGATTTCTGGAAGGCCGTGTACGAGCGGGCGAAGCACGTCAACCCGGACGTCAAAATCACCACGCTTTTTTATTGGCAAACCTTTCACGCGCCGCTCGGCGTGGTTGATCTGAGCGAGAATTTCTTCGGAACCTTTGTGCCGTGGATGCGCAAGTCAATGTGGTTCCCGATGCCTGCCGACGCCCTTCGCGACATCGAAGAGCAGTGGCTGGGCTGGAAGAAGACAGGCATATCCCTAGCCTATCGTCCAAACTACTTCTGGGGCGGCTATGTCCTACCGTTCCTGAGCACCCGTCAGGCCGGGGAATTTCTCAAGTTCACCCTTCAACACGGTAGCGTAGGCTGGAAAGGAGATTCTCTGTTCGGGGATTGGGCGATCAAGGGACCGATGCTCTACATGCACATGCGTCTACTGAACAAGCCCGAGATGACCATCGACGATATCCGCGCCGAGTACTTTTCCGCCTTCGGCCCGGCCGCACCTCAAGTCGAGCGCTATTTCGACTACTGGGAGGAGTTTTCGCATCAGGTTGTCAATAAATATAGCTGGCCGAAATGGGGATTGCCGCAATTGATCGATGCGCCCCATATCTACAACACCGAGGCGTTTGCGCCGGCGGCGATGTTCCTCGACACTGCAATCGCGGCGGCCAGGCAACATCCGCGCGCTGAGTATACCGAGCGGGTCGAGTTCCTACGTCTGGGTCTTGAACACGCTAGACTGGCGATGACGTTTCTCGCTCTTCTCAATGATGGTGAAGTGGTCCTCCACGACCGGAAACGGTTCGAGACTACGCAGCAAGCTTGGCGGGCAATGCAGGCGTTCCGAAAGAGGCATGAACAACTACCTTTCGCTGATCTCAAGCATGCCGCCAGTCTGGAGAAGCGGTATTTAAAGCGCATAGAGACGCTCGAACAGGATTTTGACGAAGTAAAGAAGGCGCCGCCGAAGGAGACGCCGAACCCTTGGAGCGAGTGGCGCTTTCGCACCGACCCGGACAACTGCGGACTGGACAAAGGCTGGCAGACTGTGACTTTCGACGCGGAGGCGTGGAAACCAATCAAGGTTCCCGCGCACTGGTCGCGCACCTGGGCGGGCGGGTACCTGGGTTACGGTTGGTATCGCACCACTTTTCGGGTGCCTGCGGAGTGGGTGGGTCAGCAAGTGAACCTGAACTTCGGCGGGGTGGACGAGCAGGCCTGGGTCTATATCAACGGCAAGCTCGTTGGCGAGCACACTGTGAAGTTCACTGGACTTGGGCCGGCCAAACTGTGGAAAAAACCTTTTACTATCGAGGTTGTCCCCGCACACCTACGCTACGGCGCGGAGAACACGCTGGTGGTGCGGGTCCATGCCTCGGTCAGCAACGGCGGCATCCATAAGCCAGTGGTCGGTCACGCCCCACATCCCGAGGACTGGCGTCCTCTGCCAGCGAGATAAGCCGTCACTTTATCTGCTGGTACATATACTTATGATTTCAATCATTTAACTGGTGGGGATTGGCCGGGAACCCCGCAAACGAGGTACAGTCTCCCATTGGTTTGTTGCCAGGGAAGCTATGGTGTTTGGGCATGGTGAAATTAAAAAGATGTCCGAGCTAACTGGTTTGTTCAGACCCACTATAATAAAAGGGGTGAAAGAGCTAAAATTAAAAAATGTTAATAGTTCCATAGAGAAGTAAATATTTTTGAGGAGGTGATAACGAAAATGATTTAAAGTGTTGTTAAATTGGGAAATTTAATTGTTATTAATGACTCCTGCAAAATAAGGTGTCAGGAGTAATTGAAGGCTTGCACGAATTAGAAAAGAACACAGCAGTGGTGATAAAAGCTTTGGGAGTGGATTTTTAAAAGAAATTGGGTGAAAGTAGACAGACCTCACCCGTTGAATAATAGATTCGTTCTTTGAAACAGCAGGTTTTGTTTAGGCCGCTTCAAGCAGCCCTGGTTTAGGCGGTGGGTCTGGTTTAGCGAATGTTCGGTAACACCGGATCTTTTCGGGTTTATTCAAGAGAATAGCCGCGGCGTATGCGACCAGACTCATTGAAAGATGAGCGATAGTCATTTGGTTCTGGACAGAGCAGAGTTTGTAATGAGTAGTTTGCTCAGCTTCTCTGTCTTCCAGACGAGCAAAGTATCGTTCAACTTCAGTGCGAAGATTGGATTTGTCCTTAAATAGTTTGGTGTCGCAAGGCACTCGGGAGTGGGCATCATCGGTTATGTCCAGATATTTAGTACATCCATAGGCTTTACCCTGAGAGAATTTGGAATGAGAGATTGCACGTGACCTCCTCTCTGAGACCTAAGTATTTCTTTCTATTACCTACCAGAGGTAAAATCTTCCCAGCTCTGTTTGATTGCATCATCGGTGCTGTTTCCAGTAGCCAGAATCCTCGCTACATCGGTATAGAACTTTACTCCTCCATCAGCATAAAGGACATTATAACCAGTCTTATGAGTGTTTATAGATTTGTATCCAAAGATATCGGCCACTATCGCCCAGGTAGAATGTTTGAAAAGTCTGATCGGACTGCCTATACCATCCTCTGCATCCCGTACCATATACGAGCTGGTAATGTCATTATCATCAGGAGTAGCACCAGTTGCCTCTTTAGCAGCTATATAGGCTACCATCCTGTCGTACTGAATTTTCCCGGGTATGTCAGAGGGGCAGAAGAAGACTCCGCACTCCTTGATATATCCCAGTCTAAAAAGCAAACCTAATTCTCCTGGAGTCCCATGTTTGTCGAAGAAACCCCAATAACTAACGGAGTAGTAACCATTACCATCTGCTATTGACCCATAGTAATGTGTGTGACAAATATTTTCCATCAAACTTGCAAGCCGCAGCATTGAAAGTATAGGGAGTCTGATAAGGTACATCATCTGCGACAAGAACAGGGTTTCCTGGATAACGCTTCACTATATCCTTAATTTTTTTACTCATTTCTCACCACTCCTTCCGTAATTCCAAATAACGTTATAGTTTAGCTATCAAAAGTTGATTTTTCCAACTTTTTTTGCGTTTTTACTTTATCTGTAGAAACGCCGTGACAATCCAAGCTCTCTATCACCTCCTTTCCAGCTTTATTAAAAATAGCCATTAAAAAACTTTTTCATCATTATAACCTACTGTAATTACGCAACTTACAAGCATTCAAAGCACTGCGCGCTCATATTTATTCGCTAATTTTCTCATCTAATTTCTCTCATTACTTTTTTAATAGCCTCACTCCATTATTAAAAAAGATGTCTTCAACAAAATTTCTTGAGAGGTTAAGTCGTTTTATTGCCTTTTTGATCGCCCGAAGTTCTTCATACGCAAAAGAGGTGAAGATTAGTTTTTTATGGTCATCTGATATAGAAAGTTCCCATGGGATAGGTGTAACATATGTATACTGGTCATTTATTTCAACCGATTTCCCAGCGGCAAGAGCAATTGATATGTCAGTGCCATAAAGAATTTTGTGGGATTCTACATTATCAAAAAGATATTCAAGAACTTCCCAATTGTTTACCATTGCAAGGTCATAATAGACATTATTTAGTTTCTTTATCTCATCTAAATGCCCGACAATATTACTCAAATAATAGGCGCGCCCGATATGGGCTAAGACTATCTTCGCCTGTGGATAATTCTTAGCTAAGGTAACTATTTGCTGCTGATTCGTAGGGTCAGCCAGCCTATTTTTCTTTGGTATATGGAGTGTTATAATCAAGCCGTATTTATCAGCAATTCTCATTAATCTATCGGGAAGCATATCGTTTATCTCTACATCCTCACTGTCAGGTTTATTCACATAACCAAGATATGGTTTAAAGCCAAGGAATCCTTTCTCTAAAATATCCTTCTCTACTATTTCAGGGTTATCCTCTGGGCGCAATAATCTAAAAGGGAAAAAATCCTTTTTATCACATACTTTTGAGACATATTCATTCATTTTTGAAAAATCATATTTTCTGTCAGGATATCCAAAACAAACCCCATAATATTCTCTATTAGGATAAAGTTCTTTACAATCCTGACGCAACTGATTTATTGAATATTCTTCTTGTTTATGTCCACAAATATTATAATTACCTTGCGTTGCTTCTTTTGGACATATGTGTATATGAAAATCTAAAATTTTTTTAGGCAAAAAATCATCCAGTTCCTCTTTAAAAATCTTCAAATTCCGTTTTTGTTTTGTCGTCTGTTTCCACATAAAACATCCTCCTATTATGTAAAAATTAAAAAATTCTTTAGTCTAAAAAATCTTTTTTATTAAATCAATTTCAAAAACAGGTATATTCATTATTTTAGAAAGAAATTTAATTTCTTCTGTTTTATCCCCATAAGCCATCGCTGAATGGTGAGTTCCTCCAAGTTTGCTGTATTCAGTTAAAAAATCCTCCACTTTTCCATTTACTTTGAAAAGAAAATGAGGAGCATTAATATCTTTAAATAAAAGTTTATTTAATATCTCTCCTCTACTTACAATGAATTTAAATCCGTTTTCACTTGGAGCAATATTAAAAAGAGTAACCTTACCTGGTTTTAAAGGGAACAAAAACATCGCTGTTGAAAGCCCTTTTTTTATAAGATCTAAATCTTTTTTCACAAGCATGACTTCCTTCTTATTTTTAGTCATTTTTAAATTACTCTCTCCCATATGCTCAAACAGGATACGGTTATTTTTATAATCAGTTGTAAACATCTCAACAAATCCACCTATTCCACAAAGCCTTTGCATTATCAAAACAGATGTTGCGCACAGGACATCTCCCTCGCCACCGTATCCCATGCCTTCTGCCATAAACTTTGAAATTGCAGAAAATGGTATAGATTCGCATCCTTCTTCACCTTTAAATCCCATAAAATTTATACCTAAGCCTTCCAGCTTTTCTCCCTGAATTATTCTTCTAAAACCAAGTTCCAGTCGCGCTGATATAAGGTGAGTTTTTTTATCCAAACTTTTACCTATTTTGAAATCTCTTCTATCAGATTCCATCACTCTTTCAATCTCGCTTCTTTTTATTTTCAATGATTCCTCAGCAATTTTATCAACAGATACATCAAGTATTTCAGGTCCAAGTATTTCAGTGATTTTTTCATCACCAACCGCAAAATCTCCCATATCCTTGAATCTACCGCCAATTCTGGCAATTCTTGCTTTTTTCAGAAGATTAACCAGAGACGCTGCTTTGCACCATTTATCTATCTTCTCTAAAACAGATTTATCCTGATAATGACCAGTGATTAGACTAAACTTGATATTTTCCCGCAACAATACATTGGCTGTATCCTGAATGCCATGCATCCCATGATTCAGGGAAGTATCATAAGCTTTAAATTTCTGATCAATGACATAAAGCTTCTGCGTATTCCATAGTAATATTGGAATATCCTGATATTTTTTTAATACTGGAGCAATAATTAAACTTGGAGAATACGAAAGAAAAACAAGGATTATCCCCTCAACCTTTTCTTTCTTTAATTTGACGCAGGCATCTTCCATTTGCGCTCTGGTATAAACAAGAGGAATATGTATAACCTTTGCAGATTTCCCCATTACTTTATTTAATTCATTTGAGAACTTAGCTAAATCATTCACTAAATCCGGCGCTTTCGTCTGATACAATTCTGCTGTCAGTCCAATTAAGCCAATTTTAGGGGTTTCCATTATTTATTACTCCTAAATTTAATAGTTCAACATTTTTCCGTTATCTTCCTTTTAGGCGATAGTATTCGAGTCCTTTAATCAAAGCCTGAATATTTTTCCACGACACACCAGGTGCTATTGAACTGGAACAGCCAAGAAACAGCCCTGTCTTCGGACCATTCTCTACCAGCCAAGACATTTCTTTCTTTACATCATCGGGTGTACCCATAGGCAAGGTCGTTGTAACGGAAACACCACCGATGATAATCAGATCATCTCCGTCCTTTGTCTTCATAGCACATATCTTCTCATAATCCATCCCATCTTCATATTGAAACCCTTGAAATCCTTTAATTCCTGCTTCAAGCAAGCGTGGAACCATCTGCATAAGATTTCCATCGCAGTGCCAAATCATCTTGACTTTTGTTCTAAGCATTGGCTTCAGACAGCGAGCAAAATGGGGAAACCAAATTTTGTCAAGTGATTCAATATTCACCAAAGTACTACGAGAATCTGCCATATCGTAATCAAGCCGATATAACGGAGGTAAATTCCCTTCAATATAGGCTCGCGCAGCAGCTTGATTATTCAACAAAGCCAAATCTGCCTGTAATGAGAAATGTTTTTCTATGATTTCAGGATAGAGAGCATATGCCATGAAATAATTTTCATAGCCATATACTCCATAAGAAAATGTTGGAAAAGGGATAAAGGAATAACCGCTTTTCAGAATACTCGACCCGAGTATTTCCTGGGTTTTCCTTTCTCCTTCAATTATTTCCTTAGTTCTTCTGGCCTCATTGAACTCCTTTATAGCTTTACATATTCCAGGAAACACAAACTTCTCCATATGCTTTACCACTGCTTCCGGAGAGTCAATTACGATATCATTACGAACGATTTTTTCAGCTCCAGTAGTTGCTCCTTTCTCTTTGTTCTCATAACCCTGATGTCCCATAGTAAGAGGATTATTAGGTATGAATTGATCAATAAGGCAAGTGCCTATGGCGTATTGCATAGCTAGATATACTTTTCCCGGATCCCTCTTGTATTCGCCAGGGTTAACACCAGCAATTTTTTCAATGATAGAATGTTCCATGGGATGTATAAGCCAGCTTGGTATTCCTTTAGTTGGCTTCTGAAGAATTGTATCCAAAGCCAACAGTGCTGTCTCAGCTAACATATTCTCTTCCATTTTTAATTCTCCTATTTTACTGGAGCATCGCCCCAGTCAGGAACATTTAATGTTTCACCATCCTTGAGTGCTGACTTGTGTGCCATAATACCCATTGCCATATAACGGGCCGCTTCCCAGATATTAATAACAGGCTGCCGTTTATTTGCAACTGAATCAACAAATTCATTTACCAGATAAGGATGAGCCCCCTTATGATTATCAGGATAAAAGCCCAAACGTGTTACCACCGTCTTCGCTTTTTCAAACTCTTTTGCGACTTCATCAGGAAGCGAATCTTTCATTTCTTCCAGATTGAGAGGAATTTCCTTATCGATTTCCTTCCACCAGCTGCGTTTAGTTCGGCCGTCTTTACACTCATATGAAGCTTCTGTTCCATAAATAGAAAAATTTTTTTTACACCCGTGCCCAACTTCGCGAAATTCACAGATTCGTACTGTTGCGTCATTACTCATTTTGAATAAGGCTGTTTCATTCGAAAATTCTAAGAGATCAATATATGAATTGCTACTCTTGGGCCGAGTGCCAAAACAACTGGCTTTAACGGCATGAGCGTTCATTGTAAATACAGGGCCGCTTGTAGAATGCGTCGGGTAGTGCATAGGACCGGTCTTAATACCTCGATCAAGATATTCTCTCTCAAGTCTGAGCCATTCTTTTCCTGACTTGCTTGACGTACGCTGTTTTCTAACCTTGCACAAACCGCAACGCAAAGCATCGTGAAAATATTCACCCTCAGCATAGACAAACTTTCCAAACTTGCCTTCCGCCGCCATTCTACGGCAAAACATAGCTTCAGGATGATAGTATGTAGTCTCCCCTAACATATAATGTTTTCCAGTGCGATTGGATGTTTCAACTAATTTATCACACCAATCCAGAATCTCATCTCCATCAGGAATAGAGATAATTGGAACAGCAGAATACACATCTTTCCCTGATTTCATTGCCTGAATACATTGAGGCGCATGCAACCAGGGCTGGGTAATTATTACTAATGCATCTAAATCAGCCTTGCAAATATCATCAAACGTCTCATACACATCTACAGGTTTGAATTTATCTTTAAAAAATGGATCACTTGCAAACTTTGCAATGCGTTCCGGTTCACGGTCACAGAGCGCGATACGGTCTACCAATGGATGACTCTTGAATAACGACGCAAATGCCGATCCAAAACTACCTAACCCAACCAATCCTAAACTTATACCCATAATAACAGCTCCTTTTGTTTTTTTTATTTCCATTTTATTAATTATTTAAACACGCACACTTTTTAGTAATGCCATGCCATTATCGTAAAAGATTGCCTGAAGCTGTGCTTGGGATAACTGTGCCCTTTCTGCAGCGCGGCGGATGGCAAGGATAATCTCATAAACCATAAAGGTAGCATGAATATCTTTCGTCTGTACACGATAAGCGCTGGGAGGATACCCTTCTAACACAATATCTACCCAGTGGTCCATTACATACACTCTGCGCCCACGCATATTCGCGACAGGTAGATCAGTTGCAAAAAGAACCCGCTTAGAATCAATTGTTTCAAAAACCATTTGAAGAACTAATGGATCCATAACCATTGACGTATCAAGATAGACATTCTCTAAATTCTTCACAGCATTATATTTACGGTCAGGAAAAATCATCCTGCCATCAGCAAGCAATTTTTCTGCGCTATAATCTGTTTGCGTTACCATATACTTACTGCCTGGAACATTTTCTTCCAAAGGCACTTTCTTCCATTGTTCCTTAGTCCAGATATGCGCATGAAAGTCCAATACCTACGCAGGTAGGATAGGCAAGACTTCGTTTTTGTAAAAAGGCATATCTATGCTTTCGTAACGACTTTTTTCATTCATCTGAGACTTCTCCTTTAATAATTTTCTTTTCCTGTTTCCACATAAACCGCGTAAGCGGAATAAATATAACTAAAAAGACACCCCACCCCAGAACAAGAGATAACCCAATACCAACATGATATTGAGTAAAATAACACACCATCATCATAGCAGACATAGTTATGATAACTATGGACATTTGTCTGCAAATAGTCCATAGGCTGTTGCGGGCCTCGTAAGAGGCTACCACGCCTACCATAGGAAAGACTGTCATAAATCCTACGAGCCATTTTTTAATCAGTACAAGGCACAGTACCACTGTTATAATAATAGATGCTTTTACCCAAACAGGCAAAAGAGTACGGGATCCTGGTTCTTTGCGATAGGGATGTTTTATATACAGAATAATACCCACGCCCAAAACAATCAGACTGCTAATCCAGAAGAAGACCTTGCATGATGGTAATACTCGCACAAGAATAGCGCCTGCAAGGCAATAACCAATTGCTGCAGTAACAATAGATACTATAATTGGCCAATGAAATTTATTATAAAGGAGCCTCACAGCATGTGTGTAGCCAAGTAAGAGAACTAATGCAATAATATTGGTACTGTCCAAGGGCCGACCTACTGCTAAGATTGCAAGCGTAAAAGGCAAAGGCAATGTTATTATTGCAGCTTTAAATTTCGGCTCATGCAGATATGCTAATGTCGTTGCCATAGCCGTAACAACTATAACCAGCAGGATATCCCATAGGCCGATATTGAAAAAAATCAATTTAAATTTCCTTATGTTTTTTTATAATTTCTTCAAATAAATGATTATATTCATTATGAGATATTTTATCTGGAGTTACTATTCCTGCCTTACCACCAATAGCATTAAACCCTTCTGTTTCATCCTTAAAAATACCCGCGCCGATTCCTGCCAGGATTGCAGCGCCCAATGCGCCTGCATTCTGGCCATTAAGCAGTTTTACTTCAAGTCCGGTCACATCAGAAAATATCTGTGGCCATATTGGACTTTCAGATGGACCTCCAACCATAGTTATGTTACCGGCAGCAATGCCTGCAAACGATAATTTTTCTATTCTCTCACGCATCTTATACGCCACTCCTTCCATTACAGCTCTGCTGATATCTCTAGTATTGTATGAACGCTTAAGATAAGAAAGATTGCTTTCAATAGTTTTAATATCATCAAACATATCCAGAAATAGTCCATTGGCGCCAAGTGTGGACTTCTGCGCATTGATATTAAACTGCGAGTATTTTTCTGTCCATGAAATCTGAGTTTTTGCATTAGCTATTACATTATCTATATAACAATCAATCCTCTCTCCTATACAAGGTAGAGAGAACATTGCGCCCCATGGACCGGATGGTCTTAAAAACGGGGCTATCAGCATATTTTGTGCGAGAGCAATGTCCCTGTTCTGAATTGGGTAAAACCCTACCCATGATGTTCCACACGATACAAGAAGATCTCCAGGATCCAGTGTGCCTGTTCCACGCGCAGCAGAGGGATGGTCAAAGGCTCCAAGCACAACAAGTGTATCAGTTGAAAGTCCTGTATCATTAGCTGCATCCTGAGTAAGAAATCCAAGTTTACTTCCGGATGGCATGAGTTTTGATAAAGAATCCTCTTTAATTTTCAACTCATCCAAATAAGGCTTATACCAGCAACTATTTACCTGATCCTGCAGATAAAACGTGGTCGCAGTTGATGTATCCATGCCCCAGCAACCTGTCAGACGATATAATAGATAGTCAGTATTCATAGCAAACCTGCAGGCTTTGTTGTATACATGAGGTCTGTTTTTTTTAAGCCATGCCAGATGAGCCATAGGAAATCCTCCTGACCATGGCCATCCTATAATATTATGAACTTTGTCCTGATCCAAGTTTGGTAAAATGTTCTTATCTGTCCTGTTGTCCAACCAACTGATTATATTTGTAAGTGGCCGATTATTCTTATCCAGCAGAAGTGTATTACCACTGGCTGCTGCCATACTAATTGCTTTAACCTTAGATTTAGCCGGAGTGTTTGAACAAAGTGAGCGAATTAAACCACAAACTGTCTTGTAATGTGTGCAGGGAGAAAATTCTACATAGTTATGTTGTGGTCTTAAAAGCTGTGTCAGACACTTTTTTTGTGCCAGGACATCACCTTCTGAAGATACCAACACGCCCTTAATAGCGCTAGTCCCAAGGTCAAGACCTATTAATAAGTCCATTGCTAATTTAAAAATTCTATATTAATTAACATCTTTCCATCCGTTGCTTTTTGAAGATTGCATTACAGCATCCATTATCTTTTGCAGTTTAAGACCGTCTTCAAAGTCAGGAGATGGTTTTTTGTTATTTGCAATAGCATCAAGAAATGAATAGAGACAAGCAACATGATAACGTATCCATCCTATTGAAAACTTTGGCATTGGAATTCCGGGAGCTTCCTGATAACGCTGAACTGTCTCTATTTTCTTAAAACCCTTTTTCCCGCCTATAGGGTTAGCGACTTCTGTATTGTCATAAACTTCAAGCCAATTCGGATCCATAGAATTAAATCTCATTGCGCCCTTGCTGCCATGAATTTCTATCCTGAATTCATCATTAGCACCTGTTGCCATTTTTGATGCTTCCAAGATTCCAATAGCTCCATTTGCCATTTCTATCGTTACTATTGCAAGATCATCTGTGCGTTTATCCTTTGATGTAAAATTTCTGAGTGTTCCACTCACCTTCTTAAAATCACCCAATAAAAACAGCAACAGATCTATTATATGAGAACCTAAATCTACAAGCACCCCGCCGCCAACTTTACCAAATTCTGCTTTCCAGCTGTATGTCTTTTTCTGAGTTACACAACTTGAGTGTAGATAAACTGTTCTGAATGATAAAATATCTCCGAGAAATCCCTCTTCTATAAGTTGTTTTGCTCTCATTATTGCAGGTATATATCTATACTCAAGCGCCATTTGCGTTTTTAACCTGCTCTTTTTACTAACATCATATATCTCTTTAGCTTCTGTAAGATTAAGAGCCAAAGGTTTATCACAATAGACGTGCTTACCTGCCTTCAAAGAAGCAATAATTATTTCTTTATGCATAAAGTTTGGGAGACAGCAATTAATTATCTGAATATCATCTCTTTTTAATAAGTCTACATAATTTTTTGTTTGAAAAGCATACCCTGCCTGTTCAATTGCTTTTGACCTGTTGTTATCTATAGTGTCACATATACCAACAAGTTTCACATTGCATGGAGGAGAGTCATAATAAAAAGGTATTGTCTTATATGCATAAGTATGCACCTTTCCCATAAAACCATAGCCAACTAATCCCACACCAAGTGTCTTTCGAGTACAACTCATAATAATTTCCTCCTTATATTTAATGCTTCCGTCACTGCTTAAGATATTACTTCTATTCCAAGCAGGTTGCATAAGTCTTCCATCTTTTTTCTGTTGTCGCCGTACGAAATTATATAGTGTTGACCCATGACGTTCTGAATGAAGTTGCCTGTATTGCCGTCAAACTCAATCTCTAAGCTAGGTAGTTGTGGCACAGGCGGCGCCCAGCCTACTTCCTCCCATTTACGCGGAGGCTTGGCAGTCCCAGTTATCAGGTGTATAGAGTATTTATCGCCTGTATAAGTAAGACGTGCTATAGTGACTTTTCCAGTTTTCAGCGTTGATACGTTCAGCAGGCCCTCACCAAACTCTCCAAAAGCATTAGGCATTATTTTTATATTTCCATCAACAATCTCACCAGGAACGTAGTCAGGCACTCCCATCAGAGCGCCGTTTTCCATAAACTCGTAAATCTCAAGATATGCCGCTACTTGCCCGGTCAGAAAATGGGTCATCAGCTGAGTCACTGCTCCCATGGAGTCGTTTTCAGGTATGGTGCAAATATCCATCTTTTCGTGTAATAGAGTTAAAGCTCCAGCAGGAGCGAATTGCATCAGCTTTTTGATACCGTCAACGTCAACAAAAGAAAAGGCCAAATAGCCACGCTCTTCAATTTTCTTCTTTAGAGCTAGAAATAGCCGAACAGTCTGTGACACTGTCTGTGGTTGCGGATCTTTCGTAAATTGCCATTTCATAAGTACTTCTTTGGATAGAATATCTATCTCGGCATCACTAACATCTCGCATCATCTGTTCAATCTCAAGCATCTCGAAGTGTTCGATTTCAGGTCCAATTTTCCCTTTGAGCGAAACACCGTCGTAAAGTGTACCGTAAAGCCGCATGTCCCTGTATCCCATCATACCAATCTTCGCCGTTTTGAGCATTTTGACTGTTCTAGCAGCTTCAGCAAAACTGACGATTTCATCCAGAGGGGCCTCCTGTCCCAGAAAATTTACTACATACTTAAAGTTATATCCCATGTCAATCATTGGCTTTCGCAAAGCGCTTGTCCCAGCCTGATCAGCGGTAGTCACAAAGCAGTCTCCCCTCTGCCAGCCTGTAAGTCCCCACAAAAGCATTGGCAAATGTTTGAAGTGTTCAATAACCTCAAAAACTGCCCATGACGGTATCCACCCGGCAATGCATACTATAAGAAGGTCAAATTCTTTATTCTTAAGTTCCTGAACGGCCCGAGCAGCCTCAGCTCCTGATGAATCATCGCAGACTGGAGTAGTCGCAATTACTTCAATTCCAGCTGTCTTCAAAATACTCTTCGCATCAACACATTTCTTTTTAATTATATCTTTAGGCGTATTAATTTCGCCAAAACAGACAAAACCGGCCTTAGCAGGACGCAACTTTTTCATTTTTATTATTCCTCTCTAATTTATATATATTGTCAAGTTCACGGTATTTAGAAAATACGACATCGTAAAATTCGCTATTCAGAGGATTTGGCATAAAATGTTTCTTAAATTTAACCATATTTGCCACTGCAGTCTCAATATTTGAATAGATTCCTGCTCCAATTGCAGCCAGTATCGCTGCCCCAAGGCAAGTTGTCTCCTCGCAATCCAGAGTTGTGATTTTGCAGTTAAGAACATCGGCTTTGATTTGCAGCCAGCACTCACTACGGGAACCCCCGCCAAGCGAAACTACCTTTGAACTATCGATGCCAAGTTGTTTTAGAGCTTCAAGGTTGTCTCTCAGTAGAAAAGCTATTGATTCCATTATAGCACGAGCTAAATGAGCTTTACCGTGACTGAGAGTAATGCCGTGAATTAAACCACCTGAACCGGCAAAATGTGGCAAGATAATCAGACCATCAGAGCCTGGTGCGATATCTCCTGCCATATTGCTCAACTCCTCAAAACTAACATTGGATACAAACTCATCTCGAAACCAGCGCAGAAGCATTCCTCCCACAGGTGCCCATGGTAAAAGGACATATTTACCTTGAATCCCATGGGCAAAAACGCTGATGCGTCTTTCCGGATCATATACAATCTGATCAGTACAAGTACAAATCGATAGCGTGGTACCAGTAGTCTCCGTAATAATCCCTGTGTGTATATTGCCAGATCCAATAGCACCTGTTACCTGATCAATAGGTGTGGAGCAAACCAGGGTTTCAGTTGACAATCCGCACTCACTGTCTGTAACTTTTCCCACCACTGTTCCTGAATCAAGCAATTTCGGCAACTGGTTTCTGCTAATCTGCAAATAGTTGAGCATAAGGTCCCACCAGTCGTTTTGTCGTATATTGAAAAGCAGTGTTGAGGGAACCAATGCTCGATCAGTAATGTATTGTCCGGTCAAGCGAGAAATTATAAAATCCTCGACCAGTAAAAATTTTGCTACTTTTTTGAAGATTTCCGATTCATGACTGCTGAGCCACTTAATCAATACAGCAGTATAGCCAGGAATTGCCTCATGCTGTCCGGTAACCTCATGTAATTTTTTTGGACCAAAAAACTCTGACAACACTCTTGCTTCCTCTTTTGCCCTGGTGTCCAGCCAGACAATTGCCTTTCTTAAAGGTCTGCCATCAGAATCAACACAAATTAATGTCTCTCCCTGGCTTGTAACCCCGACCGAAGCAATCTGTAATGGCTCAATCTTTGTATCTTTCAATATTTTCCGAATTATGCTCTTAACACTCTGCCAATAGATTTCAGGATCAAGCTCAACTATTCCTGCCGAAGACTTTTCAAGCTCGTATTCTTTCAGAGTAATACTAATTTGCGTGCCCTTCGCATCAAAAAGACCGCCTTTAATAGATGAAGTGCCTATATCCAGGCCGAGTAAATACTTCATTTAAAAAATCCTATTGATTTCAGTTATAGTTTCATCAACAAGTTTTTTGCCTCCGTCTGAGCCTACAAAGCCGTTAATTATAAGTCCGCCGTAACCGCCGTAAGCTTCGGCTCTTTCAGTTGGCAGATATATCGCAAAACCACAGAGCTGAATAATAAAAGTCTGTTTAGCCTTGCTTCTGCTCTTTATCTGAAGTCCGAAGTCTAGAAAGAGCTCAAACGGGTTTGTTACAAAAACAATGTCCCCTAGTCTGATGGTATGAAGCTCCATAAAGAAGTCAGGTTCATCTTTCTGCTCTTTGTATCTTTCGACTACCGCCTCATTGTTTCTAATAAGCACGAAGTGATGTAGTTTACTGTCATAGGGACCTTGTCTTTCAGGTACCTTTTCGTTTTTCTTTACTTCTGTACTGAAGGCCTTAAAAGCGGCTTCAGCCGGAAGAACTTTTTCCAATCTTTTAATATTTTCCAATGCATTTATATATTCCTGATACGAGGCTTTTCGCTTAGGCAGGGTTACTTCTTTTACATTATGAATAAACTCAGTTTCAAATTGAACCTTGTTTTTCTGCTTTTCATATGCTCTGATAACCGCTTCATAAATTCTTTTCCCGAGCACCTTAACACCGCGCTCGCACCAGAATTCATTATCTCTAGTTCTTGCAAGGTCACGCGGGGACTGGTCGCCAGCTGAACTTATCTGGCAGAGAGTGCAGAAATCCTGCCCGAACCTTTCTTTCAAGAGTCTTCTGACTTCTCCCATGAAATCGGATGAAATAAAATAAGTCGCTTCCATTACCTGCGAAGGACATGCAACGTTCACAACAGCCCCAGTTGGCTTTTTATCTTCACTAAGGGTAAATAAAATTTCAACAGTGGAATCCTCGTTCCCCTCCATCCCGATAAAATCGTCTCTGGAAGTATCTCCGTACATTTCAGAAATACCGTTTGTATAAACAGCTCTTCTGCAATGTCCTACAACAGCAAAATCGAATGAATTTGCAAAATAGCTGTAGGATTTCGAATTCCAGGCATTAATTACTGCCTTAGTCAACTTTTGGATAACAAACGCTCTGTAGTCTTTGACCTGCATTACTTCTGTATCCGGCGACCACCAATTTCTACTCAAGGCTACAGCTGGCGCGCTATGAGTATGTATCGCGTTCATTATAATTTTTGAAACATCAAGTCCTGGCAGTTTATCTTTAAGGTCGTTCCTGAGTTTATTCAGAAATTCACGTGGAAAATTCGTCAAATCAACAGAGATCATGACTGCCTGTTCGCCGTTATCACTCTCAAGGGCAAGTACTGACCCTACAAGCCTTGAATGAATTCCCTTTGAAACTCTCTGATAATACTGCCCATAAAGCTCAACTTTACTTTTAGGAGTAATATCCGTTTCCGCCCAACCTACCTTTATCTTATTCATAATCCAAAGTTCTCCTATTTTAGCTCCTCCGAGAGCTGTTATAGTTGTCGCAGTTTAAATTCCATTAAAAAATCCTATTGATTTCAGCCACAGTTTCGTCAACGAGCTTTTTACCGCCGTCTGAGTCTACAATACCGTTAAATATAACTCCGCCGTGACCGCCGTAAGCTTCGGCTCGTTCAGTCGGTAGATACCTACCGTAATCACAACAAAGCTGAATAACAAAAGTCTGTTCGGCCTTGCTTCTCGCTTTCATCTGAAGTCCAAAGTCAAGAAAGAGCTCAAACGGGTTTGTGACAAAAACAATATTCCCAAGTCTGATGGTATGAAGTTCCATAAAGAAGTCTGGCTCATCTTTCTGCTCTTTGTATCTTTTGACTACCGCTTCATTGTTTTTAATAAGCACGAAGTGATGTAGTTTACTGTCATTGGGGCCCGGTCTTCCATATATCTTTTCGTTTTTATTTACTTCTGCGCTAAAGGCTTTAAATGCGGCTTCAGTCGGAAGAATTTTTTCCAGTTTTTCAATGTTTTTCAATGCCTCTATATATTCCTGATATGAGGCTTTGCGTTTGGGCAAAGTTATCTCTTTTACATTATGAACAAATTTAGTTTCAAATTGTCCTTTGTTTTTCTGCTTTTCATATGCACTGACAACCGCTTCATAAATTCTTTTGCCTATTACCTTAACACCGCGCTCACACCAAAATTCATCGTCTCTGGTTCTGGCAAGATCACGTGGAGACTGGTCGCCGGCTGAGCTTATCTGGCAGAGAGTACAGAAATCCGGTCCAAACTTTTCTTTCAAGAGTCTTCTGACCTCTCCCATGAAATCGGATGAAATGAGATAAGTTGCCTCCATTACCTGCGAAGGACATGCAACGTTTACAACAGCCCCAGTTGGCTTTTCGTCTTCACCAAAGGTAAATAAAATCTCAACAGTGGAATCCTCGTTTCCCTCCATTCCGATGAAATCATCTCTTGAAGTATCTCCATACATCTCAGAAATGCCGTTTGTATAACCAGCTCTTCTGCAATGCCCTACAACAGCAAAATCAAATGAATTTGCAAAACCGCCGTAGGATTTCGAATTCCATGCCTTAATTACAGCATTAGTCAATCTTTTAATGACAAACGCTCTGTAGTCTTTGAATGGCATTGCTTCTGTATCCGGCGACCATCCGTTTCTACCCGTGAGCGCAATGATTTTTTCTACACCCGGCGCGCTATGGGTATGTGTAGCATTCATTATGATTTTTGAAACATCTATGTCCGGCAGCTTATCTTTAAGATTGTCCCTGAGTTCATTCAGGAATTCGCGTGAAAAAATCGCCAAATCAACAGAGATCATGACTGCCTGTTCGCAATTATCACTCTCAAGGACAAGCACAGACCCTCCTAAACTTAAATGAATTCCCTTTGAAAACCTCTGATAATACTGTCCACAAATCTCAACTCTACTTTCAGGAGTAATATCCGCTTCCGCCCAGCCTATTTTTATCCTATTCATAATCCAAAGTTCTCCTATTTTAGCTCATCTGAGAGCTGTTATAGTTGTTACAGTTTAAATTCCATTAGAAAATCCTATTGATTTCAGCTACAGTTTCATCAACAAGTTTTTTACCGCCATCCGAGCCTACAACACCGTTAATTATAAGCCCACCGAAACCGCCGTAAGCTTCGGCCCTTTCAGTTGGTAGATACCTTACAGAACCGCAGGAAAGCTGAACAACAAAAGTCTGTTCAGCCTTGCTTCTTGCCTTCATCTGTAGTCCGAAGTCGAGAAAGAGCTCAAATGGGTTTGTGACAAAAACAACGCCCCCTAGTCTGATGGTATGAAGCTCCATAAAGAAGTTCGGCTCATCTTTCTGCTCTTTGTATCTTTTGACTACAGCTTCATTATTTCTAATAAGCACGAAATGATGTAGTTTACTGTCATAAGGACCCTGTCTTCCATGTATCTTTTCGTTTTTCTTTACTTCTGCGCTAAATGCTTTAAAAGCAGCCTCAGTCGGAAGAATTTCTTCCAGTTTTTCAATATTTTCTAATGCCTCTATATATTCCTGATACGAAGCTTTGCGTTTGGGCAAAGTTATCTCTTTTACATTATGAACAAATTTAGTTTCAAATTGTCCTTTGTTTTTCTGCTTTTCATATGCGCTGATAACCGCTTCATAAATTCTTTTGCCTATTACCTTAACACCGCGCTCACACCAAAATTCATCGTCTCTGGTTCTGGCAAGATCACGTGGAGACTGGTCGCCGGCTGAGCTTATCT
>Ga0222681_1000170_pt1 | contig 25317 bp, 21 predicted proteins | sample AntAcemetage1006_FD_179844 | JGI IMG/M metagenome (GOLD analysis project Ga0222681, IMG submission 179844) | Saline water microbial communities from Ace Lake, Antarctica - #1006 | ecosystem: Environmental > Aquatic > Non-marine Saline and Alkaline > Saline | place: Antarctica: Ace Lake... | reverse complement strand
CCCTGCTCGCAGATCCCTAAACCCTCAAGCCATAACAACTCCTGGTATGAAAACTCCTCTCCTAATTCGATAACATCGATTTCTTTGCGTGGATTATTTATGCAGGCCATCCTGTATGCCTGTTCCGCGGCCTTCTCAAGGGCCATGCATTCGGCCAGGTCCCTGTCACCTAAATAATGCGCATCATAACAGGTCCCCATACCACGTACCCATACAGGGGAATCCGTAATTTCCAGTGCCCTTTTCTCAGATGCCATAATTATTGCCACGGCTCCATCAGTATCCGGCGCTATGTCCATCTGTCTTAGTGGGGCAGCAACAATCGGAGCATTTAGCACGTCGTCTATAGAGAAAACTCCTTTATTATGGGTTACTGGATTTCTTGTCGCATTGGAAAGATTTTTCACAACTACACTTGCAGCCTGCTCTTCCGTGATTCCGTACACGTGCATATAGCGTTTAGCCTGAAGGGCCGCGGCAGATGTGTAATCGAATCCCAGCATTCGGGTGTAGATCGGGTCAAAGGCATCGTTATTTACGATGTTACGATTTGTCTGGGACATCTTCGTATGGGCCAACAACAGCGTGCAATCAAATTCACCGGACAGGATCCCAATGGTCCCGTAGTAAACGGCGGTTGACCCATCCATGGCCATTTTCTCTTCATTTCTCAAATGCCCTCCGATTACATCTGTAATACCAATGTTTGATATGGTTTGCCCGTCCCAGATATCATGAGAACAGCTAATACTATTGCTGATATCTTTCTCAATTTGAAGTCCGGTGTCGGCCAGAACTCTTTCAATAACCTCATAGGCCAGTTCAGCATAGTTTACATCTGCGCGTTTTGGGCTGAACTTTGTTTGTGCCACACCAACGATTGCAACTCTTTCAGACATCAAATCCTCCTATAATCTTTCAAAGACAGTAGCAATTCCCTGTCCGCCGCCGATGCACAGGGTAGCCAGGCCATAGCGGCCCCCGGTCCGTCTGAGCTGATGGAGGACGGCAAGGGCAAGCCGGCCGCCGGACATGCCGTTGGGGTGCCCAAAGGCGATGGCGCCGCCGTTGGGATTCCACTTCTCCCTGTCCACCACATGGCCCTCCTGCTCAAGGATTTTCATGACAGCCAGGGTCTGGGATGCAAAGGCTTCGTTACATTCCACCACGTCCATTTCCTCTAATTTGAGCCCGGCTCGATCGAGGACCTTCTTGACGGCCCCGACCGGCGCAATCCCCATATATTTGGGTTCCACTGCCACGAGGGCGCATTCGACGAACCGCCCTAAGGGCTTCAGCCCCAGTTTTTCGCATTTCTCCTTAGCCATAACAAGGAGGGCCACGCCGCCGTCGTTTAACCCCGAGGACGTACCGGCTGTCACGGTCCCGTCCTTCTTGAATGCAGGCCGGAGTGTTGCCAGCTTTTCCAGGGTGGCCTTCCGGGGATGCTCATCCTGATCAAAGATGACAGGGTCACCCTTCCGCTGAGGAATCGACACCGGAACAATCTCTTCACTGAAATAGCCTGCCTCGATGGCCGCAAAGGCCCGCTCCTGGCTTCGCAGCCCGAACCGGTCCTGTTCTTCCCGTGAGATGCCGAATTCCTCGGCTAAGATTTCGGCGATGATCCCCATGGGCACATCGGTGTCCTTTGTGGGTCCCACCGTGCGGGTGATCCATGCGGGAGGGAGAAGGGAAAAGGGACGTTCCTGCCGTTCCATCAGGTATGGCTGGCGGCTCCAGCTCTCACAGCCCCCGGCGATATAGACCTCTCCAAATTCGGCCCTGATGAAAGCCGCGGCCGTGTTCACGGTCTGAAGCGACGAACCGCATTGCCGTTCCACGGTCTGACCCGGGACGGTCACGGGCAGTCCTGCCTTCAAGGCGGCCCAGCGCCCGATATTGACGGCCGAGTGATTCGTACAGGCGTGGCCGATGATGACATCGTCCACCAGGCCCGGCTCCACTTTTGTTTTTTCAATGAGCCCTTTTACGGCAAAGGCGGCCAGTTCTTCCGGTTTGAACCCGGAAAGGGCGCCCCCCATTCTGCCAACGGCAGTCCTTGCACCATCCACGATAACCGCATCTCTCATAAATCGCTCCTCTCTCGCTCTCAGCGTCCTTTGAACTCCGGTTTTCTCTTTTCCAAAAAGGCCTTCATCCCCTCGGTCCGGTCTTCGGTCCCGAAAGTGAGGGAGAAGCATCGCGCCTCCATATCCAAGCCGGTCCTCAGATCGGCCTGAATGCCATTGTTCATGGCCACTTTTGCCATATGCAGGGCCACCGGTCCCATGTTAGACAGCTTGGCGCAGATCTTTTCTACGGTCTTGTCCAACTCGGCCAACGGCACTACCTGATTGACCAGCCCCAGGCGGCAGGCCTCGTCTGCCGATATGGAATCTCCTAAAAGCACCAGTTCCTTGGCCTTGGTCATGCCGATCAGCCTGGGAAGTCGCTGAGTCCCGCCATAGCCCGGGATAATCCCTAACTTGATCTCCGGCTGGCCCATGATGGCCGTGTCTGCGGCTATGCGGAGGTCGCAGCACATGGCGACCTCGGTACCCCCACCCAAGGCGATACCGTTGATCCGGGCGATGACCGGTTTGGGGAAGTTTTCGATCTCCGAACAGATGGCCTGACCCTTGGGGACCTCGCTCAGGGTCTCCACGTAGCCCGTATCACGGGCCATGATGGAGATGTCGCCCCCGGAGATAAAGGCCTTATCTCCGGCCCCGGTCAGCACCAGGACCCGTATGGTGTCATCGGTCTCTATGTCGTCCAGGGCATCCTTGATTTCCAGCATGGTATGGTAACGGATAGCGTTCATCACTTTGGGCCGGTCGATGACGATGGTGGCCACCCGCCCATCTTTTTTGATCTTGATATCTTCATAGGTCATGGTTTGTTTCTCCTCTAAAATATCTGGAACGGTTTCTTGGTCCCGTCGGGCAGGTAGTCATAAAACCCCTTGCCGTTTTTCCTGCCGAGCCGTCCCGCCTCAACCATTTTCCGATACAGGATGTTCAACCGGTCGCTCTCACGATGGGTGTATTCAAAAACCTGGTCGCAGGCCATTTGAATCACATCGAACCCCCCGAAATCCGCCAGTTCGCACGGACCCATGGGGTGCCCGGCGCCTAATTTCATGGCCGTGTCCACCTCCTCGGCCGTGGCTGTTCCTTCCAGCACGATCTGGGCCGCCTCCATGTACAGACCCATCAGGAGCCGGTTCACGATGAAGCCGGGTATGTCTTTGACCTTGACAGGGACCTTTCCCAATTTTTTGCACAACTCCAGAGTGGTCTCAACCGTCTCAGGCGCCACGCCCACGGGCAGCACCACCTCCACCAGCTTCATGACCGTGGCCGGGTTAAAAAAATGGGCGCCGACGCACTTTTCAGGTCGCTTTGTGGCGCCCGCAATAGCCGTGACCGGCAGCACCGATGAGTTGGTGGCGAGAATCGCATGGGGAGGACAGATGCTGTCCAGCTTGGCGAAGGTCTCTTTCTTGAGTTCCAGATTCTCCGGTATGGCCTCAATGACAAAATCCACATCCTTCGCAGCCGCCTCCAGATCGGTGAATGTCCGTATGCGATCCACGATCGCTTCGCCTTCTTCCCGAGAAATCTTTTCTTTGACCACAAAATGCTTATCTATACTTCCCTTGATGGTTGACTGTGCTTTGTCCAGGAGATCCTGGGCAATGTCGTACAATGATACCTCAAGGCCTGCGAATGCCGCCGCTTGCGCGATGCCATGACCCATGGTTCCCGAACCTAAGACCGCAATTTTCTTGATATCCATAATGTTAGACTCCCCAAAATTCTGAAAACTGAAATATTTTTAGATGGCAACTTTCCTATGGTAAGCTTTGTTCTCTTATCCGTTTTAGCATCTTACCGCCGCTCAATCCCCAAAGAGAGCATCCGACATCTCAACGGTCAGGCCGTCTCCATTCATAAGCCTTTCGATCAGGCCGTTCTTTTTCGGCAACTCATAGCCAAAATAAAACCGAAGGGCATACATCTTGCCTTGGTAAAAGGTCTTCTCTTTCTGGGATGCGTCCCCCTCCAGCCCCTTGACGATGCAGATTCCCTGCTTCAGCCACTGCCAGGCAATCGCCACGATCGCGAAAAGCTCCAGATAGAGGGTGGCATCAGCCAGAAACAGCTCAGCATCTCCTTGGGCAGCCACTCCTTTCAGGTGGGAGGTTACGGTCTCCAGTTGGGCCAGGGCTTTTTCCAGGGCCTCGGCATGGGGGCGGAGGTGTTCCGCCTGTGTGGCCTCGGCGATGGTCTTCCGAACTTCCTCTCCATAGAGTTGAAAGGCCTTTCCGTCTTTCATTATGACTTTTCGGCCCAGCAGATCCAGACCCTGAATCCCGGTGGTCCCCTCGTGAATGGGATGGATGCGCGCATCCCGGTAGTACTGTTCCAGGGGAAATTCGTCGCAGTAGCCGTATCCGCCCAGGATCTGCAGTCCCTGACTCACCGAGAGGATGCCCATTTCCGATGGATAGCTCTTGGCCACGCCCGTAAGAAGATCCAGCAGCAGGCTGCAGCGTTCCTTTTCGGCTCCTTCGGCCACTTTTTTCAAATCGGCATAACGCCCGCATTGGAGGATGAGTGCCAGGGAACCTTCGACCATGGCCCGCTGAAACAGAAGCATCCGTTTGACGTCGGCATGCCGGATGATGGGCACCTGGGGCAGGGCAGGGTCTTTCGCTTTGAGGCTTCTGCTCTGGGGTCGTTCTCTGGCATATTCCAGGGAAGCATGATATGCGGCCGATGCGATGGCCGCAGCGCCCATGCCCACATCGATGCGAGCCTCATTCATCATCTGAAACATGTAAGGAAGCCCCTGGTGGGGTTCCCCTAAGAGGTATCCCCGACAGTCGTTGTTCTCTCCCATGCTCAGCTGGGTAATGGGTGCTCCCCGATAACCCAGTTTGTGATAGATCCCTGCCACGTTCACATCGTTGGGGACAAGCTCTCCATCCTCTGCAATGCGTTTCTTGGGAACCACAAACAGGGAGATCCCCTTGGCACCTGCCGGCGCCCCCTTGATTTTGGCCAACATCAGGTGGATGACATTTTCCGCGAAATTGTGGTCTCCTGCAGAGATGAAGATCTTCTGGCCCCGTATCCGGTAATACCCCTCACCCGCAGGTTCGGCCTGGGTGGTGATATCCGAGAGGGAACTGCCGGCCTGGGGTTCGGTCAGGGCCATGGTCCCCTGCCATTCTCCGGAAAACATCTTCGGAATATAGGTGTTGATGAGATCCTCGGAGCCGAAGGACTCGATGAGATGGCCCGCCCCGGCGGTCAGGAAAGGGTAAACCGTGGCCGAATAGTTGGCTGCCGAGAAAATGAACTTGCAGGTGGCGGTGATCAGGATGGGGAGTTGCTGGCCCTCCAGTTCAAAGGGTGCATTGGCTCCAATCCAGCCGCCTTCGCCGCACGCCTTCAGAAATTCCCCCACCATGGGGTGGACCTTCACCTCCCCGTCTATGAATTCAGGGGGGTTTTTATCCATTTCCTGAAAACAGGGAAAGAGAAGATCGTGCCCCATTTTCATGGCCGTCTCCAGCACCATGTCAAAGACCTCGCGGCTGTGTTCCTCAAAATAGGGATAGGTGCACAGGTCCTCCGCGTGGAACACCTCGTACAGCAGGAATTTCAGATTCCTTTCACTCAAAAATTTTTCCGCCAAATTAAGTCTCCTTTCTTCTTATGTCGTTTTCAGTGGACCCCGTAGTCTTTCCCAGTGATCTCGGAGGCACAGATTAATCCTGCCGCGCAGGCGGAGTCCATAGCCACACCGTATCCGCGCACGGTATCTCCTGCAAAAAAGAGTCCCTCAACGGATGGGGCCCGAACAGGGCTTTTCAGGGTCCCTGCCTGGTCTATATCCTTGGCCACGCCTTCTAAACGCCAGCTCACAGGAAACATGGACCATTCTACACTCCGGCGAAATCCCGGGTATCTTCCCTCCAGATAGTCCACGATCCGGTCACAGGCCCAGCTCATGAGCTCACGATCCCGGGCCTCTTCCTCGGTGACCGGCGCATATGCGGTAAGAAGGTGTTTGTCTCGAGGTGAGCATAATGGGTCCGACTTAGACTGTACATTCCAGCACATGTAAACGTCGTGCGCAAAGCGATCACACTTAGCAATAACGCAGGTATCCTTTACGCCCTTGTCCCATTGCTCTTCGGGCAACACTAATTCGTGCAGCCCGAAGTATGGTGCGATAGAACCAAAACCCCGCAGATTCTCGGTCCGTTCAACCCACTGTGAAGGAAAAGCCTCTCGGCCAATGTATTTGAAAGTGTCCTGTGTCGGGATGTTGCTCACAATAACCGGTGCTTGGATCTCGCGGTTTTCCCCGTCACGGTCCAGAACTACGCCCTTGACCTCTCCCCCGGAGATTAAAACCTCCTTGATTCTGGCATTTAAAATCAGTTGGCCTCCAAAGGCCCTGAAACGGTCAGCCACTGAATCCATCCATCTTTGCACACCGCCTTTGACAAATCCGGAGGGCCATTTGGCAATGCCTTTAGTAAACCTCGGATTTAAGACTTCTCCAAAGTACCGCCATATGTCTCCGATGGATATCTCCTCAGGATCGTTAATGGTGGTAATCAGCGTGGACACGGCGTGGATCATCTCAAACAGGACCCGGTTTTCGTGGATTCCCTTATGCCTGCACCATTCGGCCACCGACAGACCCTCGTATTTGTCATAATCCTCGGGAACCATTGACATCGGGGCCAGGTAGTAATCGAAAAAGGGTAAGCCGGTCTCTTTAATAATGGCCTTTATACGGGAATCCAGTTTACCCGCGTGAAAATCCAGGTACCACTCGTCATCTATATAAGTGGAATTGACGTTTCCAACAAACTCCACCCCGGCTTTTTCCCCGGAACCGATGATCTGATCCAGGTCATGGAAATACCCACGGCCGTTGAGTGATACCCCGTGGTAGCCCACATCGAGCTGATATCCCTTTAGAAGCCTGCGCCGGCAGATCTCTTCAAAAGGGGGATCTTCCTTGGCAAGCCAGGTGTACTGCCGGCCCAGGGCTGTGCGATACCATTCCTCGCCCGTGTCCATGATCTCCTCACCCGTAAAAGTCATGGCCCGTCCGCCGACCCGTTCGGCCTGCTCGACTAAGAGGACCTTCCATTTTTCATGGGCCAGCAAAGAGGCCACGGTCAACCCGCCCACGCCAGCACCCACAACAATGGCATCATAACGATCGTCAACCATCTTCTCCGGAAACCTCCTTTAATCCAGCAGCATCATCTCGTGGAATGTCTCACCCGAAACCTGCTCCCTTACGCCGTCTACCTCGATCTCACCCTCGTAATTCGCCAAGAACCGGTAATAATGAAAGGCCCCGTCTCCGCGAGGCAGTTTCAATGCCTCCACAACTCTTTTGGTGGACAATAAACAATCCAGATCTACTCCAGGCCCCTGACATCTGACCCTGAGGCGCACAGGAATTTCAAATCCATGCCGGTCGTCCCGTTTTTCCTCCTCAATGGTTACCGAGATCCGGTCCGTACTGACTACGATCTCCGACCCTTTTGCCAGCATGAAAGGAGATGCGACCGGCATTCCCTCTTCTCGAGGGATAACCCACCCGTAGATCAAGGTATATGTGGGGTCAAAAAGACGGCCCCAGTACCAGCCCCGGAAAGGCTTTTCCATGGGGCCGTTGCCCCAGTTGTGGTCATGGTAGGCGTGACCCTGAACCTCCATGATCTTTCCGTCCATCTTGATGGTCCCCTGTGCGTGTCCGCGGGGGACAGGTACGACCCAACCCGTCTCAAGCCCGGTATCCGGATCAGACCAGAGAATGCCGGTGCCTGCCTTCCATGGCCGGATCACGTTTTTTATGGTGAGGTCAACACTCAGATCTTTCATATCCATGACGAGGCGATATGCCTCGCCGGTATCCTCGGCCATAAGGTCGCCCATCCTCACCAGGCAGCGGTCCTTTGCGGCAAAGTTCTCCTGCCCGGGCCGCAGTGCCCATAGTTTGACTTTAGGTGGCCCTTCCGGTGGGTACAGGAAAAGCTGCATTGTCGGGACATGGGGTATCATCATCATGTTGTGGTAATGGAAGGTAGCCACTGCTTTGTAACCATTGTCAAAACTGAAATCGAAATACCACCACTCCCACTGGTCGTTTGTGTCTTCAATGTGAACGGCATCGTCTTTTGGTTCATATGTCAGGGCTTCCCTGTCCCAGCCTTTCCTGCCTTGAAACATTGATAGAAATTGTTCCGTCCGCACCTGTGTGTTACCTCCATTTTCAAAAAAGTTTTGTATTTTCACCTGCGATACATCTCCTCAATAAGATCTTTGTACTTCTCGCTGATGGTGCGCCGTTTCAGTTTCATGGTGGCGGTCAGTTCGCCGTCTTCGGATGTCAGCTTGATGTCTAACAGCCGGAACTTCTTGACCTGTTCCACCCTGGCCAGTTTCCGGTTCACCTGGTCCATCTCCTTCTGTATGAGCTTGAGAATGGGGGCAGCACGGGTAAGGCTCCTGTAGGTGGTAAACGGAATCCGTTCGTCCTGGGCATATTTCATGACAGTCTCTTCATCCAACATGATCAGGGCCGTCAGGTATTTGCGTGCATCGCCGATGATCACCGCGTCGTTGATGTAGGGACTGAACTTGAGCTCGTTTTCAATGTGCTGAGGGGTGATGTTTTTCCCCCCCGACGTAATGATGATATCTTTTTTCCGGTCCGTGATCCGGAGGTTCCCGTCCGGGTCAAACTCGCCGATGTCTCCGGAATGGAGCCAGCCGTTCCGGATGGTTTCGGCCGTGAGTTCGGGATTCTTGAAATATCCCTGAAAAACATTAGGGCCTTTCACCAGGATCTCCCCGTCTTCGGCGATCTTCACCTCCACCCCGGGGAAGGGCTTCCCTACTGTGCCGATGACGATGTCATCCCCCTGGTGCATGCTGGTGGGGCCACAGTCCTCGGTCTGGCCATAGACCTCCCTGAGAGGGATCCCCAGACCGTGAAAAAACTTGAGGATCTCGGGCGAGACCGGGGCGCCCCCGGAAATGAGGAGCCGGCTCCGGTCCATGCCGAGGCTCCGCCGGATATTTTTGAAGACCAGTCTATCTGCAATCAGATGGCGGAGTCTGAGCCCGACCGGGACCGGTTTGTGTGACAGTTCCAATTCGGCCACACGCCTTCCCACCTGCATGGCCCGGGCAAAGGCGACCCGTCCGATCCAGATCGCATCCTTCATGGCGATGAAGACCGCGGAATAGAACTTTTCCCAGAACCGAGGCACCGCAAAATAGACCGTGGGCTGCACCTCCCTCAGGTCTTCCGGCACAGTGTCCATGCTTTCGGCAAAGCTGACCACCGTGCCGGTCCTGAGAGGTCCCAGGACAGAGTTGGTCCGCTCGGCAATATGCGCCAAAGGAAGAAACGAGAGTACCTCGTCCTTTTCGCTATGCTGCCACACCTTCATGAGCGTCTCTGAGGTCCAGATGATGTTGCGGTGGGAGAGCATGGCCGCCTTGGGCATCCCGGTGGTTCCCGAGGTATAGATAAAGATGGCTGTATCCTCGGGCGAAACCGCTTCGATCCGTTCCTCATAGAGGTGCGGGTGCTCCCGCTCATGGGACCGGCCTCTTTCCATGAACAGATCCCAGCTCATGACCCGTTCATGCCGGAAGTGCCTGAGCCCCTCCATGTCGAAGACCACCACCCACGCCAGACGGGGGCACTGATCCCACACCTCCAAAACCTTGTCCAACTGCTCCTCGTCTTCCACCATGGCCACTAACGATTCAGAGTGGTTCAGGATGTACTGGACCTCAAAGGGGGCGTTGGTGGGATAGATCCCCACTGTGATCCCGCCAGCCGACTGGCATCCGATGTCCGTAACAAACCACTGGGGGTTGTTCTCGCTGAGGACAGAGACACATTGACCCTTTGAAACCCCGAGAGAGATCAGGGCCATGCACGCCTGGCGGACCATGCGGCCGTACTCGTTCCACGAGATCTCTTTCCAGATCCCATAGTCTTTGTCGCGCAGGGCCACACGGTCGCCAAACCGTTGGACTGTGTGAGAAAACATGGTAGGGACAGTGTCCTGTCTCACAATCGATTCTCCGTCTGGATGCTGGATACTGGTTTCTCGTTCCTTACGCCTTACGCCTCTAAAACGCTGGTCCTCTAAAACCACTGATCTGAATCCATCTATTGCCTGCCGGGCCTTTGATTGGCGCTTCTATAATGCATTCCTGGGTACCATACCGCTTGTCTGCCCGCCAGGTTATGGGGCCAAAAACGCCCGTTTTATAGTCCGTGAAGGTCTCGAAGGCCTTGACCAATCTTTCCCGGGTCAGATCCTTACCGGCCCGCTTGAGTCCCTCCACCATGATCTTGGCGCAGCCCCATCCATACCAGTCATAGAAGCCCCAGGGTTTCTTGTTGTATTTGGGCCACACTTTCTTAAACTGGATCGCTGCCGGATTCATATCCCATGTATAAGCAAGAATAGCCGTGCCAAAGAACCCTTTTCCATAGAAGGCGCTATCGCCGGCTAATTTGAGAACCACGTCAGCAGTAGATGGCGTCGCAGTGATCCATACCGGCTTCCACTGGAGTTTCATGGCCGCTTTGAGGATCCCGGCAGGCTCACGTATGAGAGTCCACATCATAACCAGGTCTGCCCCGGCAGTTTTCATCCTGGCCACCTGGGAACTGAAGTCCACGGTTCCCCGTTTGTAAGGCGCCTCCGCTACGAGTTGCAGGTTGTAATGTTTGCAGGCCTCCTTCACGCCCTTAAGCCAGTCCTGACCCGGTTCGTCGTCCTGGTAGACCACCGCCAGTTTGGGTGCTTTCATTTTAAGCTCTTTGAGAGCATAATCGACACCAATCTTGGCTTGAACGATGTAATTGGGATCAGCATCGAAAAGATACTTTTTAGGCGGGTTTGCCATGCGGCTGTTCTGCGTGGCAGGCTGAATCAGGGGAACGCCTGCGCGTTCTAATGTGGGATACATGGCCAGGGACTGGGCAGACCCTAAGACCATAAAAACGCAAAAAACCTTGTCTCTCTCAATGAGTTTCTTGGCGGCTGCGACCGCTTTTGGCGGTGAGTAGCTGTCGTCCTCCACTAAGTAGACGATCTTTCTTCCATGAATGCCCCCCTCGTCGTTGATCATCTTGAAATAAGTTCCCGCTCCACCCGAGACCCCCTTGCCCATAAAGGCAATGGGACCTGACAGGTCTACGATTCCACCGATCTTGATCTCTGTATCCGTCACGCCCATCTCAGCGAACGCCGGCAGGACAGCAAACATGGATACAAATGCAATAGCCATTATCCAACAAAATGCGTATCTTTTCACTTTCATAATAGATCTCCTTTTTGTTAGTTGGTTTCCATCCAGAAACTCCCCCCTTTCTAACGCCACACCTCCTTTCCCTAAAAAAACAATCTCGCCGGAAGATTACCTCCAGACTTTCTTTCGCTTCCAGCGCTTCTTGCCACGGATAGATTCCTGCTGGATGCCCAAGTAAAACTCCTGCACGTCCTCGTTCTCCATGAGTTCCCCGGTAGTGTTATCAAGCACTACCCTGCCCACTTCCAGGATGTAGCCGTAGCTGGCCGTCTGCAAGGAGAGGCGGGCGTTTTGCTCCACCAGGAGGATAGTCCTCCCCTCTTCTTTATTGATTCGGCGAATGATCTGGAAAATCTCCTTGACCAGAATGGGACTCAAGCCTAAGGAGGGCTCGTCCATGGTCAGGAGCCGGGGCTTGGACAGAATAGCCCGGCTGATGGCCAACATCTGTTGCTCGCCGCCTGAAAGCCACCCTGCCCGCTGTCGGTATCGCTGTCCCAGGGCAGGAAAGTACTCAAGGACTCGTTTTACATCAGAAGAGACATTCTGGCGGTCCTTCCTCAGGTAGGCCCCCATGCGTAGATTTTCAGCCACGGTCAATTCATCGAATACCTCCCGTCCCTCGGGCACATGGCATATTCCCCGGCGTACGGCCTGCTGTGGATTCACCCCGGCGATGTTTTTACCTTCAAAGAGGATTTCCCCTTTTTCCGGTTCGATGAATCCGGATATGGTCCTCAGGATCGTGGTCTTCCCGGCCCCATTAGCTCCTAAGATTGTTACGATGTCCCCCTTGTTGACCATGAGGGAGACCCCCTTAATTGCCAGGACAGGGCCGTAATAACACTCAATGTTTTTAAGCCGAAGCAGCGGCTCCATCATCTTCTCCGAGGTAGGCTTGAATTACGTCAGGGTGCTGTTGGACCTCCTCAGGGGTTCCATGGGCGATCACAGCGCCAAAATCAAGGGCCGTGACACGGTCAGCAACCTCGCTCACAACTCGCATATCGTGCTCCACGAGAAGGACCGTTATCTCTAAGTCTTCTTTAATGTCCTCGATCCAAAAGCAGAGATCCCGGGTCTCTTCGGAGTTCAGGCCTGCGGCAGGCTCGTCTAAAAGGATCAGCTCCGGATCCAGGGCCAGGGCCCTAGCCAACTCCACGCACTTCTGAGTCCCAAAAGGCAACTGGGCGATCACGCGGTCACGGTAAGGTTGAAGATCCAGAAAGTCGATCACTTCCTCCACCCGGCGCCGGGCCTCTACCTCCTGGTTTTTCGCCTTAGGGAGAAAAAGGACTTCAGAAAAAAAGGATGCGCGCTTGTGCATGTAGCGGCCTAACATGATGTTGTCTAAGACCGTGGCATTGCGAAACAGTTCTAAATTTTGAAAAGTCCGCGCAATCCCTAACCGGGGAATCTTATGGGCCGCCGTCCGCGTGATGTCCCGCCCTTTAAAGACGGCAGAGCCTCGTTCCGGGCTGTAAAACCCGGATATGCAATTGAACAGCGTGGTCTTCCCGGCCCCGTTTGGTCCGATAAGCGCGTGCACTTCCCCCTTTTCCACCTGGAGATTCACCATGGTCAAGGCATGAACGCCTCCGAACTTTTTGCTCAATTCCGTCACTTCAAGCAAGGGCATTTTATCGGGTCCTTTGGGCCTTCTGGAACTTTCTCTCTCTGCGGAAGGTGTCCTTCCGGTATATAGGAAAAACTTGGAACAGGTATTTAATCTTGAGGTATCTGCCGTAAATTCCCATTGGTTCGAAAAGGATAAAGAGCATGATGATCAGGCCGTAAACCGCCCCCTGGAATCCAACCTGCTGGGAAAGGAAGGCGGGGAGGGCGTCCTTGCCCACCCGAATAAATTCCGACAGGAGTGTGATAAAGATCGCCCCGAAAATAGAGCCATGTATGGACGCCAACCCGCCCACGATGATCATAACGATCAGATTAATCGACTCTATGATGGTAAAATTGTCCGGACCGATAAAATTAATCAGCGGGGCGAAGAGTCCTCCTGCGATCCCGGCGTAAAAACCACTGATGACAAAGGCCTGGGTCTTGACTTTAGCTAAAGGGATACCCATGCTCTGGGCCGCCACCTCGCTGTCACGGACTGCCACCAAGGCACGCCCCAATGAGGTCCGGACGATATTCTTAGTCAGCAATACGAAAAGAATGACTATAACCAAAACCACATAATAGTAAGAGGCATCACTGTTTAGTGATAAGGGACCGAGGGTGGGACGGTTAATAAGAAGGCCGTTCGCTCCACCCGTTACTTCCGGCCATTCTAAGATGACCTGATCTATGATGAAGCCAAAGCCCATGGTTACAATGGCCAAGTAGATACCGCTGAGTCTCAAGGCTGGCAAGACCAGGCTCAGCCCGACAAAGGCAGCGGCAAACCCGGCTAAGGGGAGGGCAATCCAGAAAGAGTGCCCCAAGATGGTCGTCATATAGCCTACCGTATATGCACCGATGGCAAAAAAGGCCGCGTGTCCCAAAGAGATCATCCCCGTATATCCGGTCAGAATATTGAGACCAAGAGCTGCAATACAATATATGCCGGCTAAGGTTAGGTTGTAGGTCCAGTAGTTCCCGGCCCATGAGGGGAAAATGAAAAGGAATACCAGGAGCACCCCGTAACCAACCATGTCGCTCTTGTATTCGAAGAGCTTCAGGTCTTCCATGTAGGATTTTTTTAGCTTGAACTTCATCTCAGACCTTTTTCTTTTCGTGAATTCCGAAAAGCCCTTCCGGCCTCACGATTAGCACGGCAATAAGCACCAGGTAGGCAAAGATGTCCTTGACCCAGGGGGGGAGGAAGCCCCCGGCCAAGTTCTCCGAAATACCGATGATCAGCCCCCCTACAATCGCCCCCGGAATGCTGCCAAATCCCCCCAATACCGCGGCGGGAAAGGCTTTGAGCCCTATAAAACCCATGTCCTTATGAAGAAAAAGGGTCGGCGCAAGGAGGATGCCGGCCACGGCCGCCACCATGGCGCTCAAGGCCCAGACCACACTGAACATCCCCTCCACATTGATCCCCATCAAATAGGCGGCAAACTGGTTCTGAGAGGTGGCCTGCAAGGCAATCCCTAAGTTGGTGAAGCGAAAAAAAAGATAAAGGAGGAGAACCAGCATGGCCGTGGCCCCGACCACCAACATATCTCCCGGGGCAATGGCGACCGAACCGAGCTGTATCGCTTCGCCAGAGACGGGGGACGGAAAGGCAAATGTATCCGTGGACCAGATCATCCCGGCCACGCTCCGCAGAAACAGGGCCAGGCCGATGGTGAACATCACCAGGGAGAAGGCCGGCTCGCCCACTAAAAAGCGCATGACCAGACGATCTAAGAGTACCCCGAAGGCGCCCATGATAAGGAGCGTCAGGATAACGGTGATCCAGAAAGGGATATGGGCAAAGTGAATCAGGCTGAAGGCCACAAAGGCCCCCACCATCATGAACTCCCCCTGGGCGAAGTTGATGACCTCGGTGGCCTTGTAGATCAGCACGAACCCTAAGGCGATGAGCGCATAAACGCAACCTAAGGCCATGCCGGAGATGAAAAGGTGCCAAAACATAACAATATCTCTTCGGGATTTGTTGTCATCTAAGATTTAGGCAATGAGATGTTTACGTCGGATACTCTTAACCAGTTGTATTAATTAGTGTGCCCTCCGTAACCTCCAGGGCCGAAGGCCTTAGTAAATATCTCGAACAACTCATCCGCATAATCAAGGATCTGTTCAGGTTTACCGAGAAGAAGCCATCGGGTTGTGATGTGCTCTATTCCCCCGATGAAGATGTGTCTTGCAAGGTTATCATCCAGGGTCTCCCTGAACACCCCTTCATTTTTCCCCTCATCCAGGATATTAATAAAGATCCGTGTAAATTGACGGATTAACTGATATGCCTTTGTCTGTGTAAATCTTGGGTTAGGCCTAATCTGCAATAGCACTATGGTGGCCCAATCCTTGTTTTTTTCAAAGAAGTATAGGTAAAACCACAAAAATTTTCGGAACTTATTCCGAGCGCCCTCTATCCCCTGCATGTGAAGAAGAAGTTCCGCAGTCGCCTCGGGCATAATTTTTTCCGGAATGGCATGGAGAAGGTCTTCCTTGTCTTTAAACTCCTTATAGATCGTAGCTTCCGAAACACCGGCCCGCCGGGCAATTTCAGTAACGCGCGCTTTTTGAAAACCCTTTTGGGCAAAGATCTCGAGAGCGGCTGTGATGATAATATCTCTTTTAACAATCTGGTTCTTATTGATTTTATTCATTTTTACCACTTTCTTGATGGTATAAGAAATACTATTACTCTTATTGTGTATTTATTGTCAAGTCTTTTTTTTGGGGTTTTTCATGAAATATTTATTACGTTGTCATATCGGCATGTTATAACAACAATATGCAACAACAACAAGAAAAACAGTATTTTTCTGTGCGCAAACAATCTGAAGCTATTCCTTACGAAGGGCATGAAGAAACAGATGCAATGTCGCATTAGGAAACGGCCTCAAAACTCTTCTCGATGAGCATAAGAATCCTTGCTGGACCTGTCAGCACAGACCTCATTAAGTGGTTGAGTAGTCAAGCAGTCAAGTGGTTAAGTGGTTGTCATTGTTTGTTTTTGTACCGTTTGCCTATGAAGTGAAAGGGGGTCCCGATGAACGGTTGGGCCAGGCCCCGGTGGCCTTTGTGGTAAACAGGGCAGGGGAGGCGGCCCACCCAGGAGGTCCAGGGTAAGGTGGTGAAACGATTCCTTTTCTTGAGTTCTTTATCTTCCGCGTTAAGTTCGTTACTTTTTTCTTCTAATTTGATATATTTCTCACGCAAACTTTGAAACGCCTTTAAGAGTCAATTTTTGGGTAATTCGCGGCTGACGCAGTCGTCAGACTGGTCTGAGCAAGAACTTATTTTCCAAAGGAGGCTACTGGCACATGAATTTCGTTAAGGGAATCAACTATAACTTCCGGGGGTTATTCCTTGGAATCAAGACACCTAAACTCCTTTTCTGGGGCCTCTTGAGGTTCTGTGTCGTGGCCCTGATCACTATTCTCGCAGCCGGTCTAATTCTCGTCTACCACCAGGAGATCCTGAACTTCATCTGGATAAAACCGGTAAGCTATTGGATACTGTGGCTATGGTATCTCACGTCCTGGCTCCTCTCCTTATTTCTGGTTGGTCTATCAGCTGTTGTTTCCTATCTAATCTCACAAATCCTTTTCAGTGTCGCAGTAATGGACCACATGTCCCGGATTACCGAACGTATGATCAGCGGAGAGGCAACAGGGGAGAAAAAGGTTTCTATATTAAAAACATTCGGTTATCTTGTCAGCCAGGAGATCCCAAGGACTACCGTTCCGGTCATGTTATCCATTTTGCTGATGATTGTCGGCTGGCTCACGCCCTTGGGGCCCGTCGTGGTGATTCTCTCCTCGGCCGTGGCCGCTGTTTTTCTTGCGTGGGACAATACGGACCTCATCCCGGCAAGACAACTGGTCCCGTTCAAGACCCGTTTCCGTTTATTATTAAACGCTATTCCATTCCACTTAGGCTTTGGGCTCCCTTTCTTAATCCCTGGTTTGAATCTTCTCCTCCTATCCTTTGCGCCAATTGGCGCAACCCTCTATCACATGGACAAAAATAAAGATCAGATTTCGATAAAAAATTCTGTAATGCGTCCCAACGGCGTATCATAAGGAAATCTTGTATCCTATGTTATCTTGACTTCTCACTCCTTGTGATTAAATTTGATAAATAAATATCAATTCCCTATGGAGTTTTGACCCCTAAAACATGCCCGGCAAAGACTATTACAAAATCTTAGGAGTTTCAAAATCAGCCTCCCCTGAAGAGATTAAAAAGGCCTATCGCAAGTTAGCCCTCAAATACCATCCAGATCATAACAAGGGGAATAATTCTGCCGAGGCAATGTTCAAAGACCTTAATGAGGCCTATGCAGTCCTGCGCGATCCGGAGAAGAAAAAGCAGTATGACATGTTCGGCGCTGAGGGTTTCCATAACAGATTCACCCAGGAAGACATCTTTAAGGGCTTCGATTTAGGAAGTATCTTTAGAGAATTCGGATTTGGAGGAGGAGGAAGGGGCCGCAACCCCTTTGGCCAGATGTACGGAGGGATGGGCGGCTTTGGCCAGGGAGGACAAGGTTTTCAAGGTCATGGTCAAGGAACGAAGGGTCAGAATCTGGTCTATGAACTCCCGATGACCTTAGAAGAATTGTGCAAACCCACAAATAAGACGATCGCCTATCAGATTGACGGACGACAGGAGAAGGTCTCTGTAAAGATACCCGCAGGTATCAAGGGGGGACAGAAATTAAGATTGCAGGGGAAGGGTCAACCCGGTCTGTATGGCGGTCCTTCGGGTGATCTCTATGTCCAGATCAAGGAACTTGCACATCCTGCCTTCAGGCGGGAAAATGCTGACCTCTATGTAAACCGGAAAATCAGGTTTTCTGAAGCCGTATTAGGCACCGAAATCGAGGTGCCGACTATCGAGCAAAAGACACTGAAGTTGAAAATCCCTACCGGCACCCAGAATAATGCCAAATTTCGTCTGAAAGGGCATGGCATGCCGCTTAACAACGGTTCGGGCAAAGGAAATGCCTACGTGGAAATCAACATTGAAGTACCAAAAGAACTGACCAAAGAACAGGAACCCCTGATGCAATCATTAAAGGATGTGGGATTATAGAAAGAGGATTTATGGCTTGACATGAAAGCAATATGCGTTTTTTCAGGGGGCCTCGACAGCATGTTGGCCGCTGACGTGATAAGGGCCCAGGGCATTGATGTCCTGGCCCTTTTTTTTGAAACTCCCTTTTTCAAATCCGGGAAGGCCAAAAAATCGGCTCGCGCCATGGACCTTCCGTTTAGAGTAGTAGACATCACCCGCCGCCACTTAGAAGTGGTCAAAAAACCGAAACATGGTTATGGCGGCAACATGAATCCCTGCATCGATTGCCATGCGCTGATGTTTCGAATCGCCGGCGAAATGTTAGAAGAAGAGGGGGCAGATTTTGTATTTACAGGTGAGGTCCTGGGCCAGAGGCCCATGTCCCAGAATAAAAGATCCCTTGAACTGGTCGCAGCCGAAAGCGGGCTCAATCGACTCCTTCTGAGACCCCTTTCATCGAAACTCCTTGCACCAACAATTCCTGAAGAGAAAGGCTGGGTCCAGAGGGAGCGGCTCCTCGATTTTCAGGGACGTTCAAGAAAGCCCCAGATGGAAATGGCACAGAGATTTAATATAATGGAATATCCCTCACCAGCAGGGGGATGCCTCCTGACTGAAAAGGGTTTTTCACGCCGATTGAAAGACCTGCTCACCTCCAAAATCGACGTAGAGACGGGGGAATTAGAACTCCTGAGATTAGGGAGGCACTTTCGCATTGCCCCTCACACGAAAATAGTGGTGGGTAGAAACAAGAGAGAAAATGAGGCCATCCAGTCCTTGGCAGGCAAGAATGATGCTATCCTGAGATCGGTTTCAGTGCCTGGACCTACGGTGCTTGTCTCGGGAGAGCTTTCCGGAGAGATCCTCGACATTGCAACAGCTATAACCTTGGCATACAGCGATGCAGGGGAGCGCGATGCCGGTGAAGTCAGAATAGAAGAAGGGATACGTGAAAGCAGGGTGGTGTCTGTTAAAACACGCGACAAGGGAGAATTCAGGCGCTACTTGATTTAAGGGAAAGAATTTAGGAATTGCGAATTCAGGAATTGAGGAATTGAGGAATTGAATGAAATATTCTTTTTTAATCCCTCAATTCCTTAATTTCTGAATCCTTAAATTCCAATTATGACAGCCCGTACTCCTTGATTTTGGAGATGAGCATCGGCCGGCTGATCTCTAAGAGTTTGGCAGACTGGGTCCTGTTCCCGTTTGTCGCTTTCAGGGCCTTTTCAATGAGGTTCCGCTGCAGCCGTTTGGAGGCCTTCTTGATAGAAAGAGTCTCCAAACTGTCAAAATCCTGGGGAAACCCCTTGTTCCGGGTCAGCCTGGATGGAAGTTCCTTCACCGTTATCCAGCGACCGGTTGAAAGAAGTACAGCCCTCTCCATAACATTTTCCAGTTCTCTCACATTCCCCGGCCAGTGATAGCTCATTAGAATGGACATGGCTTCAGAAGAGGGGGCTTCAACTCTCTTTTTCAGTTTCTTATTAAAAATATCTATAAAATAACCGGCAAGGAGAGAGACATCTCCTTTTCTTTTCCTCAATGGGGGAAGATGAACGGTTAGGACATTAATCCGATAGTAGAGATCTTCGCGAAAGCGTCCTTCCTCTACCTCCTTATTCAGATCCTTTGACGTGGCCACCACAATCCGAACATCAATTTTTCGTGAACCCACACCACCCAAGGGAGTGATCTCTTCTTCCTGCAATACGCGCAAAAGTTTTACCTGCAAAGAAAAAGGGAGCTCGCCAATCTCGTCCAAAAATATGGTTCCTTTATCCGCCTCCTCAAAACGGCCAGGTTTGTCTTTGACAGCATCTGTAAACGCCCCTTTCTTATACCCAAAGAGTTCACTTTCAATGAGGTTTTCAGGAATACCGCCACAGTTAATGTTCACTAAGGGCTCTGATGATCTTGGACCATTCGAGTGAATCGCCCTGGCAATCAGCTCCTTGCCGGTTCCGCTTTCTCCTGTAATGAGTACCGTGGTCTTGTGCTCAGCCACCTTTTTAACAAGCTCAAGGACATGGGCCATTACCTCGCTTCGTGCGATTATGTTTCCAAATGAATACTGTCTTTCGATCTCGTTTATCCTGGTTTTCAACCTTAAGTTCTCTTTTTTCAATCTTTCCCGTTCTTCGGCCTTTCTCAGCGTCAAAAACACTTCGTCTGGTTTAAAAGGTTTTGAGATATAATCGTAAGCTCCTTTCTTGATAGCCTCCAAGGCTGTTTCAACCGTTCCATAGGCAGACATCATAATATAGGTCTTTTCAGGATGCTTCTTAACGGCCTCTTCTAAAAATGCCATTCCATCCATACGCGGCATCTTTATGTCGCATAGAATGTAATCAAAGCCGGTCTCAACCATACATTGTAGGGCCTCAATTCCATCCCCGGCGCATTGGACAGAGTAGTTCGTCTTCTCCAACATGGTTTTCAACATATGCCGCATATTCTCTTCATCATCAATTACAAGCACAGTCTGCTGAGGCATGGTTTGCTCCCTCAATCTGGAGTTTGGAATTTGGAATTTTAAGTTTTGCCACACATGATGTGGTCAATTTTCAATGGCGCAACAATATTCAATTTCCGGTTTGCCCGGTCAGTGGGATAGCAACAATTACTTCAGTCCCTGTACCAACAACGCTCTCCACACGAATCCTGCCCCCCAGCCCCTCAATAATCGTGTAGCAGACAGGCAGACCGAGGCCGGTACCTTTTCCTGGTTCCTTTGTAGTATAAAAAGGATCAAAAATGCGACCAAGCTCCTCCGAGGGAATTCCGATCCCCGTATCTGTAAACCTGATCACAATGGAGGCATCTTCATTCTCTGTCTTAATGTTCAAGACATTTAGAGATACACCATCAGATGAATGGGTGTCTATCATTGCGTCTGCAGCGTTTATAATAATATTTAAGAATACTTGTTTTAGCTGGGCCATCCCTGCCCAAACAACATCTTTTTCCGCTCTTAGTTCCTGTCGTATCTCAATCCGGTCCATCATTGGTTGGAGTTCAAGCAAATTTACTGTTTCCATAATAAGCTGGTGAATCCCGGTTTCTTCATATTCGGTGCTTGAAGGTCTGGAAAAGTCGAGGAGTTCTCTTATAATCTGATTTATACGCGTGACTTCAGATTCAATCCGTTCAACGAAATCCTTATTTTCCTCGCTTTTCAGATCTCCCCTCTTGAGCAGTTCCAAGTACCCTAAGATTATACTCAGCGGGTTACCTATCTCGTGGGCCACTCCGGTTGCCAGGCGCCCAGCCGAGGCCATCTTTTCAGACTTGATGATTTCATCCTGTGCCTTTTTTATTTCTAAATTGGCCTCTTTCAATGAAGAGATATTTGCCTTTAACTCCTTCTTGTTCGTCTCAAGCCGTTTGAGCATCATTTTTAATGATCGGAAAAGTTGCCCGATTTCATTTCTCGAAGATTCCCCTTGGTCAAATAAGGGGGGCCACTCATCAAATTTGTCAGTAATTGTTTGGAGTCTGTGAATTGGCTTGACCACCGTTCTCGAAAGGAGATAGATCCCGAACAGAACAAGGATAACCGCGTTTAAACAGATGTAGATTAAGATTATCCTCTCTGATTTTCTAAGCCCCTGATATAATGGGTTGAGGTCTGCGCAAATAGCGACAGCACCCATCAGGCGCCCTTCAAAAAAAAATGGGGCGGACATCCGGACCATCTCTGGAGCGAGCCATGTTACTCCCCAGATTTCCCCTAAAAACTCAAGGGACGATTTTTGTTTTGTCAGAGCTTCTCTCGATCTGACGAGCGCGTCTTCCTCTCGCCTTCCCCATGACCCGAGACCAAAAACCCTGGCGCCTGCGCTGCTTACCACCAGGACACTTGAATATCCTCCCATTCTGAGAAGTTGGGCGATCTCTTTACTAAACCGCGGAACCGACCCAAGTTCATTCAGAGCCTTATGTTTGCTGATTGTGTCATAAACTACCCTCTGTCCTATGGTATGGATGAGAATACGACCCATTTCCACTTTTGCGTCAATCAGATCCCTTTCCGCGAATTTAACCATCACAACATTGATTAGGAGCATGGCAGACAGGATCAAAAAGGTGAGACAGGCCACTATCCCGGTCCTCAGGCTGTAAAAAGGAAATCGCAAGGTTATGTCTCCTCATCCCAATATAATGTCTGAACGAAAAACCCTGGTCTTCGCTCGCACACTACATAAACAGACTAAAATACCACTTTGCAAACTCACTGCCAAAAAAGAGGTAAAAAAGGGCACCTAAGGAAAGAAATGGACCAAATGGTATCCTGACTCGATACCCTTTACCGGCAAACAGGATAAAAATGGAGCCTATGACTGCGCCTGTTAGAGAAGAAATGAGTACGATAAGGGGTAAAGACCTCCAGCCCATCCATGCGCCAATCATGGCAAGGAGCTTAATGTCTCCTCCCCCCATCCCCTCTCTCCCGGTAATCCGTTCATAAATGAAAGCTACAAGAAAAAGAGTTCCCCCTCCTGCCACGGCCCCTATCAATGAATCAAGCCAGAAGGGACTGCCGGGGAGAAATGAAACCCCCAAACCTGCCACGATCCCGGGCAGCGAAAGGATATCCGGAATGATCTTATGGTCAAGGTCAATAAAACTTATTGTCACAAGGGTGGCTGCAAATAGGAAAGCGAGAATGTATTGATAACTGAATCCATATCTGATAAATAGGGCCAGGCTCAAGAGACCGGTCAGCCCCTCTACTATCGGATAGCGCCATGAAACAGGGTGATTACAGCGTCTGCATCTCCCGGATAGAAGAAGATAGCTGAGCAGGGGGATATTGTCATAGAACTTGATTCTTTCGCCGCAGTGGGGGCAGGTTGAGGGGGGACTGATGATCGATTTCTTTAGGGGGATACGATAAATACATACGTTCATAAAGCTTCCGAAAGAAAGCCCCAACAGGAAAGAAAAGAGGACCATGATTGATTCAAAGGTCATTTTTCGGGTTGCGTAGTCACTGATTGAAAATGGTTAACATAATGAATTCAGGAACAAATAAAAAGAGTGTAACACTCTCTGTTAATCCGGAAAACCCGCAACAGCGCCATATCAATCGTGTGGCCCAGGTTTTAGAACAGGGAGGAATTATTGCCTACCCTACTGATACTTTTTATGGGATAGGGTGTGATCTCTTCAATAAGAGAGGGATTCAGCTTATATACAGGCTTAAGAAGCGTCCCCTCAAGAAACCATTTTCCTTTGTCTGTGACAGTCTTAAAGAGATAAGCCGATATGCCTTAGTCTCCAATTATGCCTATAAGACCATGAAACGACTCCTTCCAGGGCCCTACACCTTTGTCCTGGAAGGCACTAAACTGGTGCCGAGGATTATGCTGACCAAGCGGAAAACTGTGGGCATTCGCGTGCCGGACAATAAGATCGCCCTAAGTATTGTGCAAACCCTTGGCCGGCCTATCATAAGCACCAGCGCGGGGCATGATGATCCCTGGGAAATAAAAGAGGCCTATGGATCATATCTCGATATTGTCATTGATGGTGGGATGTTTAATCAAAATCCTTCAAGCGTAGTCTCGTTAATCGGAGACAGACCGGAAATTATACGAAAAGGGAAAGGAGATGTTAGTAGCTTTCTCTGACATTCAGCCCCGAAACGCCGCTCCACCTGTACTCAACCCTCCCTCTCAAGTTTTGGATCAGCCTGGCAGCAAATTTAGCGCTCGTTTCAACCAAAAAGTCGAGTAAATCCAATGTTCTTTTTTTTGGGTAGACCAGTGTCACGTCTCCTTTGATACCGGCCAGTTCTTTTGTTATCTCAACTGCATCTTGAAAATTACCCAAAAAGTCAACCAGCCCCAATTCCTTGGCTTGGGCTCCCGAGAAGATACGACCATCGGCGATCGCCTGAACCTTGTCTAAAGAAAGGCTTCTCCCGCGGACAATCGCCTCCACGAACTGTTTCTGCATGTCCATTATCATGGCATCAAGAATCTCTCGTTCCCTTTTGGTTAATTTCCTATCAGGTGACCCGATGTCCTTGAATTCTCCACTTTTCATGATTTCGAGATCAACGCCGATCTTGTTTAACAGCTCCTCCACCCGCACAAATTCCATAATCACCCCGATACTGCCGGTAATTGTGCCGGGATTAGCCACAATCTTGTTCGCGGCCGCCGCAATGTAGTACCCCCCCGATGCCGCAACTGTCCCCATTGCAGCGACAACTTTCTTTACAGGGATTGTCTTCTGAATCTCCCTGTAGATCTCCTGAGTCGGCGCTATGGTCCCACCTGGAGAATTAATCTTCAAGATAATGGCTTTTATGGCTTTATCTTTTCTATATTTAACTAACTGTGATGTGACTGTCTGAGAGGCCGAAATGGTCCCTTCAACGGAGATAACGCCTATCTTTTCAGTGAAAAACAGATCAGACGTGGGGAAAAGCGTGTTCAGGGCAATTACCATCACGCTACCCAACACAAGGGCTATGGCAAGGATAATAACCAGGACTGTCAGTATCGGATGCCGCTTGTTTGACATTTGTCTCTTGTAATGAGGGTCTATTCAGACTTTTCGTCCGATGGCGGTTCCTCCGGAGGGCTGTCGGAATCTTCAACTTCACCGACTGATTTGGTCTCTGACACCTCAGTTTCCAGAAGAGGCGCTTTCTCTCCTGGGTCGGGATCCTTGGGCTGCGATTGATCTTCAAAATTCATCATTTCTTCTCTCAACAGCTCTCCAAGATTGGAGGTTGCTTCTTGTTTACTATTGAGATAACTTCTGGCAATATCCTTTTCACTGGTCTCGTCCAGCTTTCGTATGGAAAGGCCAATCTTCTTCTCTTCACTGGAGACATTGATGACCTTGGCCTGTATAACATCGTCAATCTGAAACCTCGATAGAGGATTCCCCTTCTTATCGGAGGATATCTCGGAGACGTGAACGAGGCCCTCTATGCCCTCTTCGAGTTCAAGGAACAGACCAAAGTCTGTCACGTTGGTAACCGTCCCGGTCACTCTGGTCCCCGGCTTGAATTTCACCGGTATTTCATCCCATGGGTCAGGGGCTAACTGCTTGATGCCTAATGAAAAACGTTCGTTGTTCCTGTCAATATTGAGTACCACAGCACGCACCTCCTGGCCCTTTTTATACACCTCAGAAGGGTGCCTTATCCTTTTGGTCCAGGAAATATCAGATATGTGCACAAGGCCGTCAATCCCTT
>Ga0222681_1000163_pt1 | contig 25632 bp, 30 predicted proteins | sample AntAcemetage1006_FD_179844 | JGI IMG/M metagenome (GOLD analysis project Ga0222681, IMG submission 179844) | Saline water microbial communities from Ace Lake, Antarctica - #1006 | ecosystem: Environmental > Aquatic > Non-marine Saline and Alkaline > Saline | place: Antarctica: Ace Lake... | reverse complement strand
ATCCCGCCCCCCAAAAACAAGAAAGAGATGGACGAACGTTTAAGCAAAGGATATGAATGCACAGACTGGTATCTCTGCTTTAAAAATCTCTAACTCGTCCCTTTTTCTAACCTAAGTATCAAAGGGGAGCAAAAAGTATTTTCGACTGATGTGACAAATGTCGCATCCTTTATCGTTTCTCAGCACCATTACAATGGTAGAGAACTCCTTTTATGCCTAACACTGAGAACCTTCACTATCTGAAAAATGCCTGGAAAAAAACCAAGGAGCACCAGCTTATGCAGGCTCTTGAAGATGAATACGGATTTCAGCGTCCGGTCTGCCGGTCACTGATATATCTAATGAATGAATTTTCCCCAGAGCATTACGGCAGAAAACGAGGCGAAAACCAAATTTTGATGCATGCCGTGGATATGTACGCACTCTCTGGTCGATCTTTTGAACACCTTCCATTGATTGAGGTAAATGTTACCATTTCGCACCCTGAAGACGCAATGATTCTGGAGAAAAAGGGAATAAAAGGACTTCGTCAGCATAAACTCATCCGCCTGGCTTGTGAGGCGTATGATCAGGGAGGACTTTTGATTCAGGAAGATCTTGCCCTGTTACTTACGACCAGTAGCAGAACGATTCAGCGCGATATTAAAGAACTGCGTGACTTGGATATAATTGTCCCAACACGGGGATCAGTTCTTGAAAATGGCCACCAGCTCTCAGATCGTTGTGAGAATGTCTGCCGTTTTATCCAGGGGAAAGAAATCCCTGAAATTGCAGAAGAGACATTGCATACTCATGAAGCAGTCCGTAAACACATACGACAATTTGCTGATACGATTATTCTGTATGCACGGGACTATAGTGCAGATCAGATCATTGAACTGACAGGCCTGACCCCAAAAGTGATTGGCGAATATCTCCTTCTCTATGAGATGACTGACCTCTCCAGCCAGCCGCGTCTCAACAGTATTTTCTCATCCTATACGCCGGGCATCATCCAGCGACCTATGAAAATTGACCGATAATTCTGCGCCATCTGACTGAGCACTTATGGTTAGACTGCACAATCAAGGAGAATGTCTCCATACCTCATTTAAACCTTTCACATTTTGCAACCAGTTGCATTTTAGATGCAAATATACATTTTGTCAATATAACAAGACAATCATTCATACCTTAGGAATCTAACCCCCATCATTTTTCAGCAATATTTAAATAAGATTGAGTTGCAGTAAGGAGACATATGTCGTCAGACAGACACACTGAATCTCACACACGAGATTCTGAAGAGTGTCAGATCGTAGACGCACTATGCCCCCGGGAAACAACCGGGCATTTAAAACAACAGGTTTTACGGAAAAACGATGAAATTCACCACCCGTATTCACCAACAAAAAGGAGAAAATTCCATGACATCTCAAACACTGCACGGCGAGGCAGGTACCATCTGCACACCCGTGCCTGACGTCCAGTCAGATAACAAAGGCCTTCCAAAATCAGCAAAACAAGTTTTCTCAGTTCTTCAGGATGGCAAATCCCGCACCTTTGCCGACCTTGAGGATGAAGTGGAGATTGCGCCGCGCACCCTTCGATTCGCCCTCAAGCGTCTCAACGAATCTGGATTTCTTATCCGAAAACTTGATTTGAAAGATGGTAGACGGATTGTCTACCAACTAGCCAGTCAAATAATTTAGAACATCAGATACAAATCTTTTCTTTTCAGGCCATTCCTGCCCTCTTTGGATGCCTAACCACAACTGTTTTTATCCAACGGCATCATATGTCCCCCTATGAGCATCAGGGTTTTTGCCCTTGCGACGAGTCCACGGCGCCATGGAAATTCTGAGACCTTACTGGACGGAATGTTAAAAGCCATGGAACAGCACGGGGCAGATGTAACAAAACACGCATTGACCGAACTCAAAATTCTTCCCTGTAGAGGATGTAATTCCTGCGAAAAAAATGGGGAGTGTGTTATCAAAAAGGATGATACCAAGAATATTCTGGATGAGATGATTGCAGCCGATATTGTGATTTTTGCGGCCCCTATCTTCTGCATGGGAATTCCATCACAGGCAAAAGCACTTGTCGATCGGATGCAGGTTCTTCGGTCACGAAAATTTGTGCTGGAAATGCCGATTGTTCCCAAAGAGAGAAAGGGTAAACGTATCGGTGTGTTTCTTTCAACAGCAGGCCAGGACTGGGATTGGGTATTTGACTCAACGATACCTACGATCGAATGCTTCTTCGGACTTCAGGATATTAAAAAGAAAGAGATCCGATATCTTATGATCAATAATGTCGATAAAAAAGGCGAGATACTGAAGCATCCCACTGCATGCAACGAAGCAAAACTTATCGCCCGACAGATTATGGGAGATATACAGGCACTGCAGGAAGTGGAGTGAGTGTCCGAAAATGAAGTGCGGGTCATTGGTCTGAATGGAAGCCCAAAAAAAACAGGCAATACCGGAAAACTTCTTTCTTCATGCCTGGCTGGTGCTGAGGAGGCCGGAGGTATTGTTACTAAAGTGCATCTCGGCGATCTCAAAGGAGTTTCCTGTCTCGGATGCAATACTTGCCATACACTCGGACGCTGTATCCGTGAAGACGACATTACTGAACTTTTCAAAGAGATACTTGCCGCAGATTTAGTAATTGTTGCCTCACCCATCTATTCTATGAGTGTGACATCTGAGCTCAAAACAGTCATCGACCGGGCACACTACCTCTGGGCAATGAAATTCAGAACATTTACCCTGACTTTTTCAGATGAACACCTCCAAACGCACAAAGGGATTTTCCTTTCAACTGCAGGAATGGCCGACCCAGAGGTCTTCAAACATTCCCTGCCGATCATTACTGCCTTTTTCAACGGCATCGGTGTTGATTATTCCGCGAATCTGCTCTTTGAGGATATGGATACCTATGGAGGCATCGAGAAACATCCTGGTGCGCTTGAACAGGTGTATGCAGCAGGAAAAGAGACAGTAATTGCAATACGCGAAGAAAAAGAAAAACTCAGGTGAGACCTGAAAGAATCATTTATCCGTTGCTATTGCCAATGTAGAAGTCAGGGAAGACTGATGGAAGAAAAACAGGAATTTTGCACAACCCCTACCACCGGCGCACTTATTCTCCTCATCACCTGCTGCGTTGGTATTGGTATCGGATATCTTATTGGACTGACAACCCTTGTCGGTTCCTGAAAGCATGAGTGACGAACAATACGAGACTCATCGTCAGAACCTTCTTCGCGATGTAAAGTCCCATCTGCAGGGAATTGACACTCAGCTTGAACAGATAGCAGGCGTGAGTGTCAATGTTAAACGAACAGCATTCATCTTCATGCTGGTGTTGCTTCTGAATGTAAGTATTATTCTTTCAGACGCGATTTATACGATTTACTGGGTAGTAACGGCGTATATCTTTCTGATGACAAATCCCTTTATCATGCTGATCCCAAAAGAACGAAAACAGCTCACAGGAAATTGGAACAAGGCTGAAAAAGGGTTTTCAGAGATATTTAACCAAGCCAAGGGTCAGTTAGGCTCTATCCGGGATCAAAAGACAACCTATGGGGAGATGGTATGGAATCTCTTCTTTATTAACTGTCAGCCGTTGGCACCGGGATTTTTCGTCCTCTTTTCAGTAGCCATTCTCTTTGCAATAACGGGATGGATAAACGGTTATTTAAGTTATGGCTCGATGCTGATCATCATCGTGCAGTCGATCGCAATTATCGTGTTCTATGCTGCCATTGTGCTCGCCAAACCCTACAACAGCGGCGCATTTACGAGACTGACCGGCATTCGTTCTCATGTCAGAGAGACCTATTCCCACAATGGCGTGAAAAAAGCCCTGAAAGTGGTTTTGATCTTCGCTGTGGTTGCTGCAGCACTCGGGGTTATTTTTGTCCTTGTTCTCTTAACGCCGGGTTTTTCTCTTGGAGTCTTTGTTACCAGCGCTAAGAGCGTAGGATTTTATGAAACAAAGATTCTACCGTTCATCATCATCTTTGTCTTTCAGGTGATTCTGGTCCGGCTGATTCAGGGAGTGTACAGCCAGCGCCTTGTCACACAGTTCCTGAGAGATCAGCAGGAGACATTAGAGGATAGCATTCTGTGCCGGGCAAATAACCTGCCCATAACTCAGAATGACCTTTCAGAAGAGGAGGGAAAAGAAGCAGAAAAGGAGCTTAAAGAGCTTCATCTGGCATTCCAGAGAATTAGGCTTTTAAAAAGCGATTACCACCATCTTGGTGGATATTTCCCAGTCTATATGATTGTGCCCGATATTGCCTGCATTCTTGGTTCATCCGGGGAATCTTCCCAAAGTAACAATAGAGAAATTTGAGAAGAGAGATCGAGAAACTCTCTGATTTTCCCCCGTTCTTTGATAAAGGAAGGTGTCAGAAAAAAGGTTTTATTTGCGTTTTTCTATTTTTCTCTTATTTTCTTTCTTTTCTCTCCTTACTAGGATTTCCAAAAATAAGGGAGTGGGTCAGAGAATCTGGTAAACTCTAAGTTACCTCTTTTCTGGGAAGTGGAATTGTAATAGGTAACTATTGGTCCAGCGGGACAAAAAAGAAATTAAAAATTGAATTTTTCTCTTTAAAGTAACAGAGAGAGGAGACCCGAAAGAATGCCTCCATAGTCATATGACAGAAGCAACATGACAAGAGAAAGCACGAAGAGCCCACCAAAGGCAAACGGATTCCACGCCAACACCTTTTTTCCGTCAAGGATGCTGACTGGTAGGAGGTTAAAGAACGCAAACATTGCGTTGATCATCATTCCAAAGGTTCCCAGGAGCATCAAAAATTCTCCTATCATCGAGAATGGACCCAGCATGACGCCAGCCACCAGAATCAGAAAGAACGGGATACAAAGCAGCAGATTGCTGACCGGGCCTGCTGCAGATATTTTTCCGTTCTGTTCACGGGTAAGGCTTGGTGCATAGATAACCGTTGCTCCTGGTGCTGCAAACACGACTCCAACGAGGGCAGCAAGGGCTACTGCGACCAGTAACATCTGGTTGTCTTTCCGAAATTCTGCCCAGAAACCATATTTTATTGCTGTAAATTTGTGTGCCATCTCATGGACAGCAAAACCAACACCGACTGTAAACAGTGAGATTATAAAAAAGTACAGAAAGTCAGGGATGTCAATGCCACCCCAGATATCAAACGGCCGTAATGTGACAGCAAGGGTGAACGCAATCGAGAGAGCAAGCCAGGCAACAAGAATCTCTTTGCGTTCCCGTGGTGTAATTTTTTCGAGCATACTTTTCCTGTAGTAATGATTGTTTCTGGCACCACATATCTTTACTGACATCGACACTTCCAGAGTTCCAGGTAGAATACCTCACCAAAGACGAACTATCAAATGGAACAACCTCCATACAATCAAATGGAGAAAAAATGCTGTGACCGTCGAGGAGAATCTTGCATCGGCCCGAGAACAACTGCAGGAGATAGATAAAGAGATCTTCCGTCTGATCGCCCTCCGTTGTAAAGCAGCAGCACAGATTGCCGCAGCAAAACAGAAAACAGGCACCCCAACCATTGATGAAAACCAGCGGGATGTTGTGCTTGCACGTTCAGAGGAGTGGGCACGGGAGGAAGGGATTGATCAAGAAAAAATACGCGAAATCTTTGCTATTCTGATTCAGATGAACGAAACAACACAGAAACAACTGAAAAAAAAGACAGATTAAATATTATATTTTTTTACTCAAAATCACGCTTGATCATCGTTCCGACACCATTGTCAGTAAAGAGCTCAAGAAGCAGGTTATGCTCTATGTTGCCGTTGATAATGTGGGCATGTTCGACGCCGTTTTCCAGACAACGGATACATGCTTCCAGTTTTGGGATCATGCCGCCGACAATGGCGCCGTCCACGATCATCTCCCGGGCTTCATGAATTTTTAGCCGCTGGAACGTTCTGTCCCGCCGTGCATTCATCACTCCGTCAACATCTGAAAGATTTATAAATTTAAATGCGCCAAGCGCCACCGCAATCTCTCCTGCTGCCGTGTCAGCATTGACATTCAGCGAATGCCCTTTGTTGTCAATTGCAATAGGAGCAATCACCGGAACATAGTTGTTCTCAAGCAACGTTTCCAGCACTTCTGGGTTGATCTTTGTAATCTCACCGACATGCCCAAGATCTACCATCTGCTCCACTTCATCAACCATGACCTTCTTTGGATCCAGTTTCCGGGCGATCATCAGGTTACCATCGTTGCCGGAAAGTCCGATGCCCTGGGCACCAAATTTTGCTATCAGCGAGACAATATCGTCGTTAATCTTGCCGACTAAGACCATCTGGGCAACTTCAAGAGTATCCTCATCAGTTATGCGAAGGCCAGCAACAAACTTTGGCTCCTTGCCCATCGCCTTCATCTTCGCGGTGATCTCCGGCCCACCGCCGTGAACTACCACAACCCGCATGCCGACATAGGAGAGTAGCACCACGTCCTGAATGACCGTATCAAGAATGTTCTGATCGACCATCGCGTGTCCACCCAGTTTGACCACAATTGTTCTGCCATGGAAAGTCTGAATGTAGGGCATGGCCTCCATTAAGACCTCTTCACGTTTCATGTCGTATACCTCCCGTTAATGTCAATATAATTCTCAGTCAGATCACAACCCCAGGCCGTAGCCATTGCATTTCCGACCCCAAGATCAACCTCAAATGTCACAGTGTCACCACTCATCAGGCTTGCCGCTTCCTTCAGCACCTCTGGTCCGACCACATCATCTGCAAGAATCCGGCCACGTTCTTCAAGAGCACAACGGGTATCTCCCGACACAATATACACCGATGCCTGTGCCGGGTCGAAGGAAACACCAGCACGGCCCGCAGCACCGATAATCCGACCCCAGTTGGGATCCTCGCCGTATACCGCAGTCTTGACAAGCGAGGAGCCAACCACAGTTTTTGCAACCAAAGCCGCATCATCTTCTGAAGCCGCTCCTGTCACTCTGACCTCAAGAAGCTTCGTTGCTCCCTCACCGTCTGCTGCAATCTGTTTTGCAAGAGAGATACAGACCTCTTCAAGTGCCGATGTGAATGTCTCCGGGTCAGGAACGCCTTGTTTGCCGGTTGCGGTCAGAAAAACGCAGTCATTTGTTGAGGTATCGCCATCCACGACAACCCGGTTAAAACTACGCTCAACAGCAACGGTGAGGTGTCTCTGCAAATCTGCTGCTGAGACTTCGGCATCGGTATAGATGAACGCCAGCATCGTTCCCATATTGGGCGCAATCATACCGCTTCCTTTGGTAATTCCACCAACAGAAAACGTCTCTGCCTCAACGAGAGCATGTTTCGGTGCCAGATCCGTGGTCATGATCGCCCGCATAGCATCATCCTCAGCAGTCTCATCGCACCGTAGATCTGTGCCGATCTTTTTACATTGGGTCCTGATGATCTCCATATCCAGAAATCGCCCGATTACACCTGTGCTTGCCACACCAACACGCTCAGGTATCGTGCCAAAGACCTCTGCCGCCATCTGTGTCATCTCCTCAGCATCAACAAATCCCTGAGCGCCAGTGTAGACATTGGCATTCCCTGAGTTTACAATAATACCATCAAGAGCTCCTGCACCCATACGTTCCTTCATCAGACGAACAGGTTCAGCTGCAACAATATTTTTAGTGAAAACGGCCGCTGCCGTCCCACTTGCTTTAATCAGAGCAAGCCCGAACTTACCATCTTTGATGCCGGAAGCAGACACACCTTCCACAGCACAGATGCTCTTCATAGTCATTCTGTATCCGAATCCTGCACCACGCCATGTTGCCTGCTCATACCCCAGATGAGATCAGACTTCGTCACAATACCAACAATCAGATTATTCTCTCCAACTACAGGTAATCGGGCAATTTTCTTTTTTAGCATTTTTGCTGCCGCTGCCTCGATCTCATCATCGGGGCGTGCCACCAACACATCAGAGGTCATGACATCAGCGACCTTCGTCTCACTGATATCTGTCAGAGCTTTCTTGGTCTTCTCCCAATTGATCGCTTCCCGGATGGGGAGTTCAATCACTTCAAGAGGCGAGGGGAGCCAGAGATCATCGGTGATCTCATCAACGTTCAGGAGTCTCAGGAGATCGGTCTCTGTGATAATTCCAACTACCTTCCCGTTTTTTGTAACGGGTACGGCACCAATTCTGTTGGTTCTCATTACCGTGGCTGCATCACTTACACTAATCTCAGGAGAGATTGTTATTGGGTTTTTCGTCATTACATCGTCAACAGTCAGCATGGCTTTTCACATCCTTAATTTATCAGGGAGCAAGCGGAACAACCTTTAGGCCCGCTTCCTCTGGAAATCCGCACATAATATTCATATTCTGAATGGCCTGTCCACTGGCACCTTTCACAAGGTTGTCTATGGCAGAGACCGCAACGACCCGTGTCCCCTCACTCTCCACCGCAATATCACAGAAATTGCTGCCGCGCACCCCGGCGAGGGAAGGATTCTGGAGACGGATGAACTGTTCACCGGCATAGAAATTACGATAGAGTGCTTCTACCTCTTCTTGGGTAATGGGTTCATCCAGCAGAATGTGAGCCGTTGTCAAAATTCCACGGTTAACCGGCAGGAGATGGGGCGTAAAGTAGCAGGAAGCCTTTGAGCCGAGGGCTGCTGCCTGCTGACGCATCTCTGCGACATGACGATGCGTCGTCCATTTGTATGCGATGAAGTTGTCACCAACATTACAGTAATGAGTTGTCCCTGAAGAATTTACTCCCGCTCCGGATACGCCGGTCTTCGAATCATAGATAATAGTAGTCGCCCGCGAAGCAATAGGTGCTGCAGCAAGTGTCGCCCCTGTGGGGAAACAACCCGGATTTGCAACAAAATCTGCCTTTTTTACCTCATCACGATAGAGCTCGCACAGACCATAGGGCGCTTCAAAGTAGTCGGTGTGAGTGACACCATACACCGCTTCAAAAACCTCACGGGGGAGCCGGTAGTCTGCACTGAGATCAACCGTTTTGATACCACGTTCCCGAAGACTTCCTGCATACTGCATTGCCACCGTGTGTGGAACAGCAAGAAATGCAAAATCTGCATCGATTTCATCAGTTGCCGGGTTGGTGAATATCAGATCAGTGCATCCGGTAAGGTTCGGGTGCAGGGAGGATACGGGATTTCCATCCTGCGCCCTCGAAGTTGCGACTGTAATGTCCGCAGAAGGGTGATTCGCAAGAAGACGGACGAGCTCTCCGCCAGTATATCCAGATGCTCCGATAATTGCAACATCCATAATATGTAGTTATTTTTTACCGGTAGGGTTAATCCTTCCGCCATATTCGTTGAACAACCGTGAACCCACCATGCTAATTCGGTCTTTTTCTTCGAGACCTTCAAGCAGGTCTTCAGAGAGCGCAGGGAAACCAGCCTTCGCCCCAGCCCATCCACCACAGATCAGTGCTATTGTTGTACAGTTTCCTCCGACTGAGGCTGCGACCGGCAGAAGATCCTCTGAAACACCATAACGACGGATGAGAAAGAGTGCCAGAGGAAGCGTCTGATAAACGGAAATATCATTACCAATCCGAAGCACCGCCTCACGAAGGCTGACGTTCGTCTCTTCCAGATACAGGGCCTGTTCCATTCTCCCGGCAAGATCCTCATCTTCGTATTGAGCCGCCGCCAAGGCTGCTACGATTGGGTCCGGATGTCCCTGAATTGTTGCCTGTATCAGCCCTGCAATAGAGGCTGCAGCGGCGTATACTGCCGGGTGAGTGTGTGTAAGGGAGACAGCCTCAATGAGTTTTTCCCGGAGACGAACCGGATCTTCCACTGCAAGGGCAAACGGCAGCGCGATAGGAAGAGCGCCACTGGTCGCCGTCCGGGTTCCACTCATCAATTCTCCAGCGCAGATCTTTTTGCATGCATGAGCGACAGCACCATCAGGGAAACGAAACCGCTTTTTTTTCCAGGCCTCACACAGAGCATCGGCATATCGGCGGTTGGAGAAATTGTTTTCTGCGAAGAGATCGGCAACGATCATCATCATCTGGGTATCATCCGTAAATTGCCCTAGTGAAAGAGAGGCATTGGGATGCCATTTTGAAGGGTGCCGATACGTACCAATAGGACGTTCGGTATGCGGCGCTTCCGCCTCTGAAGACATGGCAAGAGCATCTCCACTAGCAGCACCCAGCAAAACCCACCGATAATCTGTAATCATTGTTGGTATGTGACCTACACTCAACAATAAACCTTACCCCTCTTTCCGGTGGGCAAGAGAACGCAGATTTTCATAGTAATATGTGAGCAGTGAGAGGGTGAATTCTTTGAGACCCGGAATAATCAGAAATAACCCGTACGCCACAATGATCAGCGTCAGCAATGAAATACCAATCTCAGATATGACATTATGTGACCAAAAGAAACTCTCATAACCATACTGACCATTCGAGGCAATCTCAGGGAAAAACTGGAACCATTGATCAGTATAAGCAATAAAGACGAAAACATTTCTGAGCAGGTTCATGCCAAAAATCACCGGCACGACGAGCAACAGGGAAAGCCCCTTCTGTCTCCACGAAGTCGGCACAGCGGCGACAACGCCAAGCATAATAGCAATGGCCTGAATACCAGTGCAGCCAAGAATAATTCTGTTCTTAAAAACTCCGTGGACAAACAAATTCCAGTCTGCCATCGTAAACGGATAGTTCAGGATCCCCATTATTCCCTGAACAAGGGCGACATTAAACCCAATTAAGAGGTTACCCAACGGCTCAATAAATGCAAATGGTGCATAGATTGCCGAGGTTACCGCAGCAATCATCGTCAGCCGGATCAGGACAGTTTCTTCCTGTAAGAGACCCTTAGCAGTTACATAGATGACCGGCGTTGCACAGATTGCAATGAGTGGGTAGACAAGATTGTTCTCTGTAAAATATTCAGGAAAGTGAAAGAAGAGACTGACAAGCAGCAACACCCAACCAAGGATTCCACAGTATCTTCTCGTCTGACGCACAGGTAGCAGAAATATAACAAAAAATATGATAGCAGCAATCAGGAATACCTGGTCGATCATTCGTTTGAAATCATTGGAAGGTCTGCCGGATAAATATATGCCATCTAAGCAAGTTGTTATCCAAAAATTTCAGAAAGACAGATGGTTCATTTACTCCCATTATTAACCCGGTAAGCCAGTTCTTTTATCTTTTTCAGACCCCAAGGGATAATATGTTCTCACAGACAGTCTTCAGGCAGGATTTTTCAGCGGCACTGGAACAGGAACTTGCACGAAAAAATATTACCATTCGCGAACTGGCAGAACGGGCAGGAATTCCTCCGGCAACCATCTATAAGATTACGTCCGGAGGTCGTGACCCTCGTTTTTCAACTGTAAAAGCAATCGTTGTTGCCCTTGAACCACGGGATGAGGGGTTTATCGGTGTCATCGCTGCAAAATTTTTACTGGACGAGTTTGGGAAGACCTACACTGTTGGCGGACGGGAAATACAAATCAGAGGCTACGCAGCCCATACAATGGATGAATGTATTGTAGCAGCAGTCCGGGCAGAAAAGGATGGAGCAGCAGGAATTATCTGTGCCCCAATTCTGTCTTCTATTATTGAACGGATTGTGGATATTCCGGTGGTAATTGTAAAGCCAAAAAATGAGACGTTTTACGAGGCTTTTGAGACTATTGCCCGCCGTGTATAATCATTTTTATGCAAGAACAAGTGGCATCCGGCGGGCCATGGCATAGCCTGTGATAACCTGAATATTCTCACCAAAATGTAGCGCAAGATCAGGATTTCCGGGATCCAAATACAGGGTTGGTGTACCCGCAAGCTTCTGTGGCGTCGCAACCACAATAAGATTCTCCGGCCCAACCTTCTCAAGAACAGCAGGACTGATCTGCTGGTTACCCCGTCCCAGCACGAAACCCTGTGCCCCTATTGGGCTTAAAATAATTTTTGCCTTGGGATAGGTTCGTAACAGTTCCAAAAGCCCTTGTTCATTGAGATCCTGCCCAACACATTCACCCTGATACACCGCATCAATACCAAGAAGTGTTGACGGCACACTCAGATAAGAAGAGACAGCGGCAGTGGTCGAGCCGGCACCGAGAATGTATAGCGTGTCGTCACGCAGTATCTCTGTAAGAAATCGTGCGATTTCCTGCCGGGACCGTTCATCATCACCAAAGAATGAACATTTTCCAGCCTGCCGATACGTTCCAAGCACCGGAGTTCGGGCAACCCCATAGAGACTGGTTGAAAGTGTTCCCAGCCGGTAGGACTTCTCGTCAATATCCAGAACCTCGGTTTCAGCTATCTCAGTCGCATGTTGAAGTATCTCTGCACCTTTTTCCGGCGAGAGTGCAAAGATTCCTGAGTACATCTTGACTCCTGCCGGGATGCCCAGCACCGGGAGGGCATCACTGGTCACACTCACTACATCGCGTGCTGTACCATCACCACCACAAAAGACAATCACATCGATTTCTGCTGCTAAAAAAGATCGACAGACATCGATTGTATCTGTAGCATCGGATATTTTTTGAGGCGTGGAAAGAACTGAGAAGCCAGTATATCCAGCTTCCTTTAGCTCATCTTCACCCATTGAACCACCACAGGTGAAGATTGAGAGACCATGATTATCACCAAGAGCCCTCAGAAACCGCAGAGCACGCTTTGGGGCAACCGGTTGTGCTCCAAGTTTTTTTGCTTCGTTTACAACACCATCGGTGCCTTTCAGTCCAACTGCGCCACCCATCCCGGCAACAGGATTGACGAAAAATCCGATCTTTTGCAGAAGCGCCATTACACTACTCGGGGAAGATGGCCCAATGACTCTTTGATCAGTTCAGCCGGATATTCGTAATCAGGGAGATTCCCTGCAAAGTATGCCTCATAGCTACTAAGATCAAAATGTCCATGCCCGCTGGCATTGAAGACGATGGTCTTTTCCTCTCCAGACTGACGGCAGGCAACTGCTTCATCAATGACAGCTTTAACCGCGTGTGCTGTTTCCGGTGCAATAATGATTCCTTCAGAGCGAGCAAAGGTCACGGCTGCTTTGAAGACCTCATTCTGGTGGTAAGCCTTCGAACGGATCAGGCCCTCCTGGTGGACCTTGGAAACCAGTGGTGCCATGCCATGATACCGAAGCCCCCCGGCGTGAATAGAGGGCGGGATGAAGTCATGCCCAAGAGTGTACATCTTCATAATCGGGGTCAGGCCTGCCACATCACCAAAGTCATAGGCGTAAAGGCCTTTCGTGAGCGTTGGGCATGCCGTTGGCTCAACACCAATAATATCAAGGTCCGGACGTTTTTCAAGTTTTTCTTTAATGAAGGGAAAGGCAAGCCCTGCAAAATTCGAACCTCCGCCTACGCACCCTATGATGACATCTGCTTCCACATCTGCCATCTCTAGCTGAGCTTTTGTCTCCTGCCCAACTACCGATTGATGAAGACAAACATGGTTTAAGACCGAACCTAGAGAATAATTGGTGTTCTCATGGGTTGCCGCGTCCTCAACGGCCTCAGAAATAGCAATCCCCAGACTGCCGGGTGTATCAGGATCTTTTTCAAGAATGGCCCGACCCGACTGGGTCAGCGGTGAGGGCGAGGGAATACATGTCGCTCCCCAGGTCTGCATCATCATCTTCCGGTAGGGTTTCTGATCATAACTGCCCCGGACCATGTAGACGGTGCATTCGAGATCAAAGATCTGCGTCGCAAGCGAGAGGGCAGAACCCCACTGGCCGGCACCGGTCTCAGTGGCAAGCCTCTCGATGCCGGCCTTCATGTTGTAGTAGGCCTGTGGAATGGCGGTATTTGTCTTGTGCGACCCGGCAGGTGAGACGCCTTCGTACTTGTAGAAGATTTTTGCGGGTGTCTTCAACTCTTTTTCAAGGCGAAACGCCCGGAAGAGGGGGGAAGGGCGATAGAGCATAAGATTTTCACGAACTTCCTCCGGAATGTCAATGTAACGTTTCTGACTCATTTCCTGCCTGATAAGCTCTTCAGGAAAGATTGGGGCAAGGTCAGCCGGTGCTACCGGTTCCTTCGTTTGTGGATTATACGACGGCGGCAAAGGATTGGGGAGGTCTGCCTGAAGGTTATACCACCGTTTTGGGAGATCATTCTCATCGAGAAGATATTTCGTTTGCATGTCATATCTGTATGTTATTGTACATATATATACATTGCTGCACCCTCATTCTTGCTTTCTTTTTAATATTATTCTTCCAGTCACGAAGGAAGAAAATGAATTATGGGGGTGAAATCAGGGATTAAACCTTTATTTTGAGGGTTTTTTCACTTTACCTTCCTGAAGATGATGCAGATTTGTTACCCTCTTGGAGACATGTAAAATGAGCAACTCGAACAAAAATATTGAGAAAAAATATGAATTAATGGATAGGTTTACTCTTTTTTCCGCCACGATAGTGAAATTACCCAGCCAACACCTACCAGAAGCAGGAGAATTACACCTACCATCAGGGGACTCAATCCATTATTGCTGGCATTTACAGCGTACGTTTCTCCCTCATCTTCCAGAACGCTGACCGGCACCGTTGATTCATAGGCATTGCCATCCACATCACGGTATTGAATGACCATTTCAATTTCATCAGCTTCTCCACTCTGCACAGTTAATTCAAAGCCGGAAAAATCATCAGGTTCGAGATTTCCGACGACATAACTACGGTAGGGATCCATCGGTTGTGCGGGCGGTGCAACCGTAACAACTACCGAATAGGCGTTTTCAAGGCCAGCGTTCGTTACATCACCACTGATCCGGATACCATCTCCCTCCGGTATAACCTCAATTGCATTGGCAATCATTACCGGATCTTTTCGATCAGTGCCAAACTGTACAGGGAGTGATCGAACGATTTCATGGTCATTCAAACCGTTCTGATACAGCACCCTGAACGTCAGTTCGCCTTCCTCCGTTGGCGTTACGGTTACATTTACATCAGCCGAACCATCGGCAGCCAGTTCTCCTACAAAGACGCTGGTCGGCGAGAACGTCATGGAAGATCCTTCAGGAACGAGAGTGACCCCGTTCACTGAATTTTCACGCGGATTGCCGATACGCAATGTGAATTCAGCCTTTTTTCCTTCCTGAAATGTATCTGGCATACTAATAACTGAAAGTGAGAGTGGAACATCACTGACTTTAATTGGAATTGTTCTACTCAGTGTTCCCGAGGGGATAAAAGTCAGATATATCGAAGGATAATAGGTTCCATCAGCAACATCCGCCCTGATGACATAATTATAGGTGTAACTCGTGCCTCCACCAAGATTCACAAGATTGCCATAGGTTTCTCCAGAAATCACCATCAGGCCATTTCCGTTCATCGTACTTTTCCCGATCTGAACCGTAGCTGTTCCGGTATTTTTTACGGTAATACCAACGGTTCCTGTATCACCTTTCATGAAAACAGCGGGTTCAAGAGAGATATTGGTAACCGAGATATTATCCTTTGCACCTGACGCCGCCGACCCGGCACTTACGCAAAAAAACCCTGCCAGAAGTAAAACAGCAATGAACCATATATATTTCATTTCTTTCACCTACAACAGACCAAAACTCGTTGCCAGAGCATAGATCAGGTAGAGAAACACTGGCAGACCTACAACAAATATCGCCTGTTTCTTTTCAAGGGATCTTACTTTCGCCACGCCGAATATCCAGATATTTGCACTCCATAACAGAAAGATCAACCCGAGAATGCCACTCATCATAACCATTGGAGAAGAACGCATTGCATCCTCTATCCCGGCAATGGAGGTAATCCTGATTGTAGGCAGGTAGACTGCCATCATAATCGTTGTCAGAAGAGTCCCAAAGATCTGGGGGAGGTACCCAATACCAACTACAGCAAGAGTCTCCTTAAACGAACCCGTTCCTTTCAGGAGGTGTGAAATAATATAGAAAACGAGTGTATAAAAAATCCAGATCAAAAATATCACAATAAATGTGCTCAAAAACCCAATGATTCCCATAAGAGGACCCATTGACCGTGCTTCAGGTGGAAGAAGTGGCAAAACCATCGAGCTGGCAAGCCAAGCTCCAATCCCGGCAAAGATCCCGACACAAAGTACCACCAGAAGAGGAAGTCTCCATCCCTTCTCTTCTAATGAGTATGACCTGAAATATTCTTCAGGATGCAACAAAATCTCTTGTATAACATTCATAGCAATTCTATTCATCTGTACTCTCTCGATGCCAATAAACATTTAGACAGATTTTCAAAACTGTTGTTACTTCAGGCCACAGGCCTTTAGGATCGCCAGCCGGAAAACCGACTCAGGAAGTGACTCATAGCGTCGGCATCCACCACTTCCGGCAGTAGGACTGCAAGCCGACCCACCACAGTCAGCACACGACATCCCACAGTATTTATCAGGATTTGGCAGCGGCACAAATTCCTCAAGGGGAACGTTGTTCAGAAGCAGAGACAAAGGCGGTTCTCCTGACTCAGCCGCCACTCTCTGAAAAGAGATCTCCCATCCCTGTTTTGCAACAATCCTACCCATCTCCTCCGCTACGTCACCAACGGGTCGAAGAGTATCTGAACAGAAAAACGGAATTTGTAAGCCACCTTCTCCCTGAGAACGCAGCAAAACTTCCATCTTCTTTGGTCGGTCACTAAACTCCTTTTTAATGAAAGCCCGGATCTCATCACGCACTCCCCGAAATCCATCCAGTATTTCGTCTTCACTACCAGCGAAGAGAGAGGGGTCGGTAAAAGCACAGATACTAATTTTTTCTGCACATGGCAGACATGCAAGCCTCTTTGCATCTGCTTCACACATGACCACTATCTGAGAATAATCCTCGTCTGCAACCGCAACAAGTGGTTTCGGGCGCTTCTCTGAAAGATCAATGCCCATCTCTTCCATCACCGCCATCGTATGACAGTTCATTGTCTCACTGGGAGAGAATCCGGCACTTTCTGCCTCATAGCGATCGCCATAGAGCATATTCAGTAGCGCCAGGCCCATCTGTGACCGGCCTGCATTATGGTTGCAGACAAAAAGCACTTTTTGTTTTTTCATTCAGTCTCGCTACTCCTCTTCGCTTTTATGATGGTGCTCATGAGCCGGATCAACATGTATGACAATATCTTTTATTTCCGGGATCCCCACCAGTATCGCCTGACGTACCGCTTCCCCAATTGCATGTCCTTCTGCTACTGTAATCGTAGGATCTACGGAGATATGAATATCCCCAAAGATCTCATTTTTCCTACCACGACACCTGAAGTCATGATGTCCCTCTGCCCCATCAATGGAAGCCACAATTGATGCAATATCTTCTGTGCAGTCCACGAGAGCAGCATCAGTGAGGACAGCACCAGATTCACGGATAATATCAAAACCCATCTTCGCGATAAGAAAAGCAATCCCACAGGCAATAACCGCATCAGCATGAGCAAATCCAGCCTGAACAAGCACAAAACCGGTGAGTACTGAAATGGTGACAGCTACATCCGAGAGCGTGTGTTTTGCATCAGCCAGCAACAAATCACTCTTTTCTTCAGCCCCTACTTTACGCTCGTAGAGTGTCACACCGATATTGACAAGAAGAGAAAACAGCATAACACAAACCGTAATCGGAGCTATCGCCGGTGAAACAACATCACTGAATAACCGTCCGAGACCCTCGTTGAAGACCCAGTACGCGGTCAGAAGCAGCATGGCTCCGATAATCAGTGTACCAAAACTTTCAATCTTCCCATGCCCATACTGGTGACCAACATCTGGAGGTTTCTCAGCAAACCAAGTTGTAATAAGACAGACAATATTGGAGACTGAATCAAAGAACGAATGTAACGCATCGGCAACCATTGAAACCGATCCAGCCAGCATCCCAAAAATCCCTTTGAGAATAGAGACTAACAGATTCAGAAACAGCGTGATAAGCAGTACTCTTCTGACCCGCTTTATTCCATGCTGGGGTTCCCTTTTCTTTTGCTGCATTTCTTAACTGTACCTACAAAAACTCTTCCCGAATCCACACCGACATCTCATCGCGCAGTCGCCGGAATCCATCAAGCCCGTCTGGTCCTGATATGCCGGGCACAGAAAATTCTCTATATATTATTTTATCAGCCTGTAGATATCCCAAAGGCACCGGACAGGAATCAGAACAAACGACGGCGACTATGTCATAGTTCACATCACTTACTGAGCCTATGGTTTTAGGAGTCAATTCTCTCGTGGAAACGTCCTCCTCTTCAAGCACTGCACAGACTCCCGGATCAATAAATGCACCTGGAGAAATTCCGGCACTGTAGACTTCATAGCAGTTTCCCGCATTGTGACGTAACAATGCTTCAGCCATCTGTGATCGCACTGAGTTCATCGTACACACAAAAAGCACCGTCCGTTTCATTCTATCCTTCCCTACTTGTGGTAATTGATCACTGTTGCATTCATAAGTTTCTCATAATTCCTGAAGACGCACTAAATTTTGCGCGGTTTTTCTGACCTTCAAGTGATCAAAATTTTCATCTGTGATACCATCGGTAGGACAAACAGGCAACTCCAATCAGCAATATGATCCCTAGAATAGACCCCAGACCCAGCCAGACATCAACAATTATCAGATTCTTTACAGCATTTGACCCTGCCGCAATCAAAAACGACCCGATAAGTGACCCCATAGTGATCGCGATGAAAATATCGCGCCGGGGAAGTCCCATTACTATTCCAAGGACTGTTGAACCAATCCCTCCGGTTCCCTGAAGTGGAAAGAGAACACAGAGCATCAGTCCCACAATTGAAAATCGTTCTACCCACTTGTGACGACCAAAGAAGATCCTCCCTTTGGCAATAAACGAGATCATCCAGTTCCCCAACACCGGCACCTTCAGAATGAGATCAAAATTAAAGATGAGAAAGAGACAGGTCAGGATATCCATGAGGGCAACGGAAAAACCCACGGTGTACCAAGGAATACCCAAGGAGATAGCAATAGGAATCACTGATTCTTTTCCGGCAGGTGGAATGAAATAGACGCCCATCAGACCGGACATCTCAAGAAACTGATTATACGGCAAGAAAAAGCGTAATACGAAGAGATATAGTGTGATTATAAGAAACGGGAGGACAAAGAGAAATAGTCTGACCCAGATCGGATAATCCGATTTTATCAGATTTTGGCAGTCTGGATCGCTACTGTCCATACTTTGACGCCTCTAAAATATTTTGTGGGAAATTACAGACCAAAGAGATTACTGGGCTGCAATACGTTCCATTGCAACTTCAAGAACATCCATTGAAGCAGCGTAGGAAAGCCGCAACCAACCCGGCGCACAAAACGCTGTTCCCGGCGTTACAGCGACATGGGCCTTAGAGAGCCAGTCCTCCGCAATATCCATGTCATCTCCCTCTACCTGAAGGAAAGCATAGAAAGCACCATCAGCCGGTGCTGTCCTAAAGCCCATTTCTTCAAGACTTTCGAGAACATAATCCCGGCGTTTTTCAAACTCGGAACGCATCTGCTCAACACAGCTCTGATCCCCGGTAATAGCAGCAAGGGCCCCGTACATCGCAAAGGTTGCCGGATGGCTGACGGTGTGCTGCTGAACCCTTATCATCTGTCTGAGAATCTGAGGCGGTGCGACTGCGTAGCCAACCCGCCACCCAGTCATAGCATAGGCCTTTGAAAAACCGTTGACAGTTATGGTGCGCTCTGCCATACCATCCATTGAGGCAAGGGAATGGTGAATCTTCCCATAAATGAGTTTCTCGTAGATCTCGTCAGAAAGAGCAAAGATGTCGTAATCAACACACAGATCCCGGATGAGTCGAAGAGAGCGCTCATTCAGGACCGAACCTGTTGGGTTCGACGGGCTTGAAAATACGACCATCTTCGTCTTCTGGCTGACCCGCTCTAACAGGGAGTCATCAAGCTGAAAGGTCTTTAGGGATAGTGAATGATGAACCGGTTTTCCTCCGGCGATAATAACTGCTGGTTCATAACTGACCCACGACGGGTCAATAATGAGCACTTCATCCCCCGGATTTAAAACCGCCTCACAGGCCTGATGAATCGCATCCTTTGCACCACAGGTGACGATGACGTTTTCACGGGATGCCGAAATCGCATTCTCACGCTTTGCCTTGGCGGCAATGGCGTCCAGGAGTTCGGGGATCCCCTGTGAAGGAGCATAATGCGTTTTACCTGCGCGAAGAGCATCAATGCAGGCATCGGTGATGTGTGCTGGCGTATCAAAATCCGGCTCTCCAATAGAGAGTGAGATCACATCAATACCCGATGCCTTCATCTCACGTGCCTTGTCAGCTATCGCAATCGTAGCCGACGGTGGAATAGCAGCAATCTTTTCCGAGATCTCTTTCATGCCAGACGTTTTACAAGCTTGATAGCAGATTCAACGGCACGCTTGCCGTAGTCAACCCGCTGTGATGCCTCAAGACGGCTCATACCCGGACCGGATATTCCAAGAGTCACCGGCTTGTTGTACTCGAGTGAAAGGTCAATAATCTTACGTGCGGCGTGCTGGACCACAATATCGTCATGTTCGGTCTGGCCCTCGATAACACAGCCAATCGTTACGACGGCATCGACTTTTCCCTTCTCAAGCATACTCTTAATGGCAAGAGGCATGTCGTAGGCACCAGGCACGTAGAAGCGCTCGGTGACTTCCGCGTCAAGGAATTTTGCGTGTTCTTCTGCCTCGTGCTCCATCATAAAGGTAAGATCCCGGTTAAATTCCGCGACTACAAATCCAAGTTTTATTGTCATTTTTTTCTCTCCGTTCTGTATTTCTGCTTTATCTCTGAATTGTCTAATACTCTTCCATCCCTGTCCGGGACTACTTGCGGGCAGGTCCGGCATCAGCAAAGCCCTGCCTTTGCCCTGTGCCTGCCATTTTCTCGAGTTCTTTTGGCTTATACAACAGCCGAACGGCGTTGACCGCATGTTCACGGGTGCGTTGTTCAGCGAGCCAGTCAAGCTCTTTCTCGTCTTTTGCCTCGTCTTCGTGGACAAAGACCTCGATAATATGAGTGTTTGTGAGAAGCTGACACATGATAAGTCCCTGTGACGCTTCATGAGCACAAAGCTTGTCCTTATCAACACCACCGGGCATCCCAAGGGCCATCACGAGATCACAACCACGTTCATCAATGAGTTTCTTGCATGCAACCGGCAGGTCTTTGACACCAGGGACAGTGTAACGTTCGATACCTGCTGAAACATTGCGACGGATCTCGTCAATGGCGATACTACCCATATTTACCCGGGCGAAGGTTGTGTCTGCAATCCCGATTTTTGCCATTTCTTCTTGCTCCGAATGATTTAGAGTACCTCAGCAGCGGCCTGCACTCCATCATGTTCCGGCTCAAAGCCAAAGTGACGAAGCGTATCCTGAACTGCTGCAAGGACTGCAAGGACTTCAGGTATGTCAGTTGCACCCATCGAACCGATACGGAAGATCTTCCCTTTCAGGTGATCCTGTCCACCTGAAAATTCGATTCCCATCTTTTTAATCCGTCCACGGAATTCACCGTCGTCGATTCCTTCCGGATAGGAGAACGCCGTAACGGTGTTTGAGTACTGGTGGAGGTCATCAGGTGTGGCAAAAAGTTCAAGTCCCCACGCCCATGCTGCGGCCCTCATCGCTGCCGAACAGGTTTTGTGGCGCATGATACGATTTTTCAACCCTTCATCGTCAATAACACGGCATGCCTCACGCAGCGCAAAGAAGAGCGGGATTGCCGGGGTATATGGCGTCTGTGACTTTGCACCGCTCTTTTTGTAGGCTGCCATGTCAAGGTAGAAGGGACGCCATTCTGCAAGATGATCCCATGCCCGTTCTGAGACCGAGATCGCTGCCATACCTGCGGGCGCAGCAAGGCACTTCTGCGACCCGACAACGGCGATGTCAGCACCCCATTTGTCCGCCTCGACAACATCTCCTGCAATGGAAGTGATACCGTCAAGGATGAACAGGGCATCGTGCTTTTTACAAAGCTTTCCCACGGCTTCTGCCGGATTTTTAATTGCTGCCGAGGTCTCGTTGTGCACGAGGGTAACAGCCTCAGCACCGTTCTCAAGGGCTGTTTCAAGTTGATCCAGCGGCAGGGGAGTACCCCATTCAGAGGCACATTCAACAGCGGTGCCGTAAAGACCACTCAGTTTGCAGAGGCGATCCCCGAATTTGCCGTTGACAAGACACGCTACGGTTTTATTGGCACAGAAGTTGCCAATCGCTGCTTCCATCCCGGCAGTCCCAGAACCCGAAAGTAGGTAGATATCATTTTTCGTGCCGAACATGGGACCAAGCCGTTCGGTGATCTCGTCATAAACAGCAGAAAAATCACTGCCACGGTGGTTGATTGCCTGCGTTGCCATCGCGAGCCGGACCCGTTCAGGAACCGGAACAGGGCCGGGCATCATGAGGAGTGTTTCGTTTTGCATAGCGATCAGTATTACATATATTAGTGATCGCAGAAGATGTAGGTTACCCATCAGAAAGAGAGTGATCTGCCCAGAGACTTCAGGCAAACTATGAATTAACTGTAAGATCAATTCTTCTCATATGCCGGATATCGCTATTATTGCCGGATCTGAATCAGACCATGCGATTATCGAAAAAGCAACTGCTGTACTCGACGCGGCAGGGGCGTCCTACGAGACACGCATTATCTCTGCCCACCGGGATCCAGAAGCACTTGATGCTTTTGTGAAGGAGACTGATGGCAAAATTTTTATTTGCATCGCTGGTCTTTCTGCAGCCCTTCCCGGTGTCGTCGCTTCCCGAACAGAGCGGCCAGTGATTGGGGTGCCAGTCTCAGGAACACTCGGCGGTCTGGACGCACTGCTTTCGATCGTTCAGATGCCACGTGGCGTGCCGGTTGCCTGTGTCGGCATCGATAACGGTGCGAACGCGGCACATCTGGCACTTAGGATCCTGAATCTCTAAATTTACATCAGTAGCTTTTCAGAATCTTTCTTTTTTTAAGACACAAGAACCGTAATTCCTCATCTAAAGGAGTGAACACGGAGCATTATCAGGATTGACCATACATGAAAATCTAGGAGATTCGGATACTGGCCCTCTTTAATTTAGAGGGGAAAAGTTGCTTACCTAAGAGTTTCCTACCGCTTTCAGTCACGGCAAAGGAGCCCTCAGTCATTTCTAAAGATTTCCCGCACCAGTTTGACTGCGCAGAGATCCCCGCACATCGAACAGGTATCAAGCTCTCCGTCACGATCCCTGACTTTTTTCGCATCCTCGCCATATTTTGCAAGTTCATACTGAGTTTCCCAGTCCAAATCCCTGCGTGCCTCTGCCATCGCTGCCTCACCATCGGCAAGCCAGCGGCCCCGGTTTCTCACAGAGTCTCCGACATGTGCCGAAAGTTTTGCTACCCGGGTTCCTTCAATAATATCCTGAGTATTCGGAAGAGCAAGATGCTCTGACGGTGAGACCATGCACAGGAAATCAGCCCCGTTCATGGCCGCAATCGAACCACCAATAGCACCTGAGACATGATCATATCCCGGATAGATGTCCGTGACCAGAGGACCTAAGAGATATAGGGGAGCATACTCAGTAATCTCCTTGATCATCTTCACATTATACGGGATCTCGTCAATAGGCATATGCCCGGGACCTTCAATCATCCGCTGGACACCTACATCATGGGCCCTCCGGGCAAGTTCACCCAGCGTCAGATACTCGGTGCTCTTCGCAAGCTTTCCTGAATCAACAATAGCGCCCGGCCGCATACCGTCACCTAAGGAGATAGTCACTTCAGCCTCATCAAGAATCTCCAGGAGATAGTCATATTCGGCATAAAGTGGGTTTTCTTCACCACTCGATTCCATCATCGCCACATGAAAGGAACCGCCACGTGAGACAACTCCCATAACACGAGGGTCGCGCCGAAGTGCCGCAACAGCCTGTTTATTCACACCACAATGCAGCGTTAGAAAGTCCACGCCCTGTTTACAGTGGTCACGGATGGTATTGAACAAACAATCAGCATCAATATCTACCGCGTTTCCGGCCCGCCGAACTGCCTCGTAGATAGGTACTGTGCCAACCGTCGTATTAAATGAGAGAATCTCTTTTCGAATCGCTGTCAGATTCCCTCCTGTCGAGAGATCCATCAGGGCATCAGCACCATTCGCCAGTGCAGCAGCTCCTTTCTCCATCTCAAGAGAGGAATCACAGCGTACTCCCGAGGTGCCGATATTCACGTTCACCTTCACCCGACACTCCTCACCAATCGCAATTCGGGTGTGATCTCGGCGCGGGTTTGCCGGCACCACTACCCGTCCGGAAGCGATCAGGGACGCAAGTCGCTGTGGCTCAATATTCTCAGTTCTGGCAAGTTTTTCAACGTCTTTCGGGACGGAATCTGCGCATTCCCGAAGCAGATCATGCATAACTACCATTTACCCTGAGTGCTTATTATCTTGCATGCCAGTTCACTGGATTCGTCCGGGAAGTTACTTTGCCAACGCATTTGTCTATGGCCCGGTGCTTATTGATGCAGGAGTATATCCTATGGAAGTCGAGCCCTACAAAGAGCAGATTGAGACCATCATACTGACTCACTGTCACTTTGATCATGTTGCTCATGTTGCTCAGATTCAGGCAATGTGCAACGCAGAGGTCTTTATTCACCATGACGACGCCGCGGGCCTTACTGAAGACAGCCTTAATCTCAGCCCCATGTTTGCTGAGCGTTTCACACCGGTTGTTCCTGACCAAATCCTTCACGGTGGGGAGAAAATTTCAGAACTTACGGTGATTCACACACCGGGGCACACACCCGGCAGTATTTCACTCTATGATGAAGAAAATAAAGTCCTCTTCTCTGGTGACACGGTATTTTCAGACGGTGGATTCGGACGCACTGACTTCCCTGGCGGGAGTCTCCTTGATCTCCATGCCTCAATAGAACGACTTGCTGAACTCCAGGTGACCGGACTTTACCCCGGCCATGGCTTCCCGGTAGAGATAGGTGGCGCGCAACATATTGAAGCTGCTCGGCGCGCCGTTGCTATCTATGGATAAATATGAAAAAAGGTACCTACTGCCTGATCCTCAGAAATAAAGATTCCAGCGTCAGAATCGGGGCTTTGGGAGAAATTTCCTTTCTTCGGGGTTATCACATTTATGTGGGATCAACCCGCGGTGGGGGAGGATTTTCCAGAGTCAGGCGACATATCCAGCTTGCCAATCATAAAGACAAAGTACCGCGCTGGCATATTGACTATCTACTCATCAATGAAAATTTTTCACCCATATCTGTCATCTGCGCTGCAACAACCAGGAATCTGGAGTGCATGCTGGCCAATCAGATGCCCGGCGTACCGGTGCCCGGTTTTGGGTGCAGCGACTGTAACTGTATCTCGCATCTCTTCTTTTTAAAAAAAGTCCGTTAATTGCAGCAAAGAAGGCATTCAACAATGCAGGATTTGAAAAAGATCAGATCTATACTCATCACATCGCGCAAAATTTATGAGTTGAACCACTCCCACATAATCAACCAATACACTCATATCTCTCTGAAACAGAACACCTCAGTATGAAAGTCCTTGGAATATCCGGCAGCATGCGACAGGAT
>Ga0222681_1000162_pt1 | contig 25801 bp, 22 predicted proteins | sample AntAcemetage1006_FD_179844 | JGI IMG/M metagenome (GOLD analysis project Ga0222681, IMG submission 179844) | Saline water microbial communities from Ace Lake, Antarctica - #1006 | ecosystem: Environmental > Aquatic > Non-marine Saline and Alkaline > Saline | place: Antarctica: Ace Lake... | reverse complement strand
CCGGCTCAATGGAGGCTCTGGACTTTACCATCAAAGGAAAACCTGCAAACAGGGTCGACGTGGTCAAGAAGGTTGTCTCGAGATTCATCGAAGAACGTCCCAACGATCGGATCGGTTTAGTGGCCTTTGCAGGCAGACCCTATATGGTCAGCCCCCTGACCCTGGATCACAACTGGCTCCAGCAGAGACTGGAAACCGTTAAGACAGGTATGGTGGAAGACGGAACCGCAATCGGTTCTGCCATAGCCTCCGGTGTCAACCGGTTGAGGGACCAGAAGGCCAAATCAAAAATCGTCATCCTCTTGACGGACGGGATGAACAACGCGGGGAAGATTTCACCCCTGACCGCTGCAGAGGCTGCTGAGGCATTGGGAATAAAGGTCTATACCATAGGCGCCGGTTCCCGTGGTGAGGTGCCGGTCCCTGTAACTGACCAACTCGGCAACCGAAGACTGGTCAGGGCCAGGGTTGATATTGACGAAGATACCCTGAAAAAGGTAGCCCGGATGACAAACGCCCATTATTTTCGTGCCACAGACACTGACTCGCTCAATAAAATCTATAGCGAAATCAATAAATTAGAAAAAACCACAAGAAAAATAAAGAAGTTCGAACATAGAAACGAGATGTTTCTCTGGGCCGCATTGCCTGCGTTGCTCTTATTGGCCTTTGAGTTGATCTTAGGGCAGACGCGATTTCGCAGGTTACCGTAAAAACGCATTTTGACAGGATTAACAGGATCAACCGGATTGAAGCCAGGCTTTTAACTAAGAATCCTTTCAATCCTGTTAATCCTGTCAGAAAACTCTAAAAAGGAAAGGATAAGAAAATGCAATTCGCACATTCAATCTATTTGATCGCAGGATTGGCCACCTGCACGATCTTGGGCTTTGGGTTTTACCATTTTCAAAAAAAAGGTCAGGCCGCATTGCAGAAATTTGCAGCCGGGCATCTCTTGGAGAAGCTCACGGAAAGCGTATCTCCCGGCCTAAGGATGACCAAGCGGATCATGCTCATCATAGCGGTTGCTTCCATCTTTGTGGCCCTGGCCCAGCCGCAGGTGGGCTTTCAGTGGAAAGAGGTCAAGCGGAAGGGGATAGACATCCTCATGGCAGTGGACACATCTAAAAGTATGTTGGCCAATGATGTCAAACCGAACAGGTTAGAGCGAAGCAAACTCGGTATCATGGACTTTGTTTCCAAGCTTGAGGGAGACCGTGTTGGTCTTGTCCCTTTTGCGGGGACTGCCTTTTTGATGTGTCCCCTGACCTTGGATTACGATGCCTTCAGGCAATCGCTCCATGCCTTGGATACTGGTATCATACCCCAGGGGGGGACTGACATAGCGAGTGCGATCCATGAAGCGGAATTCGCCTTTTCAAACGATGCCAATCACAAGATATTGGTCCTCGTTACTGATGGTGAAGACCTCGAAGGGGAGGCTCTGAACGCTGCGAGGGAGGCTGCTCAAAAAGGGCTGACCATATACACTGTTGGTGTGGGCACACCGGCCGGGGAACTCATCCCTCTTAAAAGGAGAGGAAAAGGCTCTTTTGTAAAAGATGATCAGGGCCAATTTATAAAGTCGCGTTTAGATGAAAAGATGCTTCAGAATATAGCAGAGACCACAGGCGGCCAGTATGAACCCCTGGGCCGGCAGGCCGAAGGCCTGGATGCCATTTATAAACAGAAGCTCAGCCTCGTCCCAAAGCATGAATTATCAGAGAGGATGAAAAGGGTCCCCATTGATCGTTTCGAGTGGCCACTTCTCTTAGCCATTATTCTCCTTGTGGTTGAATTTGCAATTTCAGACCGCAAGCCGCGGCGCAAAAGAGTCCCCGTAATCCCCGCTGAAGGCGGGGCTGACAGACGTCTCCTGAAGGGCACGAAGGGAGTTCAGACAGCCTCTCTTGCTCTCGCAGTAATGGCCTTCCTGCTTGTATCGCAAAACGCCTATGCCTCTCCCCGAAGCGCGGAAAAGGCCTACAACAGGGGAGAGTATTCTTTGGCTCAAAAGGAGTACGAAGCAGCGGCAAAAAAGGCCCCTGACAAGCCTCAACTGCAATTCAACCTCGGGGCGGCAGCATATAAGGAGAAAAAATATAAGGAGGCACTATCCGCCTTTCAGACTGCAATGAAAGTCCAGGAAGTCCCCCTTCAAAACAAGGCTTATTACAACATGGGCAATACCTTGTACAGGCAGGGACAGGAGACAGAGAAATCCAAACCCCAGGATACTATCAAACACTGGGAAGAATCGATCAAGGCCTATGAAGGGGCACTGAAACTCGACCCGGATGATAAGGACGCGCGATTCAATCAGGATTACGTGAAGAAAAAATTAGAAGCCCTTAAGAAGAAACAAAAGCAAAACAATAAAAGTTGTAAGGCCAACAACAAAAAGAAGGATAACGACCAAAAGAAAAATAAGAACAAGAACCAGGATAATAAACAGTCAAAGAACCAGAACAAAAACAAAGGTCAGAAAGGGCAGAATAAACCACAGGGAGAACAAAAAAACGATCAGCAGAAAAACAAGGATCAGCAAAAGAATAAAAATCAGGAAAAAGCAAAATCAAAACCTGATAAGAAGGGACAGGAAAAGGGCGATAAGAACAGTGCCCAGGCAAACGCCAAAGAGAGCAAGAAAAACAAACAGGATCGTCCTGATGCAGGGTCTGAAACGGGAAAGACAAAGCAGATGAAATCAAAGGAAAAGGCACAAAAATCCTCCGCCAAGATGGCCGAGAGACGTCGAAGACCCGGCCAGATGACAAAGGAACAGGCACAAAACCTGCTCGATTCCCTTAAAGGAGAAGAAAAAGCCACACCCATGGTTGCCGCAAGCAGAGGCAAGGGGAAGGGACATAAGGAAAAGAAAAGGAGGGACTGGTGATGAAAAATCCTAAGGTCGGGCTAACTAAAACCATTGAATGGAACAGGATCATGATTGCAGGAACATGCTTCCTAATTGTTGCCTGTGCCTTCATTATTTTTGCCGGAATCGCCCAGGGCAAAGGCCCTGCCGGAGATATCTCTGCGCGGTTGGAACCGCAGCGGATTACACTTGGGGAGGCTGCAATCTTAGCGGTCAATATCTCAGGTGAGCAAGCCGGGCCCCCATCTATCTCTCCGGTTGACGGGCTTCGATTTTTCCCCATGGGACAGAGCAGCCAGTATCAGTCTATCAACGGCAAGATATCTTCAACCGTATCATACCTTTATCAGGTGCAGGCAGAAGACTCAGGTAATTATACCATACCCCCGGTCAGGGCAAATATAAATGGTCAGATCAAAGAAACCAACCCGATCGACCTCCGAGTGTCAGGACCAGGCCGCAGCAAAAGTTCCAAAGCGACATCCCTGCTCCCGCCTGATCTTAAGGTTGATAGACAGACCGGGACTTCAAACCATAGCCCGGGCGAAGAGAACCAGATCGCATTTCTCCGGGTCACGCCATCGAAATACCGGTCTTACGTGGGTGAATTGGTGCCAATAGAAATCAAGGCATTTTTCCGTCAGGGGCTCCAGGCTACCTTGAACTCACTTCCTCTATTCAGCAATAATGCCTTTGCCTGTCAGGGATTGAACAAAAAGCCGACGCAGACCGAAGAGATCATTGATGGTGTGCCCTATGCTGTGCTGACCTGGCAGACGGCCATGTCGGCAGTGAAGGAGGGCGAATACCCTCTTTCTGCGGAGTTAGACGCGATCCTGATCATTCCCCAGACGTCTCGCCGACGGCACCAGGTCTTTGGCAGCAGAATGTTCGATGACAATTTTTTTAATAATTTCTTCAACACCACAAGAGAAGAGGCTGTCAAACTGACGAGCAGCCGGCAGAAGATGCGGGTATTGCCCCTGCCAAAGGCGGGAAAACCTAAGAATTTCAGCGGTGCAGTGGGCCGGTTCAAGCTTTGGGCAAGCGCGAGCCTGAAGAGCTGTATGGTTGGGGACCCGATCACATTAAATATGACTGTAAAGGGAGATGGTAATTTTGACAGGGTATCGAGCCCCCTGCTCACCTCTCCTAAGGAATGGAAGACCTACACCCCGACTGCCTCCTTCAAACCTGCCGACAGTGCGGGCTACAAGGGAAAGAAGCGGTTTGAACAGGCTATTATTCCCTTAGAAGCATCCATTAAAAAGATCCCGCCGGTGGAGTTCAGCTATTTTAATACAAAGTCGGAAAAATATGTAACGCTACGAACAAAACCGATCAAAATAAAGATTACACCTGACTCCATACAGGCTAAGAAATCATCGTCTGAAGATGCTACCGAGAAAGCATCCCTTGCCGGGTCATCAGATTCTTCCGATTCGATTAAAACGCCCTCTGGCCTGGCGCCGATTCACGTGGGCCTCGGCCCGGTTGTGAATAATCTTAGACCTGTTTTTGCCAACCCCTGGTTCATTGGGGCACAGGGCATACCTTTAAGCTTTCTCTTTGCAGGTCTTTTCTTAGGCAGGCGAAATCGGAGGCTGTCCAATGACCCCGCATTGGTGAAAAAAAAGTACGTTAAGCAGAAGGTCGGTAAATCCATCAAAGAGATGGACAGGGCCATAGCCGGCCACGATGTTCCCGGATTCTTCAATGCCTGCAGGACCTCGGCCCAGGAGCGGTTGGGCGAGGTTTGGTGTCAGACGCCGGAAAGCATTACCCTTGCCGAGGTGAAAGATCGCCTGAGCAAAAACGCGGCAGGGGTTCGGTATCTCTTTGAAAACGCAGATGCAGTCGCCTACTCTGGGCAAACCTTCAGCCAGGAGGAATTGAGACAGTGCAGGGACTTGGTGATAAAAGAGTTGAAGAATTTGAAAAGTATGGGGGGCCAAGGAAATGAATATAGCTAATATGAAAAATGTTAAGATCTTGAGTTTTACCATTATTGCGGGGATGATTGCCCTTTTGAGCTGCGTTTCACTAACGAGCGCCTCGGCAGAGCAGGATAACGACCAATTTGCCCTTGGTAATGAGGCCTATGCAGAGGGAAAGTATGATAAGGCCCTCTCCTATTATAAGGGGGTGCTGGAACAGGAAGGGTATTCCGCCTCACTCCTCTACAACATGGCAAACGCCTATTACCAAAAAAAAGACGTTGGACAGGCTATTTTACACTATGAGCGGGCCCTCTATCTCGACCCGGGGAACGCCGACATTCAGGCTAATCTCGGCCTGGCCCGCAGGGATTCCGGGTTGATTTCCAGGCCAGCGCCTGACTGGCAGCGGTTTTTTGACCTGCTCAACCTGAACTGGTGGGGCATACTCGCAAGTGGGGCCTTTGGCGCGTTCTCCTTGATCTACCTTTTAAGGGGAATTCGCCCTGGAATCCTAAAGGGAGCCCCCTTCAAGGTCCTGACCACTGTCTGCCTTCTCTGCTTTATGGCTGGAGGAACCGGTGCAGCCATGCAGTACAAGAACATAAATCGCGGAGTGGTTATTAAGGATAATGCCTCTCTCCTTGTCTCCCCCTTTGATTCAGCATCCAGTTCAGCATCCATAAAGGATGGAAAAATTGTGCGGATTGCAAAGACTTACAGGGGCTATCTGCTTGTAGAAGAGGTCAATGGCAAATCAGGATGGATAAAAAAGAACTCAGTAGAGCCGGTTGTCCCTTCAGGGAAACGTAGTTAACAAGATCTGAAGAAAGGAGAAATGATATGAAATCAAGAGAAATATTGAGGAGGTTCTTAACGGGAAAGATCGCTGTGGCACTCATTATTTTAGTGGCCGGATTTTTTGCCATCTCAACCCTTTATTCGGTTCCGGCCAGCCAGGCAACGTCAAAGAATCTTCGGGCCGCGCCGGAGAGCTTTACCGATCTGGCTGAAAGAAACAGCCCGGCCGTGGTCAACATAAGGGCGGAGAAGAATGGAAAGGGAGGTCCCAGCGTACATCGCCAATTCAAAAGAGGTCCTTTGCAAAAAGATGATCCTCTCCACGATTTCTTCGAGAAATTCTTTGGCGGACGGCCGCAAAAGGAATTCAAACAGAGAAGTCTCGGTTCCGGATTTATTATTGACGAAGATGGTTATATCGTAACTAACAACCATGTTGTACAGGGCGCTGATAAGATTAAGGTGATCCTGAAGGACGGCCGGGAATTTGATGCTGAAATCAAAGGCCGTGACCCCAACACAGACCTGGCGCTCGTCAAGATAGAATCGGATAACGATCTCCCAACCATTGAGTTAGGGGACTCTGATATCCTCAAAGTCGGCGAATGGGTCCTGGCCATCGGTAATCCCTTTGGCTTGGAGCACACCGTCACAGCAGGGATCATCAGCGCCAAGGGGCGTGTCATTGGTTCAGGTCCATACGATGATTTTATCCAGACCGATGCCTCGATCAACCCCGGGAACAGCGGGGGACCCCTTATCAGCATGGAGGGGAAGGTGGTTGGTATTAACACTGCCATCATTGCCGGGGGACAGGGGATCGGATTCGCCATCCCTGTTAACCTGGCCAGGGGAATCATTAAACAGCTAAAGACCAAGGGCGAAGTTACCCGCGGCTGGTTAGGGGTAGGAATCCAGGATCTGACAAAGGAGTTGAAGGAATACTACGGAATGAAGGATGGGGAAGGTGTTTTAGTCACCCAGGTATTTCCTGATGACCCGGCGGCAGAGGCAGGTATAGAGCCCAAAGATATCATCTTGGAGGTTAATGGCCATAAGGTTAAAACCAGCAGGGAACTCAGTCGGATGATTGCAGAGGCCAGTGTAGGACAGAAGGTGGACATTGTCGTATTGCGAAAGGGAAACAAAAAGGAATTTAATATCAAACTTTCGAAAAGAAAAGATACGGAAATTGCTTCCAGAAACGATGAAATCCGCAAGAAAACCGAATTCGGTATTGCCGTCTCCAATCTGACACCTGAAATCGCCCGGCAGTTCAATTTAAAGGATGCCGAAGGGGTTGTTGTTGTTGGCGTTGAACCGGACAGCAAAGGTGAAAAGGCCGGGATACTCATTGGCGATATCATCAAAGAGATCAATCACGAAGACATAGATGATGCGGATGAGTACTCAAAGGAAATCGGAAAAGTCAAGTCCGGTGAAAACGTATACATGTACATCCTCAGGCCCAACAGAGGTTTTGTGGCAATAAAATTAATCAAATAAAAAAACCGGCGCAGGACACATCAGGCAGACTCCTTACCCCAATGCCCCCGTGTCCTGCGCCTCATCCTCCCCAAAGCCCTAAGCTCCACCCGCTCCGACCGACTCTTCTTAAGCCCTCTTCGCTTTGAGTCCAGGTGATTTGCGGCTTTCGACATATTGAGATTGACACTATATGCATATCAAGATACTTTTATGCGTCAACCATCACCCCTTTTAGGGGTGGTGGTTGACTAAAGGAATTTAAAGGATCGGAGAGACTATGAAGTTATACCGCAATTTCACTTCGCAAGAGGAAATCGATCTCGAATACAACATAGCGCTCAATGTGGCCGACAGGGAACGCTGGATTGAGTGGTATGCCCAGGAAAGTGCGAGGGTTCGAGACGAACTCGATTGTGTGCTGGATGTGCGCTTCGGCCCCACAGTGGACGAAACGATCGATGTCTTCCCCGCCAAAAAGCCCGGGGCACCGCTGCTGGTTTTCATCCACGGGGGGTACTGGTTTAGGTTCGGCAGTAAGGATTTCAGTCTCGTGGCCCGAGGGCTCGTGAGCCGGGACGTCACCGTTGTCGTGACAAATTATTCCCTTTGCCTCGGAGTCACCATAAATGAGATCACACGTCAAAACCGCGCGGTGATCGCCTGGTTGCATCTGGAGGGGCCAAATTTCAACGCAGATATTTCCCGCATATTTGTCGCCGGACATTCCGCGGGCGGCCAGCAGGTCGGCATGCTTTGTGAAACCGACTGGCAAAGTGAGTATGGGCTGCCCGCCGACATCATCAAAGGGGGAATTCCGATCAGCGGGGTATTTGATCTGCACCCTCTCCGCTATTCCTATCTGCAGCCAAAGCTATTGCTGACGCACGAGATCATTCTTCGTCAAAGCCCCTATCTCAACATCCCGCGCTCCGGCCCACCCCTCCTAATAACGTTCGGCGAAGACGAAACAAAGGAGTTTCACCGCCAGTCAACCGACTTCCTCCAGGCATGGCGAGCTAACGGACTGCAGGGAGAATTGCTGGTGCAGGAAGGGAAACACCACTTTTCTGCCATCGAAGGCCTGACCAATGGGAATAGCTCGTTATGCAACGCCCTGATCGATTTCATGGAGACAAATGGGACGTCCTTTAAATTATAAGTTGGCAAGAAATCAGGCAAGGCAGCGCCTTCCAATCTTGCTGCCGGAGACCAAAACGTCTTGCTATGTTTACCCCGTTTAATGCGAAGCCTATTCAACTATGGCGTGGGTTTTTATTCTCCATCATTACTTATTTTGAACTCAACATAAGGCGTGATTGTGAAGAGGTAAACCATCAGAATATAACTGAAAGAAAATTAGACAAATGTTATGAACGAAGGAGCGAGACCTTTGAAAAATGTTCAATTTCGTTCAAGATCAAGGCGCGTGAGGATTTTAACCACAGGAATATATTGATTATTTCGAGGATTAAAATCTGAACGCAACGCGGAGATTGGACGAAAGGGGGCGTTTTGCAAAGGTCTCGGAGCAAAAAGCCATGCCTGAGATACGAATAGACAAACAGGTTTTTAACAAATTTCCAGGCTTCAGGCGCGGCATCGTAGTCGCCCGTAAAATGAACAATCGGGGACACTCCAAGGAACTCGAGACTCTTTTGAATGAAGCTCTTGCCAGTGCGGCAGCCAGCCCCATTGACCTGAAAATGGACCCAAGAACGGCTGTCTGGAACGAAACCTACCGAGAACTGGAATGTAATCCCAACAAGTTCCCACCCGCACACCTGGCCCTCTTGAAGCGAGTTCAGAGACCTGGTATCACCATTCCCTTCATTAACAAGGCCGTGGCCATCATGAACGATAACTCTATTCGGGGTGTCTTACCCGTGGGCGGGGACGACTTACTCCGGGCGGGGGAAATCCTCGAACTCCGGCCCGCAGAGGGAAGTGAACTGTTCACGCCCCTGAATAACCCGGACAAAACCGAGCACCCCGATCCCGGAGAGATTATCTACGTGGCAGCGGAAACCCGAGAGGTTATGTGCCGACGGTGGAACTGGCGAAACGGTTTCCAGACCCGAATCACCGAAGAAACGGAAGCCATAGTCATGAACATTGACGGATTAGGCGAGGACAGTGAGAAACGGACCGTTTCGGTACGCGACCGAGTGGCCCGAATGCTTGAACAGTACTGCAGCGCCGAGGTCGAGACAGCCCTACTGACCCCGTCCGACCCTTTCTTCTTGTTCCGTCTGTAGGCTATTATTTTGCATAAATATAATGCGCTGGGGTTTTATGGGTCGCAGAGAACCGTTGCACATGGAATGGGATCAATTTATTCGAGAACTGTTCAGGCGTGCTGAACCGTACCTGAAGGTAAGGGGGGATTTTCTTCACACGCAGATTGCGCGTGAATATGCTTTGCTGCTTCTTGAAAAAGAGGGGGGCAACAAAATGATTGTGGAACCGGCTGTCATTCTTCACGATGTAGGCTGGTCACGGCTCAAATCTGAGGAGATAAAGGTCGCCTATGGTGTGATGGCAAGTGGTGAAAATGCGGCAAAGTTGAATCGTATACACGAAGTGGAGGGCGCTATAATTGCTCAGGAGATTTTAGAAGAAATTGGTTATGACCATTCATTAATTGAAAAGATTACACAAATAATCCAAAGGCATGATTCCGGAAAGGATCCTGAAACCATCGAAGAATGTATTGTCAAGGATGCGGATAAGCTTTGGCGATTTTCCAAGGTGGGATATTATCATGAGATGGAGCGACAGCAATTATCCCATGAGGTTAGATACCGTTTCCTGATCAAGAATATGGGGAACTGGTTCTTTACAAAAACAGCCAGGGAGTTGGCGGAGACCGAGCTACAGAATCGTGTCAAAGCGATCTTTTCAAACATTCTCACAAGCCCGGTGCCAAGGGTGTAGATGAATTCGATATTGGAGTCTTGAAACCACTTCTGAAGAGGCAGTTTTAAAATAGTTGCTAAATTCAAGCTGTCGGCTTTAAAATGCATGTTCCCGCTTTATCGGCAGTGAGGTGATGTGTGAGTGTTGACAACTTAAAAAATAACGAATCCAACCGGGTCGTCGTTACCGATACCGCTGTGGTTACAGGGTTAGGAAACAACCTGGAGTCACTGTGGCAGGGACTCATGGCGGGTGAAACCGCCATCCGACCGATTACGCGCTTTCCGGTGGATCAGGACCACTATAAGGCTAAAATTGCGGCCCATATTAATGATTTAAAGGCTGCCAACGACCGTTCCATGCTGCAGCATTTGCTGGACCGCCTTTTCCTTGAGATGGGGCCGGTGCCGTCTGATTCTGCCATGATTACCGCGACCATAAAGGCGGGCGCCGATAATCTGGAGTCATTTTGTCGCGGCAGACAGACCAGTTTTCAGGATGTATTGCTGTCTTCCATAGCAAATATCGTTGGCCCCAAACTCGGTCTGAGCTGCAACGGTATTTGTATCAGCGCCTCCTGTGCCTCGTCTACCATTGCCGTCGCCCACGGTGCTGGGCTGATTGAATCAGGCAGAGCAGAGGCCGTGCTGGTCTGTTGTGGGGACCTGATCACGGAATATGCGTTTTCGGGATTTTCCTCGTTAAAAGCACTGTCGCCGTTTCCCTGCCGACCCTTTGACCGCGATCGCAACGGGCTTTCGCTCGGAGAGGGGGCAGCGGCACTGCTGTTGATGAATGCCGATCGGGCACGCCGGGAAAATCGGAACCGGTTGGGCTCCGTACTTGGCTGGGGTATTACCAACGACGCCACTCATATTACGGCACCTGCCAAGAGTGGTCGAGGTCTGGTTCAGACCGTTGACCAGGCCCTGAAGATGGCGAAAATAAAACCGGAAGACGTTACTGCCATCAGTGCCCATGGAACCGGTACAGTTTATAATGACTTAATGGAACTCAACGCTTTCCAACAGGTGTTTGGTGCGCGCAAAGTGCCTATGTTTTCTATAAAAGGCGCCATCGGACATACCCTGGGAGCGGCCGGAGCCATCGAGGTCATCTTGGGTTTCAAAGCTCTTTCGAGCCAGATAGTTCCCATGACAGTCGGGTTTGCAAATCCGGAAAAAGGCGCCGAGGGTCAGGTCAGCCCTGAATCACAGCCGGTTTCCGGGGACTATCTTTTAACCACCAATTCTGGATTCGGCGGCGTTAATGCCGCCCTTGTGTTAGGGAGGTAATACTACATTGAGTGTTCATATTACCGGAATCGGATGGGTGACCGCTGCAAGCATGGGATGCGGCAGGAATCATGAGAGTTTCAGCATGCCGTGGGGACCGCTGCCCAAAATTAATCCATCAGATATGTTTAAAAAGCCTTATCCTAATTTCAGACGCATGGATAAATACTCCCGGCTGGGATTGACGGCTACTGCTTTGGCTCTGATAGATGCAGATCTATCTGAGTGGACCCGGGAACGCAACATCGGCATTATCGCATCCACAGTATATGGTTGTCTCGAGACGGATGTTGACTATTATAAGACGGTAATCCCTGACAGAGGGTTCAATGCCAGTCCAGCCCTGTTTTCATATACCTTAGCCAACAGTTACCTCGGAGAAGCCGCGATCCGCTTCGGACTTACGGGAACCAATTATGTCATCACCGAACAGCACCCGACCGGATTAGCCGGCTTGCAAACTGCACTGGATCATATTAGCCGGGGGGATGTGGGAAAATCTCTTGCAGGTATTTGTGATGTGGGTTGTCCTCAGATTTTTGGCAAACCCGGTAAAGTGCCGCCCGGCGCCGTATTTTTTATGATTGAGAAGTCGTTTGCCCGGAAAATTTCATCATATGGTGAATTATCCATGGATGAGAAAGGTGACATAATTTATAATGGAAGCGAAATTAAAGATCTCGCCACCCTTGTTCAAAAATGCCTGGATGGATCTCGTTATGCTTAATTCTTACAAATCAATCGTGGAGCCTTTTGTCGAAAAAGCGCTGGAACATCCAGACCGGATTGCGATAATTCTCATTTCCGATGATGATTCCGAAGAAAACATTACTTACGGTCAATTGCATAGTAGAGCAATTTCCTGTGCCCAAACACTGAAGTCCAATAATATTAAAAAGCAGGATATTGTCATTATTTGCCTTAACCACTCACCTGAGCTTGTAGCGGCTTTCTGGGGGATCCTCTATGCCGGGGCTATCCCTGTCATTTCCCATTATCCGGAGCAGGTGCCTAACCGAGATAAATTCAAAGAGCAGATCTGCAGTCTTGTCAAAAACTCTGGTGCCCGGGGTTTAATAACCTTACCGGAGCTGCAAATTGAACTCGCTAATTCCCTCCGGGATTTAAACTGTCAGGCAATAAGTGCAATTGAAATTCTAACCCGGCCCGGGAATATGGATTTATCCATGCCCAGGGACTATGCTTTGGGAGAGCAGATTGCCTATATTCAATACACCAGTGGTACTACCGGGCGGCAAAAGGGAGTAAGGCTTTCGCATCGGGCTATTTTGAATTTTATCCAATCTTATACAGCGGCCTTAGATATACGTCCGCAAGATGTAATTGTTAACTGGCCGCCTCTCTACCACGATTTAGGTCTTTTTTCAGGCGTAGTCCTGTCCCTCACCACCGGTATTCCATTAGTCTTGATGTCTCCATTCAAGTGGGTCCACAACCCAAAAGCCCTTTTAGAGATCATCCAGAAGCATGGGGGAACGCACTGCATATTTCCCAATTTTGGTTTGAATCACACCCTTCGAAGCGTGAAAAATCAGAACCTGAAGGGATTGGATCTCAGCACCTTACGATTTGTAGGTCTTGGAGGTGAACCAATTCTTTATGACAGCATAAAAGATTTCTCTGATTTTTTTAAAGCTTTTGGATTAACGGCCACAGCCATAAAACCGGGGTACGGCATGGCGGAAAACACCCTGGCAGCTACCGTAACTAAAATAGGGGATGCGGTTTCGGTTGACTGGGTTGATGTACGTTCTCTTTATGATAATAGGAGGGCTGTGCCAGTCCGTGCGAACCAAAAAGGGTCTATCCCTGTAGTAAGCTGCGGATTGCCTATGGACGGTGTGGATGTGGGTATTGTCGATTCAAGCAGAAGCCACCTGCCTGAAAGATCAGTCGGCGAGATTGCCATTAGTACAGGTTTTCTATTCAACGATTATCACCAGGATCCCGAACTGACGGCCAGTGTAAAGCATGCCGGTTGGTATTATACGGGAGACATCGGTTATCTCGCTAAAGGACACCTTTATGTATGCGGTCGCAAGAAAGATCTGATTATTAAAGGCGGTCAAAATATTCATCCTGAGGATCTGGAAACTGTAGCAAATTCAGTTTCCGGTATTAAGCCCGGCAGAGCGGTTGCTTTTGGAATCAATGATACGCGCACCGGATCTGAAAAAATTGTTATGGTCTGCGAACTGACGTCAGGTATCCGCAAAGAAGAAAGAGGGGATATTGGTCGTGAATTACGTCGTAGCGTGTTTCATGAATTGTATGTTTCGGTCTCCGAAGTCCGCTTTGTTGAGTCTGGATGGATAGTTAAAACCTATAACGGCAGAATGGTCCGATCCGCCAACAGGATGAAATATTTAAAAGAACAAACATGACACGCCGTCAAGACCACAATAGTCTGTGTATGGCCGTATGATCCAATTATTCATTGATGAGCCCTTATCCTTTGCCGTGCGTCAAAGCGATTTTTTCAAACATTCTCACAAGCCCGGTAGCGAGTGCATAGATGGCTTCAATGTTTAGATTATCTTCCGCCGTTGAGTCGAAGAAGAGGTTGAGTCTGGATTCAAGCCCGTCCTCCGGCCTCCAGTAGCAGATCAGAATGGGCACTAATGGCAATGGATGCAAGACAAGTGAAATATCTGACTGGTAATGATTTTCTACCTGTCTTCCGTTGAAGATGTGAAGCATATCATTGAAGAGATCCGTATAGGTATCAGCCACCTTTTTTAGGGGTTTTTCACATCGCTGCCCAAAAAGCCGGTACCAGTTCTTCCCGCCTTCAAGCTCCCTCAATGGCACCCATTTTCCTGAAACAGGCACTCCCCTGCAATTCAGTATATAGTTGAACACCGGTATACTTAACCATGCATGTATGTGGATATCGGATGAAAGATTCCCTTTTGAATCAACGCTGAAGTTTTTTCCGCAAACCTTGATCGTTAGTCTGTCATGGGAAAACTCTGCCCCCAATCTCCGGGCTGAAGATGAAAGATCAATTTCGGTCACTTTTCTTTTCAACTGCTCCACTGGTTCGTCCATACCCTGTTCAGGAGTCTTCCGCGTTTCGGTTTTACCACGAAACCGCTCAATTACATTGCTCTCAAGGTGAGGGCATTCCGAAAGATGTTTATTCCCCTTGAACACTGCGGCGGCAAATGCAAGGCATGTCAATTCATTACATTCCCTGCAATTCGATTTATTGAGAATTTTCAGGATCTCTACAGGATTATTCAATTGCGACATATGGTAGTCCCTCTTTTTTCTCTGATAAACGAAACAAACATGGCAATTCCAGGTAAACTTGAAATATCAACTTCCACCACTCCTGCCTTTGTCCCTTGAAGCCGGGATGATCAAGTCGCTCAGCCTGATGGGAAAATTACACATGTACTGCCACCGTGTGCATACAGTTTTCCCTGAGCATTCACCATCTTCCCCTCTGCAGTAGCTATGCGGCTTCCGGAATGGATAAGCCTGGCTTCACATCTCATTAAACCGGATTTAATAGTGATTGGGCGAATGAAATTCACTTTTATTTCCAGGGTGGAACAACCGAAACCCTTTGAAAGTGTGGAAAGAACAGCGGCAGTCATCGTCGTATCGAGCAATGTACTTGCTATTCCTCCGTGAACCGTGGCAAAAGGGTTGTAGAGAAATTCTCCGGGTTCCAGTTCAAACACGGCATGGCCGTGCTCTATTTCAGCTATTCTGTAACCAACCAGTCTGGCAATGGGGGGCGGGGAGATTTCACCCATCTTGATGCATCGAAGGTAGTCTAAACCGCTGATTGCTTGGGCATCTCTGGCACTGATTTTCGGATCATCCCAGATAATAGTACGACTACGCTCAGCATTTTTTGGTATCTCATTGGACATGGATTCCCCTCCTGATTTACACCCGTCCCAGAGTCATTTTCCCGCTTATTCCGATTTGAATATATCGGATAAAGGGGTAGAAAAGCCCACTTCGGGTTGAAAGCGCAGGTAGGTAGGGATAGGGTATCTTATGCCCGTTTTATGCGTTCTTTCTAGTCCCTCCACCAGCCCCTCCAGTTTACCTGCGTGAATAGCCATAACCATCTCATGATCCTGGCAGCCAGCCCAGACCCTATCGCCATTGCCGGGGACAACTACCTTGGCATCTTCATCAAGATAAGCCCCTATAACACCTTCTGTACATGATGCGGCCCTGCCTGAAAAAGAGCTTTCCATGGGTTTGCCGGTGTGATGAGTGACGCCGTGAATGAGCCTCATCATCTGGGCAGGGTTAACGTAGATGAGAATCACATCAGGTTCGACTTTGGTCCTCTCAAGAGGAGAGTATACCACAATAGGATCATCTCCCATTTCAAGCTGACGAAAGCCGTCAAGCATTTCAGCAGCACGCTTTTCATCTGATGCGTAGTTCATCCGGGTGAGAAAACTGATTGCCCCGGTTGCATCACTAACCCTCTCCCAGCCGTATGTGTGGGCTGCAATGGCACATCCCTGATCTTCACGGGTAAATGCCACAGTCCATCCATAGAGCCTGGCCATGGCAGACCCCTGACAGGGTGCCATTTTCACCTTCAGGTCTCGAAGCGGTCTTCTTGCCTTTCCAGGGATTTGATCTTCCTCCTCCAAGAACTTAACTGCCACCGGCATGGTGGACGGATTTACCAGCTCTCTCAATTTTCGGCCCATCTGCATCCATTGTTCCATTGCTTTCTTACCTCCTTTTGGTTTCATTAATTGTGAAATCCGATACTCTTGTACATACTTCAACAGTCAGCCCAAAAATGATATCAAGGGCCAAATGTTCAACAATGGTTCTGTCGAATAATAATTTTGATTCAGCGGGAAATTCATCATCTCCCTCCCATAGTAGAACTGCAACAGGAGTGCGAGGCGCTATTCTAAAAGAATATGCCTGATCCGCCATATGGAGTGGGATGCCATCAAGTTGCTCGCATCTTTCACAGAATCCGCCAAGATTATCTCCGTATCGTTTTACGATCAAATAGGTTGGTATTGCGTGTGGACCGCGAAAAAAACCAACACCGCCAGGGATGTCTTTTTCTGATATCCATTCTTTGCTTATCGGTATTGCCTTTGAAGTCAAGAGATAATGAAGGATGAAAAGGCCAAAAAAAATATTGATATCCGCATTGTCATCCCGAATGCGTAGTATTTTAGACTCCCCAGGATATATGCCATATTCTTCACCCCATACGGACAAAGTATAACAACCCTTATTCCTGTCATAGCCGCATAAGGCGCGTCTGCAGACATCTTCCGGATCTTTTCCTGCCAGATCCTGAAAATGACAGGTATCGATTGAATTTGTCATTTCAATCCCTCTTCTGATATTTCATCCGCTGACGGTTTATATTCTTTGTCCTCTCCTGGTTTATCCGGTTTTCCATGCAGCGCCATCAATGTCATCAATGCTGTCGCGCACAGGGTTTGAACCCCGTTCTTGACAACAAAAACCTCCGGCCTGCATATGGTCAGAGTGCGACCCGGCTTTATTACTTGAGCGCGGGAAATGAGAAGTTCTCCATCTCCCGGCGCCATAAGATTCAATTTATACTCAACAGTAAGAATTGACGAGTCAGAGGGCATTAAAGTAAAAGCAGCATATCCTCCTGCATTATCGGCTAAGGTGCCGATGATTCCAGCGTGGAAATAGCCATGCTGCTGGGAAAGCTCTCTCTTATAGGGAACCTGGATTTCACAGTACCCCGGCCTGATATCAGTGATCTCCGCTCCAATAAAATCCATAAACCCCTGACGGGAGAAACTCTCTTTTATCTTGTTTTCAAAATCCGGATCTAATGGTTTAAAAGACATACGCCTATCTCCCGACTCTTGGAACAACCTGAACCTTGAGCATAACTTCGCCGTATCCCAGACATTCAACACCCGTATCCGGGCACCTCACATATCTCATAAAGTGAAAATTATTGGGCTCATGACCTTCACTCAGTCTTTCGTTTATAAGCGCAACTGGCACAGTCAATTGAGAGATGAGATAGACACACATTTTTTTTGGACAGAGTTTTGTGATAAAATTGCCGTCCACATCCATGACAAATTTCTCTCCTTTTTCATGCCCGGAATTGCAATGCCTGGATCTGATTACCTCCGCCTCGATAGAATAAAGGGGTGCCACTTTAGCCACCCTTCTCAAATGTCTGATCCTGTGCCCCTCTTTGTGCAGCTTCTCCATTTCAGATTCAGAGTAACCCACTCGCTCCCCGTAACGTTTAACGATGTCATCTGCCATAGCAACTCTCCTTTACCGGTCCTTTTCTTCAGCAATCAAGCTTTCACGCAGATCCCTATTTTTTCAACTGGTTGATAAAGAAACGTAGCTGGTTAATGGTCTGTTTCCAGATGCTTGGGTCTCTGCTTGATGAGTAGAGGGCTCCGGCCCCATTGAGGGTGATGACGATAAAGTTGGAAATCTCTTTTAAGTTCAAGCCATCCTTCAACAGTCCTTTCTGATCCGCTTCTTTCAACCAAGAGCCCAGCAGTTTTGAAAAACGGACAAAACCCTGCAGGATATGCCTGCTCATGGCGCCTGACTGTCCCGAGAGTTCAACAAGGCTGTTGAAGAAAAAGCAGCCCCCATCAAAAACATCACCCCCCATATACTCTCCCAAATCCTTTTCTATGGTCTTTTCAATACGATCCAGGGGATTAGAGATCCCTCTCGCCTCTTCAAAAACAATTCCCTGCCAGATCTCAACTGCCCTTTCATAGACCGCGTACCAGATATTTTCCTTACTCTGAAAATGACCGTAAAGCCCCCCCTTTGTCAGATCTGTGGCTTCGAGAATATCACTGATGGAGGTATTGAAATATCCCTTTACCGTAAAAAGCTGAAGAGACTCTTCTATGATCCTCTGTCGGGTTTGATCACCTTTGCCTGCCATGGTTTCACCGTTTTTAATAATATACCGACCGTATGGTTTATTTATATGAAAAGGTATATTCTTTGTCAAGCATTTTTTATCGGTGCTTACGAACGACATGTCATCTCTACCTTGGGCCAACTCCGATTTGACTTTCTCTCATTTAGTGATAGAAATAGGGACAGACTGATAATATTTAGGGGCATCTCAAGAAGAAATTGTGATAGAAATAGGGACAGGCCGATAATAGTTAGGGGCATCTCAAGAAGAAATTGGAAGGAGCGCCATGGACATGGATTTTGCAGAAAAAAGGATATTGGGCAGGACTGGACTCAGGGTTGGACCACTTGGGGTTGCCGCGAGCTTCGGCGCGCCTGCCTCTGCCTTTGAAGAAGCCTACGAAAGGGGTTGCAATTACTTTTACTGGGGATCCATACGAAAGAAGGGGATGCGCGAGGCCATCAGGAACCTGTGCAGGCAAGGGAAGCGGGAGGATCTGATTATTGTGGTTCAGAGCTATTCCCGTTCGGTTTTCCTGATGCAGACCTTTTTTGAAAGGGCCTTGAAATCGCTGAGCTTGGATCATGCGGACATACTTCTTTTGGGCTGGCACAACAAGGTCCCGGCAAAGAGGATAATGGATGAGGCCTTGGACATGAAGGAAAAGGGGCTCTTTCGTTTCTTAGGGTTATCCGGCCACAATCGCTCACTCTTTCCTCGTCTTAACGAGTCAGGGCTTTTTGATCTCTTTCACGTCCGATACAACGCGGCCCACAGGGGAGCAGAGCAGGAGATCTTCCCCTATATTCAGGACAAGGAGAGGCCCGGGACCGTCTCATACACGGCCACACGCTGGGGCCAGCTTTTGAACGCGAAAAAGATGCCACCGGGCGAGAACCCTCCATCGGCCAGCGACTGTTACCGGTTTGTGCTTTCCAACCCTGAAGTGGATGTGTGTGTATGCGGGCCCAAAGACAAGACCCAGATGAGAGAGGGATTGAGAACCCTTGAACTTGGGCCTCTCAACCCGGAGGAATTGAGCCGTATGAGGAAGATCGGGGATTACGTCCATACCCACAGTGCCAAATTCTTTTAAAGACAAACGATAAAGAAAATAGATTCAGGGATAGCGAAATATTTTTTGGGTCTGTAAATAATGTTCTAATTCAAGATCAAATCTTCAGCCACAGGATGCTCCGTGAAAAAGAGTTTGAGTTTATCACACATTGAAAACGTCCTTCATCACCTGAATTACCGGTGGAAACTCCAAGCCCTTGCAATGTGGAAGGGAAACAAAGCCCCCTTTAAACTCTATCAGTTCTATGACGTATATGACGGTTTCATAAGCTTGAAGACCTTGAGGTATATCGAAAATATTGATCAAGGATCTGATAAAACCAGGCTAAAACATGCCTTGATTGACCACTACCTGCAACGCGCCCTCCTTCCCCATGAGACCGAAATGCGCTCTTGGATGAAGGGTGCCTCGGCTCATGTGGATGGACAAAGGATCTACTTCAAAGACATTATTCCATTTTGTCAGAAGCGCAGCACATACAAGAAAAGGCTGTTACTACAAAAGGAAACCGGTCCTCTCTGTAAATTCCTGACCCCCTTTGCCTTGAATCACTGGAATATTCTTCTGGAGATCCTCACTGATGAACTGGGGTTTGAAAACTACTTAGACTATTGCCATGATAAAAAGGGGCTTGATTACCATTATTATTATAGGCTTTTAAAAGATCTCCTTTTAGAGACCGATGACCTCTATTTTTCTGCCATGGAGCAATGGTGCAGCAAACGATTCGGCCGTCCGCTAAATGAACTTACCCGATTTGATGCCATTAGTATCTTAGGCTTAGGCCATCTGGACCCCCTTTTTCCAAGAAAACCAGTCACTGACTTAACCTCCTTTTTTGATTATTGGGAGATAGACCTTGCAAATACACCGGGGCTCAATCTGGAAATAGAACGGGAGAAGGGAAAAAGCCCGCAGGCAATATGCTTTATTCTTCAGGTGCCGGAGGAGGTCTATGTCCTGATGCAACCAGAGGGTGGATGGATTGACTTGGAGACCCTGTGGCACGAATTGGGGCACGGGCTGTCGGCTGTTTTCACATCACCTGAACTCTCTGCTCTAAAACGGGACCTGGCAACATCCTTCAGCCTGTCCGAATCATTCGCATTTCTCAATCAGAATCTGACCCTTTCGTTGCCCTTCTTGGAGAACTACTTAGGGATTGAACCTGGCGTTTCACAAAAGCTCTCTTATTATAAAGTTCTCAAAGACCTTTCACTGTTCAGGCGATATGCAGCCAAGTTCTTGGCCGAATACAAGATGTTTTCAACCGGGGATCTGTCAAATGGCCAGCCCTACGCAGAACTTATGGCCCGCTATACCGGCTTTTATTATCAGCCTGAAAGCCACCTCTTTGATCTTGTCCCCGAACTATACAGCCTGGATTATATCTTAGGATGGTTGACGGAAACGATAATGGAGAGTCATCTCAAAGAGATCTTAGGACCTCACTGGATGTTCAGGTCAGAGGCAGGTCGGGTTTTGAAAAAATGGTGGAGTCAGGGTAACCAGCATGACATTCCGCAATTTCTTGAGTTAAATGGTCTGGGACGGTTGAATACGGACCGGATCATAAAGCGATGGAAAGAGGCGCTGCAGGGCTAATAGCGGGACGTATCTGCCGTGACTTGGGTACAAACACAGGCAGCTCTGAACCTGTGAACGCTTATTATATTCTTTTGTGAAAGGTGGAATCTGAGAAATGGAGAACAATAAGACTGTTATCGGTGTGATCACATCCCGAAAGTGTCCGACCTGCGGGCACCATGAAGTGGGCTATGAAACAAATGACGGAGATTTTTTCCCTCTAAAACCTGGAGATATGGTTGGAGTATTCCGGAAACCACCCACACCTGGTCTTACCGCAGACACCGAAGGGTTCAGCGAGGACCCCCTCGAAGGGGATGAGAACGATTTTTCAGAATTTGAACCGTGGGTGCCTGATCCTCTAAGATCCGACAGGTCCCTTCGCTCTAAATATGGCGTGCTCATCAACAAAGATATGGTTAAAGGAGAGATGTCAGCAGCGCTCTACGAAATTGCCTTCAAGCAGAAACTGCAGCAACTCATCCAAAGGGAGGTATATACCCCTTTGTCAGTCATCCTTGACAAGTACTTTGTTGCTCCCCACCTTGCTGGAGGCGATTCAAAGCAGGTGGCTGATGCCCTGTGGGAGGAACTGGAAGAGATCAGAATGCCTGTGCAGTCTGTAACCCAATGGCTTGAGAATATGGATGAAGAGAGCCTCTTGAAAATGATTCATCCCCTGCCAATCAATGATTTGAAAGATGAAAGGGCCAGCAATGAGCAGTTGAAGCAGGAACTCAATGAACTTTCATTGGAAGATTTCTTAGAAATGCTATGAAATATCGTAACCGTTCACAGGTTCACAGTTTCAGAGGTTCAAAGTTCAGAGGTTTAGAACTCAAAGGTTGATGATCTCGTAAAAAGTCTCCAAAGCCGTCACTCCCGCGAACGCGGGAGTCCATAAATGGTTGATTTTCCTGGATTCCCGTTTTCACGGGAATGATAATAAGGGGTGCTTTCTGACTTTTTACGAGTGCATCAATTGTTCACTGCCTGATGATCTCCATCAAGGTCAAAGGGCGCTTTTAGAAACCTGGCAGACTTTACTTCTCTGCTTGCAAGACGCACTCCCCGGGCCTTGACTCCTTTGATAGCATAATCAGAGACTCTAAATGTTTCTTGAAGAACCCGCAGACGTGGTTTGGGTTTGTAATTAATGGTCAAGTATATATCTTCCAATGTCGTCGCCTTTAACACTGTGCAGTTATCGGGAATGATGGAATATCCCCTGCTGAGGATGAACTTCTCTATTCGGCATCGCTTAATATAGGGATGCCCCTTTTCGTTCTTATAGACAAGGGTAAAGACAGTTTTAGCGCATGTCTCATGGTCTGCAAATCCGCAGTAAAGCATCCCCTTGTCTACAAACAATTTTTCAGGCACATCAATCACCGAGTATGCCCCGGTTTTGCGGAGCACCAGGATACGGTCATACTGTGAAACGTCAAAAACCACGTTCCCGCTTACCTCATACCCAATGTACCCGGTTTTCGGGTCATAACGGAGCTTCAGGTTGCGCTGGGCCGCTTCCCGAACATCAACCTGGCCAAAAGAAATTATCTCTGTCCGGCGCGGATAGTCACCCTTATGTTTGGTTATAATATTCTCTTTCAAAAAGGAAATAGCGTAGTCCGTAATATGGGCAAGGTGGTGCTTGATTTCCTTGATCCGTTGCCGAATCTCCTGCATCTCCTTTTTGACCTTGTTGATGTCGTAAAGAGAGATGCGCCGGATAACGATCTTTAACAGGCGATCAATATCCTCAGTGGTGACCTCGCGTCTGATCTGTTTGGAAAATGGCTTGAATCCATCAATCACAGCCTTAAGGACTCCCTCCATTGTCGTCTTTTCTTCAATCTGTTTGTAAATGCGTTCCTCTATGAATATCTGCTCGATGGTCCGCGCATGGAGTTTATCCCCTAACTGTTTCTGTTCAAGTTTCAGCTCTCCGGTCAGAATCTCAATCAGTCTTTCAGCATGATGTTCGATAACTTCGCTTATCGTCATAATAGTCGGCATGCTGTCTTTAATTACCAAGAGATTGACCGGGATAGATGACTCACAATCAGTGAAGGCAAAAAGGGCATCAACTGTATCTCCTGTGTACACACCCCGTGCTAATTTAATTTCGATCTCAACACCCTCGGCGCTGTAATCGTCGATAGTGGAAATTTTGATTTTGTTCTTTTTTGCCGCAGCCTCAATAGAATTGATCAGGCTTTCGGTGGTGGATCCAAAGGGCAACTCCCGGATAATAAGTTTTTTGGGATCTTTTGTATCAAGCTTCGCCCGTACTAAGATCTTTCCGTTACCGTCATTATACTCTGATACATCCGCAAAACCCCCTGTCAAGAAGTCCGGAAAGAGCCTAAAAGGCTCCCCCTTCAGGCATGATATCACGGCCTCAACCACCTCAATCAGATTATGGGGCAGGATTCTCGTGGACATGCCAACAGCAATCCCTTCGGCTCCCTGAACCAGCAGTACCGGAATTTTTGCGGGAAAGGTGACCGGCTCACGGTTCCGGCCATCGTAAGAATCCTCATATTCTGTGATCTCGGGATTGTAGAAGACGTCTTTAGCGAGAGGGAGCAGCCGGCACTCGATGTACCGGGCCGCTGATGGCCCGTCTCCGGTGAAAACATTGCCAAAGTTTCCCTGTTTATCAATAAAGAGATCTTTGTTGGCAAAGGCCACGAGAGCTGAATAGATGGAGGCATCGCCGTGGGGGTGATATTTCATGCAGTTTCCAACTACATTGGCAACCTTGTTAAACTTGCCGTCATCCATTTCAAAGAGGGAGTGGAGGATTCGCCGCTGAACCGGCTTTAATCCATCGTCGATGTGGGGGATGGCCCTGTCCTTTATCACATAGGATGCATACTCTAAAAAATTGTTCTTGAACACCTTGCTCACATACGCCATCAGATCAAATTCTCCATGATAAAATCCCTGCGCTCAGGTGTGTTTTTTCCCATGTAGAACCGGAGTGTCTCGGGCACGTTCTTTATGTACCGCACGTTTACCCTGATAAGGCGTATCTTTTCACCAATGAATTGAGCAAATTCCTTTGGCGAGATTTCGCCTAAGCCCTTAAATCGGGTTACCTCAGGGTTGTTTATTTCCTCCATGGCGGCGTTACGTTCCTTTTCGTTGTAGCAATACCGGGTTTTTTTTCTGTTTCTGACGCGAAAGAGCGGCGTTTCGAGAATGTAAACACGGTTGGCAGAAACCAGCTCTTCAAAGTAGTTGAGGAAAAAGGTAAGGAGCAGGTTGCGAATATGAAATCCGTCATGATCCGCATCTGTGGCAATGACGATCTTGGCGTAACGAAGGTTCTCTATGTTATCCTCGATACCCAGAGCCATCATCATGTTGTAGAGCTCTTCGTTTTTGTAAATGGCAGCCTTGTTTTTCCCAAAGACATTCTGCGGCTTTCCGCGCAGAGAAAAAATAGCCTGGGTATACACATCACGGGCAGGAACCATGGAACCAGACGCGGATTGGCCTTCGGTAATAAAAACGGTTGTGTTTTCCCCTTTGGGACCGTCCTGTAGATGGTATTTACAGTCCTTCAGATTGTGGATCTTGATGGCGATCTTTTTGGCGGCCGCCTTTGCCTCTTTCTTGACTGTATTTAATTCCTTTCGCAGTCGTTCATTGCTCAAAATCCTTTCTTCGAGTTTCTTAGCTGTCCCGGTATTCTTATGGAGAAAGTCAACCACCGCGGACTTAACCTCTGCAACAATCCAGCCCCTGACTTCTGTATTGCCCAACTTATTTTTTGTCTGGCTTTCAAACACCGGCGATTTGAGCTTTACTGCCACTGCCCCGGCAATGCCCTCACGAATGTCCACGCCCGAATAGGCCTTTTTGAAAAACTCGTTCACTCCTTTTAGGATTCCCTCACGAAAGGCGGCCTGATGCGTCCCTCCATCAGTTGTAAACTGACCATTTACAAACGAAAAATAGGTTTCACCATAGTTGTTGGAGTGTGTGAATGAAAATTCTAAGTATTTCCCTTTGTAGTAAATAATATCATAGACTGTTTCATCTCCAACCTCGGAGTAGAGCAGGTCCAACAGTCCCTTTTTGGATTCAAACTTCTGGCGATTGCAAATAAGTCGCAACCCGCTGTTAAGACAGGCGCTGTTCCACATACGTTTTTCAACATACTCCATGTTGAATTCATAATCTCCGAAGATTTCACTGTCGGGAAGAAACTCCACGTAGGTGCCGTCCGGCTCCTTGGAGTTGTTCCCCCTTTTCTTGGATTTGAGTTTGCCTCTTGCAAACTCGGTCTCGCTGTACTTGCCATCACGAAAGGAGACTACCTTGAAGTGGGACGAGAGTGCATTGACAGCCTTGGTGCCGATGCCGTTCAGACCGACACTGAACTGGAAAACATCGTCATTATACTTTGCCCCTGTGTTGATGACAGATACGCAATCAATTACCTTCCCTAAAGGGATCCCCCGGCCATAGTCGCGAACGGTAACGAAATTATCCTTTATGGCAGTGGTGACCTTCTTCCCGTACCCCATGATAAACTCATCAATGGCATTGTCCATTACTTCCTTGAGAAGGATATAGATGCCGTCATCATAGGTAGAACCGTCACCGAGCCGTCCGATATACATGCCGGTACGGAGGCGGATATGTTCGAGGGAGCTGAGGGTCTTTATTTTGCTCTCATCGTATATTTGAAGGTCTGCTTTTCTGTTCATTTCATCTCCCGGCTCGGTCAATATTGCCTTTGATATGAATATTATATTAAAGAACATCTTGTGTGTCAATCATAAAGTCTCTACAATATATAGGGTTTAGGCCTTCTATCTGCTCTGTCCTGAGAAAAATTCTCGAACAAATCGAATCTCTTGAGACTATCCA
>Ga0222681_1000159_pt1 | contig 26020 bp, 25 predicted proteins | sample AntAcemetage1006_FD_179844 | JGI IMG/M metagenome (GOLD analysis project Ga0222681, IMG submission 179844) | Saline water microbial communities from Ace Lake, Antarctica - #1006 | ecosystem: Environmental > Aquatic > Non-marine Saline and Alkaline > Saline | place: Antarctica: Ace Lake... | reverse complement strand
TGACAACCCGAATTTTTCAAAGCCATCTGAAATACTGATGGATACTTACTCCCGTCCGGGGTATTCTGAATTAGATCCAACAATATTCCTATCGATTATATTTCCTATATTTTTCGGATTTATTCTTGGTGATGTTGCGTATGGTCTGGTTCTCCTTGCTGTGTCGTATGGACTGAGAAAAGTAGTGAAAGGTGAGGCAGGAAAGAAACTCCTTGTTGTTTTACGCAATTTAAGTATTTCCAGTATCATCTTTGGTCTGTTATTCAGTGAGTTTTTGGGATTCCCACTCCCGTGGGCCCCGATTGGTATCAACCGTCATCTGAATATCGGAACCAACTCCAGTGGCCATGCGCCGGATGTGGTGTTGCTGCTCGTTCTCTCGGCGTGGATTGGCATCCTGCACATCACGCTTGGCCGTCTGATTCACATCAGAAACGCGTCTGTCAGGTTCAGGAACCACAAAAGTCACCGTAATAAAGTGATCTTAGGGCAGACCGGCTGGATTTTTGTGATGTGGGGATTATTACTGATCATATGGTCAATAGCAGCAATTCCGTTAATGCCTGATCTTACAGCACTGCCACAGATTGTGTCTGGATTTAATGTAGCAGGTATCCTTGGTACTGTTATGCTTCTTACAGGAGTTGCCGGTATTGCACAGGATAATATCCTTGAACTGACAGAACTTCCGACTGTACTCTCACACGTGTTATCATATACCCGTCTGGCAGCAGTCGGTCTGTCGTCAGTTGCAATTGCGATGGTGACAAATTATATCGCCATTGGATTAATTATTGAGCCCGCATTAAACGATCTCTCACTTATTGGAATCGTAGTGATTGTCTTTGGAATTGTGGTATTCCTGCTTGGACACACCCTGAATACCGTCCTTGGTTTGGTAGGCGGTGGTCTGCACTCGATTCGTTTACATTATGTTGAATTCTTCACCAAATTCTATTTGGGCGGAGGAAAAAAGTACAACCCCTTTGGGATGATTAGAAGATTTACGGAGGAATAAGAAAAATGGTAGTTGAAACAATTATGACAGTAGAAGTTGCACAGGCAAGTGCAATGGGAATGAAAGCGATTGGTGCAGGTATGGCAGTTGGTCTTACCGGACTGGCAACCAGTTTTGCTCAGTATAGTATTGGAACTGCTGCAGTGGGCGCAGTCTCAGAGAACAAAGATATATTCGGTCTTGTACTGATCCTCACGGTTCTTCCAGAGACAATCGTAATCTTTGGTCTCGTTGTGGCACTCCTCATGCTGTTCTGAACAGCCCATATTGGAGGAGCCAAATTTCATGGCACTGGATGCTGTGGTCGGTGAGATCAAAGCGAAAGGCGAGAAAGAAGCGGGAGATATAATAGCTGCAGGTAATGTGGAAAAATTACGTCTCCTTGCAAAAGCGAAGAGTGAAGCTGATGCAATTAAGATTGCAGCAAAAGCTGATGCTGACACGCAGACGGAGTTCATTCTCCGGCAGGAGGTAGCAGCTGCACACCTCGCCGCAAAGCGTGCACAGCTGAATGCAGAAAAGGATGTTCTGGACAAGGCATATGCCGAAGTTCTTGCAGCGATTGATGGACTCCCGGAAGAGGTCCACCAGAAGACGGTTCGTGAACTGTGCAAAAAATCTGCAAAGGAGCTTGGTGAAGGTGTGTTTTATTGCTGCGAACGCGACAAGGCAGCAGTTGAGGATGCCCTTTCGAGCCTGAAGACACTTTCAAAATTCTCACTGGCACGAACAATAGATATCTCTGGTGGCATCATTGCAGAGAGCGCCGATGGGGCGTTCCAGCTTGATTACAGTTACCTGACCTATGTTAACGAGGTCTGGAAAATCGGGTTAAAAGATGCATCTGAGATCCTCTTTAGGTAGGGAGGTAGATACAACATGACGCTGGCAAGTATGACTCCCCACCTTCCTGGACCTTACATATATGCCTGCACCCGTATGCGGGTTCGCAGGTCACTTCTCTTACCTAAAGAGGAGTACCGCAGGATGCTCAACATGGAGCTCCCTGAGATTACCCGTGTAATTGAAGAGACAGATTACAGGAACGAGATTGATGAACTGGTCCCGACTTTCGGAGACCGGGGGCTTGATCTGGTAGAGACCGCGCTCTCATGGAATCTCGCGAAAGAGACGCAGAAGGTTACTGACATTATGCCGGGTGTTCTGAAAACGTTCACCCGCGAATATCTCGCTCACTGGGATATTTACAATGTGCTCACCATTCTGCGTGGAAAGTCACAGGGTCTGAAGAGTAGCAGGATCAAAGAGATTCTGATTCCTGCAGGGGCGCTTGATAAGGCTGCTCTTGATAAACTCCTGAATGAGGAGACTGCGGAAGAAGTTGTTGATGCCCTTAAAAGCTGGGAATTTTACCCGGTACTGGAGCGTGAATTCCCAAACGCTGTTGAGACAGGATCATTTGGAACTCTTGAAAATGAACTCTACAAGGCATTCTATGCCTCCGTTCTGGAATTCATTGAGAAAGGTGTCAAAGGAGGAAAACCATTCAGGGAGTATCTTGCTCTTGAGATTACAACCAGGAACGTGATAACAGTGGCACGCATCATTAAAACCGGTGCGACCGGTGAAGTCCGTGACTGGTTTATCGATGGGGGTGCATTCTCAGTAGATGAACTTGTAACTCTGTCACAGAGTGAATCTTCAGAGGAGCTTCTGGAAGCAGTCAGTACAAAGTATCCCGGTCCTATTGCGGACTCTCTGAGAAGGCATGACGGTGACTTATCACTGCATGAGATGGAAACTCTGGTAAGACAGGCATTGGTGGACCAGATGGACAGAATCTCACGCCGTTATCCGTTTTCAATCTGTCCTACGCTGGTTTATCTGCGCCGTAAACGCTATGAAGTGGAAAATCTTCGTGCCATTGCCCGTGGAAAAGAATCCGGTCTTGATTCTGAGCAGATACGAAGTTGTCTGGTGATGTAAGATGGAGATTGCAGTCGTCGGAAACAGTGAGTTTATTATCGGCTTTCAGCTGGCAGGAGTGCGTCTCACGTACGCTGCGGAAAGTGATGAAAAACTCACCGAGACAATCACCAGAGTTCTTGCTGACAATGATGTCGGCATTCTGGTGGTAAAAGGAAGTGATATTCAGAAACTCCCCCTCAGGCTCCGTACGCAGATTGAGGAGTCGGTGAAGCCAACTGTAGTCACCCTTGGTGGCGAGGAGGGTGGTCTGTCCATGCGGGAGAGAATTAAGAGATCAGTGGGTGTAGATCTGTGGAAGTGAAAGGAAAGTCAAAAGGAATACTAAAGCGCATTTCCGGACCGGTTGTTACAGCAGTCGATCTAAACGCACACATGTATGATGTGGTCCGTGTTGGAAATGAACGGCTTATGGGAGAGGTCATCAAGATCAAGGGTGATGCTGTCATCATTCAGGTCTATGAGGCTACCGATGGGATTCGTCCCGGGGAACCAGTTGAGAATACTGGTCTCTCTCTCGCTGTTGAACTTGGTCCGGGGCTCTTAACCAGCATTTATGATGGTATTCAGCGCCCGCTCGAGGTGCTCATGGAAAAGATGGGCAGCTTTATCGAGCGTGGTGTCACAGCACCGGGACTTGACCATGACAAGAAATGGGAATTTATTCCGCTTGTTAAGAAGGGTGACACAGTCGCTCCAGGTTCAATCATAGGCGAAGTACAGGAAACGAACATCGTTCATAAGGTCATGGTTCCGCCGAACTCTGAGGGCGGAAAGGTGACGAAGATCGAGAAGGGCACATTCACGATTGAGGAGATTGTCTGTCTCCTTGAAAATGGTGAAGAAATCCGGATGATGCAGGTCTGGCCGGTACGTGTACCGCGCCCGGTTCTTAAGAAGAATAATCCGGATATTCCACTCATCACCGGACAGCGTATCCTCGACGGTCTCTTCCCGATTGCCAAGGGCGGAACGGCAGCGATCCCTGGTCCATTTGGATCAGGTAAGACAGTTACTCAGCAGGCTCTTGCAAAATGGTCTGATGCGGAGATTGTGGTTTACATCGGCTGCGGTGAACGTGGCAACGAGATGACCGAAGTACTGACTGAATTCCCTGAACTGGAAGACCCGAAAACCGGCAAACCACTCATGGATCGGACAGTGCTCATTGCAAACACTTCCAACATGCCAGTGGCAGCCCGTGAAGCGTCTGTGTATACAGGTATTACGATTGCCGAATACTTCCGTGATATGGGCTATGACGTCTCGTTGATGGCAGACTCAACCTCGCGGTGGGCAGAAGCAATGCGTGAAATTTCTTCACGTCTTGAGGAGATGCCCGGTGAAGAAGGATATCCAGCATACCTTGCTGCCCGTCTTTCAGAGTTCTACGAGCGTGCCGGCCGTGTAGACACATTGGCTGGCGGTCAGGGATCAGTTACGGTTATCGGAGCGGTTTCCCCGCCTGGTGGTGACTTCTCTGAGCCGGTGACACAGAACACGCTGCGTATTGTGAAATGTTTCTGGGCACTTGATGCCAAACTCTCACAGCGCCGTCACTTCCCGGCTATCAACTGGTTAAACTCGTATTCACTCTACCTTGACTCACTGAGTTCCTGGTATGATGAGAACGTCTCCCCGGAGTATAATCCATTACGGGTCTGGACCATGGGTGTTCTCCAGAAGGAGGACGAACTTCAGGAGATTGTTCAGCTTGTCGGATCAGATGCACTGCCTGATGAAGAACAGGTGACCATTGAGGTTGCCCGTATGCTTCGTGAGATCTTCCTCCAGCAGAATGCCTTCGATCCGGTTGACACATTCTGTACGATGGAGAAGCAGTTTGATATCTTAAAGGCAATCCGTGCCTACGCAGACCTTGCCTATGCTGCCCTGAAGGCAGGCGTTCCACCAACTATGATCACCGCGATCAAAGCGAAGAACGATCTACCACAGATTAAGTATACTGCGGATTATAAGGCTGACCTCGAGAAGATTCTCAAGGGAATGGACGCTGAATTTACCCAACTCAGGGAAGGTGTCTGAGATGAAAGAATATCGTACTATTAGCGCGATTCAGGGCCCCCTTGTCTTTGTCGAAAAGACTGATCCTGTTGGATACAATGAACTGGTAAACATTGTTCAGTCAGACGGAACAGTCAAGCAGGGTCAGGTTCTTGATACCAGTGACGAAATTGTCTGTGTCCAGGTTTTTGAGACCACTGCCGGTATCGGAAGAGATGCGGGTGTTCGCTTCCTTGGTGAGACTATCAAGATGCCAGTGTCAAAGGATATGCTCGGTCGTATTCTATCCGGTGGCGGTAAGCCAAAGGATGGCGGTCCTGAGATCATTGCCGAAAAGCGCATTGAGATTCAGGGTGCAGCAATCAATCCGTATGCCCGATCGTCTCCGGATCAGTTTATCCAGACTGGTATTTCCACCATTGACGCCACGAATACGCTGGTGCGTGGACAGAAGCTTCCGATCTTCTCGGGTGCCGGTCTGCCACACAATGAGATTGCTCTGCAGATTGCCCGTCAGGCCAAAGTTCCCGGCAGCACTGAACAGTTTGCTGTGGTTTTTGCTGCGATGGGTATTACAAAGGAAGAAGAGAACCAGTTTATGGCTGATTTCGAGCGCACTGGTGCACTCGCACACGCGGTTGTGTTCTTAAACCTTGCAGACGATCCGGCTGTCGAGCGTATCGTTACCCCACGTCTTGCCCTGACAACTGCAGAATATCTTGCGTTTGAGCTGAATTATCACGTGCTGGTTATCCTTACGGATATGACCAATTACTGTGAGGCACTGCGTCAGATTGGTGCGGCCCGTGAAGAGGTGCCTGGTCGTCGTGGATATCCGGGTTACATGTATACAGATCTGGCCTGTCTCTATGAGCGTGCCGGCATTATCAAGGGCCGAGCAGGATCAGTAACTCAGCTTTCTATCCTGACGATGCCAGGTGACGATATTACCCACCCGATTCCGGATCTTTCCGGATATATCACCGAAGGCCAGATTGTGGTCAACCGTGAACTTCACAGGAAAGGTATTTATCCGCCGATCAACGTGCTTCCATCGCTCTCACGGCTTATGAACCTCGGTATCGGCGAGGGATACACCCGTGAGGATCACAAGAAAGTCTCTGACCAGATGTATGCAGCATACGCAGAAGGAAACGATCTCCGTGGTCTGGTGGCAATTGTCGGAAAGGATGCACTCTCTGAGCGTGACCGCCTCTTCCTTGAGTTTGCGGATCTCTTTGAGAATCGCTTTGTTCGTCAGGGTCACGATGAAGACCGGACGATTGAAGAATCACTCGATCTTGGCTGGGAGCTTCTCGCAACGCTGCCTGAAGAACAGCTCGGCCGTATAGACCGTGACACGATTCAGAAGTACCATCCGAAGTATCGCAAGAAGGAGTGATCATTTCACATGGCGCTGAAAGATGTCAAACCAACCCGCTCTGAGCTGATTTTGCTTCGCAAGAAGATTAAACTCTCAGAACGAGGGTATAACATCCTCAAAATGAAGCGCGACGGACTGATCCTCGAGTTCTTCAAGGTGCTGGAAGTGGCAAAGGAGAGCCAAGGTGCTCTCCTTCAAAACTATGATGAAGCAGTAAAGATGATCGCTCTTGCAAATACTGTTGACGGCGCGATTGGTGTTCGTGCAGCAGCAATGTCAGTTGGCGAGACACCGCAGATTGAACTGAAGCAGAAGAATATCATGGGCGTTGTGGTACCCCAGATTGAGAGTTCTTCAGTCAAAAAATCGCTTTCAGAGCGTGGTTACGGTGTACTCGGAACCTCCGCCGTCATTGACGAAACTGCAACGGCATTTGAGGAACTTGTCGAAGCTATCATTGAAGCTGCTGAGATTGAGACGACGATGAAACGTCTTCTCAATGAGATTGAGAGCACCAAGCGCCGGGTGAATGCTCTTGAGTTTAAGGTTATTCCTGAACTCAAAGAGGCGGCGGCGTTTATCAAGATGCGTCTTGATGAGGTGGAACGTGAGGAACTCACCCGTCTCAAGAAGATTAAGGCTAAAAATCAGGCCTGATATCTTCATTTTTTGAAACTGACTTTTTTTATGCACTTGCTGACTTACTCCGTTGAGCTCTTGGAACAGTCTCCTTCAGGAAGTTCACCACCGGGTGAAGAATAATCTTGCGATTATCATCAGCCTTCTTGGTATGCAGATCATGGAAGAATCTGATGAAAAGGTACAGTCTGTGTTGACTGATGTTGAGACCCGAATTATGTCGATGGCGGCAGTTCATGAGGGCTTGTATCATTCTGAAAATCTTTCGGAGATTGACCTGACTGAACATTTCAGAATGATAGAGGGGCAGATCATAGAGAGTTATAGCTTAAGTGTGCAAACCGGAATTCGATATAATGTGGAGGGAACCCCGTGTAATGTTGATCTTGAACTGGGGGTCTCCCTAAGTCTTGTGGTCAATGAACTGATTACCAATACGATAAAATATGCATTCCCTGGTCGTGAATCCGGAAACCTTCTAATATTGACTGACTGTGAAGGGGATACTATCCGGATTACGGTAGCGGATGATGGCATCGGTATCCCGGAAGATCTGGAATTGGCCTCTTTGAAATCTATCGGTCTTGCCCTTGTCAATTCAGTTATTACCCGTCAGCTTCACGGCACCCTTTTTGTTTCAGGGGTTTGTGGCACAAGATGGGTGATTCGAATTACCAAACCCAAAAAAGAAGATAATTAGTTACGAATTTCCAACAGGGAGGGGAGTGCCTGCGCCCACGTCCCGATCTCTTCCCAGTTGCGGAAATCTCCCTCTTCTACTTTTACCATTTTTAAGATCTGGAGATCTTTCAAGGCAGCGTCTTTCAGAGAGATTCGTCCGGCAAATGTCTTTGTGGTTGTTGGTGCGAAATAAATATGAAGGGCCTGAAATGACTTTTCAGCCATAGCCTTTGTTACTTCAGTCTCATCTTTGAGGGTGCCCCCAACCGAGAAGGCGGCGGCCGGTAATTTTTGGAGCGAAGAGGCATTTAGCCTGAGAAAGTCCATCGCCTCCACAAGCCATTTACCCATATACAGGGGGCTCCCAACGACAAAAGCGTCATATCCTTTTGTCGATGTGACGGTTTGTACCTCAGCGCAGTCTGTTTCGAATCCTTCACTATTGAGCACTGCTGCGATTCGTTCTGCAATCTCTTTCGTACTATTATATCTGGAGGCATAAGCCACGAGAATTTTTTTGGTCACTTCGTATTCACCTGTGGATCAACAACGTTTGTTTAATAGTCTATCCTGTGTTATTAGAGTATATCTGCGAATGCCATAATTGTGGTGATTTTATAGGAGTATGATTATGATGAGTGAAAAAAACCAGAGACGAACTCTCGTTATTATTTTAGCGGGAATCTGCCTGTTCTGTGCCGTGTGCGCTGGTTCTGCAAGCGCACAGACGATTGAAGCGGTAATTGGTGAGACGATTGAATTATCAGGTGGAGCATGGGGATACAATACTATCTATCTCTATATGACCGGCCCAAACCTGAATTCGAACGGTGTTCGGCTTGATAACCCCTCATCTGCGGTAACGACCGATGTTCCCTCGTCCTTTACACAGGCACAAGTCTCCGGGAATCACTGGACCTATAAATGGGATACTTCCCGACTGGGGGGGCTCTCTCCTGGTAGTTATCTGGTGTTTGCGGTTGGCCAGCCACTTGCCCGGCGGGATCTGAGTAGGGCTGACGGTGACTATTCAACCACGCCGGTCCTGTTCGGTGAACCGGGGATCTCAGCAGGGATCAGTACTTCATCACCCGGGCAGACAGGTATTCTGGAAATTTCATCGGTGCCTGAGCAGGCAACAGTAACAGTGGACGGGAAGGATTCCGGCAGAACTCCTGTTCAGGTGGGAAATCTTGCTCCTGGCAACCACGAAGTGACTCTTGCTTACCCGGGTTACCAGACCTCAACCGGTCTTGCGCCGATTTATGCAGGAATGGTTACAGAGTATTCCAAGAATCTTGAACTGAGTCCTACTCCAACGAGTGCGATCACGCCGGAAGAGACAGAACCTCCTGCGGCGTCAACCCCGGTGCCAACTCAGAGTCCGCTCACTCTACCGGTGCTGATTGCGGGGTTCTTGGGCGGACTGGGTGTTGCACTGATTATAGCAAAGAAATGACGCAATCAGTTCCGGATTTTTGAATTTTCCCAGTCAATCTCTCTTTTTTAATCCAATTGTTCATAATTTTTTTTGGTTCACGTGGATCTGTTAGACCTATTGATGCTTTCTCCTCTTTGAAATTCTTCTCCTATTCGATTAGTATATGCCTGCGCACTTCCAAATTAATGCAGGATGTCATCAGAGGAATTACCCAAACAATATGAGCCCAATCTTGTCGAGGAGAAATGGCTCTCGGTTTGGAAGGATGAGGCGTCGTATTTTGACCCGGCATCATCAAAGCCGCAGTTTATCATCGACACGCCGCCACCCTATCCAACCGGGAATTTCCACATCGGGAATGGATTTAACTGGTGTTATATCGATTTTATCGCCCGCTATAAACGGATGCGTGGCTACAACGTGATGTTCCCTCAGGGATGGGACTGCCACGGACTGCCGACTGAAGTCAAAGTTGAGGAGACACACAATATTACGAAAAACGATGTCTCCCGTGAGGAATTCCGAAGGATGTGCCGTGAGCTTACGCTTGGCAATATCGAAAAGATGCGTGCCACGATGCGCCGTTGTGGTTTCTCAATCGACTGGTCGAATGAGTATATCACGATGCTTCCGGAATATTATGCAAAAACTCAGCTCTCCTTCCTGAGGATGTTTGCAAAAGGGGACATTTACCAGAGCGAGCACCCGGTCAATTATTGTACCCGCTGCGAAACGGCGATTGCCTTTGCCGAAGTAAGCTATGAGGAGCGGACAACCAAACTCAATTATTTCGATTTTGATGGCATCGAGATTGCAACAAGTCGGCCTGAACTTCTGGCTGCCTGTGTGGCCGTTGCAGTACACCCTGAAGATAAACGCTATACTGAAATAACCGGCTCGAAGCTTATGGTTCCATTATTTGGGCACGATGTCCCGGTAATTGTTGATGAGGCTGTCGATCCTGAGTTTGGCAGTGGTGCGGTTATGATCTGTACTTTTGGAGACAAACAGGATGTGTATTGGTGGAAGACGCACAACCTCGATCTTCGCAAGGCGATCGACCAACAGGGCATTATGACATCTCTGGCCGGTCCTTATGCAGATCTCTCCTCTACTGAGTGCCGGACAAAAATTCTTGCCGATATGCAGGAGCAGGGGATTCTGAATCGTCAGGAAGCTCTCGAACAGCGGGTTGGAACCTGCTGGCGCTGCAAGACTCCTATTGAAATTCTCTCTGAGCGACAGTGGTTTGTAAAAGTACATAACGACGATATCCTTGCTGCCGCAGACAAGATCTCGTGGACTCCCGAACACATGAAAGCCCGGCTTGAAAACTGGGCTTCTCAGATGGAGTGGGACTGGTGTATTTCAAGGCAGAGGGTTTTTGCCACGCCAATTCCGGTCTGGGTCTGCGATTCCTGTGGTGAGATCATTCTGCCTGCCGAAGATGAGCTCCCTATTGATCCAACGGTAGATCAGCCGTCTGCCCCATGCCCAAAGTGCGGCGGCACTGCGTTTACCGGAGAATCAGATGTGCTGGATACCTGGATGGACTCATCGATATCTGTCCTGAATGTCACGGGGTGGGATGGGAGTAAAATCCCTGACCTTTTCCCTGCTCAGATCCGCCCACAGGGCCATGATATTATCAGAACCTGGGCATTCTATACCATTCTGCGGGCCGGTGCCCTGACTGGCAGTCATCCGTGGGATCAGATTCTCGTTAATGGTATGGTGCTCGGTGACGACGGATTCAAGATGAGCAAGAGTCGTGGCAACATCATCTCTCCTGAAGAAGTAATTTTAGAACATGGGGCCGATGCCTTCAGGCAGTGGAGTGCCTCAGGTGCGGCAACCGGTTCAGATATTGTCTTCTCATGGAACGATGTCATCGCTGCCTCACGCTTCCAGACAAAGATGTGGAATATCGCCCGCTTTGTGCTGATGCACCTTGAAAAGCAGAACGAGGTTGTAGAGAGTGCAACGGTACTTGCCGATCGCTGGCTGTTAGTCCGCCTCTCTGAGACTGTTCAGACGGTAACTGAAGCGATGGATGCCTACCAGTTTGACCGCGCAGTTCGGGCAATTCGTGAATTTGCCCGCGAAACATTTGCTGACAATTATATCGAGCTTGTTAAAGGGAGACTCTATGATAAGGAAGGCTCTCCGGACAGTGCGCTCTATGCCCTGTCAGTAACCCTTGATGCTCTTTGCCGGATGCTTGCGCCGATTGCGCCGTTCTTTGCTGAGGAGATCTTCTCAAACATGAATAAAGGCAGTGTGCATGAAGCTCCGTGGGTCGCCTTTGAGTATGTGGACGAAGACGCGTTGGTGCAGGGCGAACTTCTGGCAGAAGTGGTGGCAGAGGTCCGGCGGTACAAACACGATAAGAAGATGGCACTTAATGGTCCGCTTGGTGAAGTAACCGTATATACGCCGTTTGATGTCGATGACGCAGGCGATGCTTCAGCTGCCCTGAATGCGACGGTCATCTGGAAAAATGAACGCCCTGCTCTTGAGGAAGTTGTCAGCGATGTATATTTTAATCTAGCCGTGATTGGCCCGACTCTGCGCGGCGCGGCAAAAGGATTCATGGCAGCGGTCCGGGAGCTTTCAGAGGAAGAACTCAAAAATCCGCCGACTGAAATAAACGTTGCTGGTGAGATGATTGCTGTTCCTGAAGATGCTTTTTCACTGGTATATTCCTATCAGGTGGCAGGAGAGACGGTGGATGTATTAACTCTCCGTGAGGATGTTATCCTTACTATTCAGAACAACGCCTGATATCCTCAGCAACAAACGAAACAATTTTTTCTTTTTCCTGCATTGCGTCAATAACGATAAAACGACGAGGATCTTGTCTGGCGATCTTTAGGTATTCAGCCTGTACCTGGACCAGTACGTTCTCACGCTCAAAATGCTCACGATTTTCTTTTTCATCGAGCCGTTTCAATGCCTCTTCAACCGGAATTGTCAGCAAATAGGTGCGATCAGGTACAATGGTCCAGCCTTCATGAATGCCGCGAATCCAGGCACCAGCATCGGGAAGAACCCCGGCGAGTGTGGCCGTTTGATAGGCGTATCGTGAGTCAGAATACCTGTCTGAAATGACTATTTTCTCTTGTTCAAGTGCCGGACGGATGATTTTTCTGAGATGAGCTGCATGGTCAGCAGTAAATAGGAGTGCTTCGGCAATTGGATCGATCTCTTCTGCCACACCGCGCCGGACCTGATCGCCTATCCAGGTATTTCCTGGCTCTCTGGTAAAAAGTGGCTGAAGGTCGGCAAGTTCTTTCTTCAGCCCCTCAATGAGTGTCGATTTTCCACACCCATCAATCCCCTCAATTGTGATTAACATAATTCCCCATCCTGCAGAACATGAAGTGGTATCTCTCCGGTATGCACAGCTGTTGCGATAATTGCTCCATCAAAGCCGATATCCGCAAGTATCCTGAGATCATCCATGGTCGCCACGCCACCACCGTAGAGTAGCGGTCCTCTGCAGGCATCGCGGAGTGCCGAAAGGTCGAGCCCACCAAAGCCTGTTTTTGTCCCGACACCAGAGAGGTTGAGAAGAACACAGCCTTCAAAATCCCACTGTTCGGCCTCACGCAGGCGCGCTATCGGGTCACTATTGTCAGGAAGTGCCTGTCCTTCTTTTACAACGACACTGAAATAATCAAAGGATGTAGCATACGAAGAAGGATCTCCGGTACAGGTTTCTGTACTCACCACGTTTTTGATCCAGAGAGCGGGGAATGCATCTTCCGGTGTTCTGGCACCTCTGTTCAGAAATGCTGTCTCAGAAATTCCTTCACAGGCGAGGATTGCTGCGTTATTATCTCCCTTTCTGGAGATCCGATTCAGATCTGCAAAATAGGCGTGTTTTGCCCCCATTTCAATGAGGTATTCGTGAGGAATTACTGACTGCGCTTTTCCCCAGTTCAGTGGTTGGTAATGATATCGTTCTCCCTTGTATCCGTGTACCACCTGCCCGGCAAGGATGTCGACTGCGAGTATAATCTTCATGTGATACGTAAGCAATATTACGAAGGGCGACCACAAATAAATATGGAATTATTAGTCAGCCCAAGCAGTGTTGAAGAGGCAAGGAATACACTATCTGCTGATATTGTTGACGTCAAAAAACCCTCAGAGGGTTCTCTTGGTGCGAATTTTCCCTGGGTAATTAATGAGATCAAAGCCTTTTCTGATAAACCAGTGAGTGCTGCCATCGGCGATTACGCGTTTCTCCCCGGTGGGGCTTCACTTGCTGCATATGGTGCCGCATCTGCCGGTGCAGATTACATCAAAGTTGGCCTGATGTTTGATGGAGAGGACAAGGCAGCAGAACTGATCAAAGCTGTTGTGAAGGCTGTGAAATGGCAATATCCCGAAAAAAAGGTTGTTTTCGCGTGCTATGCTGATTATTCCCGTGTAGACACGATTTCACCATTTGCCATGGCACCGCTGGCGGCGAAAGCAGGCGCTGATGTTGCCATGATTGACACCGCTATCAAGGACGGCAAAAGCCTTTTTGACTATCTAGGTGAAGATGAATTAACAAAATTCTCTGCAAAGAACCGCGAACTTGGCATAAAAACGGCACTTGCGGGTTCTCTGAAATTCGAAGATTTTGTCCCTCTCAGACGTATTAATCCTGAAATTATTGGCGTAAGGGGAATGGTTTGTGGTGGGGACCGGAGTGCCGTCGTGCAGGCTGAACTCGTAGAGAAGGCAATGGCACTCGTGCGTGCCTAGATTGATTATGGTGAAATATACACTCAAAACAGACATCCCACTGGGGCTTACGTTTGACGATGTGCTTTTAAGACCTGCCGAATCGTACATCGAGCCAAATGAAGCCGATGTGAGGAGTCGTTTTTCCAAAAAAATTGACATGAACATTCCGCTTGTATCTTCGGCGATGGATACAGTTACTGAGAGCGCGATGGCAATTGCGCTTGCCCGTGAGGGCGGTATCGGTGTACTCCATCGCAACATGAGTGCGGAAGCAGAAGTTGCAGAAGTGGGCGTAGTCAAGCGCGCTGATGATATCATCGAGCGTGAAGTACTGACTGTTGGCCCCTCAGCAACGCTTGCTGATGTTGATCGTCTGATGTCGGACCACGGGATCTCTGGTGTGCCGGTGATGGATGAGGGAACGATCATTGGTATTGTAAGCCGGCGAGATCTTCGTGGCATCGTGCATAAACGCGGAGCAGAAAACATCTGCAATGTAATGACCAGTGACCCCATCACAGCCTCAGAGGACATCTCCCTCGACGAAGCCCTTGAGTTAATGTATACGAACAAGGTGGAGCGCCTGCCGGTCTCCAGTGCACATGGCCGCCTTATTGGTATCATAACCATGCAGGATCTGCTCGAAAAACAGCCATGGATCAACTCCAGCCGTGATGAAAGCGGAAAACTCAGAGTTGCTGCGGCTGTCGGACCATTTGATTACGACCGTGCCATCATGCTTGATGAAGCGGGTGCCGATGCCCTTGCCGTTGACTGTGCCCACGGCCACAATATGAACGTCGTGCGAGCAGTTGAGGAGATCAAGGACAATGTGAAAGCCGAAGTTGTAGCTGGTAATATTGCCACTCGTGAGGGGGCAGAAGCGCTCGGCAGTTTTGTTGACGGCCTGAAAGTGGGTATTGGTCCGGGTTCGATCTGTACAACCCGGATCGTTGCCGGAGTTGGTGTCCCACAGATAACAGCGATCACTGAGGTTGCTGAAGTCGCTTCTGAATTTGGCGTGCCGGTGATTGCCGACGGAGGCATTCGGTACTCCGGTGATATCGCAAAAGCAATCGCAGCAGGTGCTGACTGCTGTATGATGGGCAGCATGCTTGCCGGGACCGATGAGGCACCAGGCAAGCTAATAACGATCAAAGGACGTCGTTACAAGCAGTATCGTGGCATGGGCTCTCTTGGTGTCATGGAGGGTGGCCAGTCGTCAGACCGCTATTTCCAGGACAAATCCATTGGACGGACAAAGTTTGTTCCAGAGGGCGTTGAAGGTGCGACTCCGTATGTGGGCGTGGTCTCTGATGTCATCTATCAGCTTGTCGGCGGCATTAAGTCGGCGATGGGATACACGGGCTCAGCAACGATCAGCGATCTGCAAAGTAATGGTTCATTCATTCGGATTACTACTGCCGGGTCGGTAGAGTCACACCCACATAATATCTTGATCACCGACGAGGCACCAAATTATCGCTTCCCCGAATAATATTTCTCCCTCTCTTTTCTTGCATTTTTTTGTTGATAGCAACAGTCATAATTAATTAGAAGAAACGTAATCTTAGAAAATACATGTTTGATACTGACGAGGTTTCACGTCTTTTTGATGTTCTTGGCAATCGAAATCGGCGCAGGATAATTGAACTGCTCCGGCAGAAACCATGTTTTGTAACAGAGATATCTGAACGTCTTGTGCTCAGTCCAAAGGCAGTGATTGAGCATCTCCATCTGATGGAGAAGGAACGGATCCTCGCCTTTCGTAACGATACCAACCGGAGGAAGTACTATTACATTACCCGGGATTTCACCATCAATGTCCATATGGACAATGAAAAGGGTGAAACTAGTAATGAGGATATACCTCATCCGGCAATTACAAAATTGAAAGATCTCTCGAAACTTTTGGAAACCCGGCAAAAGATTCTAACGGATCTCGACTATGTTGAACGTGATATAAACGCTTCGTTTAGTGAATTTGTGGCACTTACCAAAGGAATATTAGAGAGTGAGGCAGAGGTGAACGTAGTAATTTCCCTGTACCATGACCCCCTGAATATTGAGGATGTGGAAGATGTGACTGGGATCTCCTGTCATGAGCTTGCAACCATTATGAAACGTCTGGCAGCACGGGGAATTGTTGAACGAACAGGAGAGCTCTATAAGGTGTGTGAACGATTTGTCCGGTGACTCATACGACGATGTTTTTAAAAATCTGGCACAGGTGATGGAAGATATCTTCAGCAACCTGAATATTGATGATAGGGCGCGGTTTGTAGGTTGTACTATTATATCCGGGTCTGGCGATACGCCGAAAATGCTACACCTGGATGAAGCAGCACGTCCTGATCTACAATATGAGTTGTATGAAGATGGTGAACGGATATACATCTCTGCAATTATGCCGCCGAATCCTGAACACCTGCCGGTTGCAGATATACGTAGTGATCTGGTCATCATATCAGTTGATGGCATAGAAACAAGCATTCAGCTTCCAAAACCGGTTGATATTACTCATTGCAGTTATGAGATCAAAAACGGTGTAATGGATATCTCCTGCTGCAAAATATAATTCCTTTTTTCACTTCTGTTATGTGGCTGAAGCTACGATCCTTTAACTACCAATTATCTCTAACATATAGTCGGATTGAACCAAATGTATCAAATAATTGGATTTAAAGAACGAAGATATATTGAAGAACTTCGAATCATAACAAAATCTACCGCAATCGACTGTATTATTGACGATTCATTTGACCGTGTTATCTATGTTATAAGGCGTGGATATATGGGTATTGCCATTGGAAAAAACGGTGAAAATATCCGCAAGATGCAGAAAGTTCTTGGAAAACGTGTAGAGATGGTGGAAGAGGCAGAGAATCTTCAGGAGTTTGTCGAACATATTTTTAGGCCCGTGGTGATCTCATCATTGCAACCGGCGACCGAGGATTCCCCGATGAATATTTTTGTCCCCCACAAGAGTGACTTGGGCATTGCTATCGGTCGTGGGGGTGCAAACGTCGAGAAGGCCCGGCTGTTATGTCGGCGTTTTTATCGTGTTGAGGTCGGTGAAATACACGCAGCTGATGAGGTGGCAGCATGAAAACGGAAGTACTTGCTGAGGTATGGGAGATCATTGGCGATCGCTTAGAAAATCCTCCGGAGCAATCGTATGTGGTCGAGATTCTGACGCACCGTAAGGGCGCGGACAAAGCGCTGGAGAAAGTCGGCGAAGAGGCGACTGAATTTCTGCTTGCGGCAAAGAACGATGATTACGCCCGTGAGGTGGAAGAGGCGGCGGATCTGATTTTCCATCTTCTACTTGCGCTGAAGGCGACCGGCATCGACCTTGCAGACGTGCTGGATGAGCTGGGTGCGCGTCGGAAGTAGATACGTATTCTTTTTCTTTCAGCTGTTTTCATTGTAATATCATGATTATTTGGCCGAAACTTAGTTTTGGGTCATATTCTCTCTTTGAATGGAAGGTGTTTGTTGTTCTTGGAGGGCAGAACGTTTTGCTGTGTGACCACTTTGTCTGAGCAATTTCATCCAAAAAAGTTGCCAAAATCACCTGTGCATCGATCAGTTTATATCAAAGTCCCACGAATATAGTAGAGCGCGCCAAGGGTTGGGAGAATGCAGCATTGTGTTGCCTGAATGGGCAAATGCAGGCTTTCTGTTCTCCCTTTACTTTGCGAAAGGCCACTTGGGCGCGGAAGTTTCCGAGGTCGTTTGAGAGGGTTTATATCCTTCAAAGAACAATATTATTACCTCAGAAATGTTCTGAAGATGGAGGACCAAACTCACCCGGATGGGGGTGTTGGTTCTGACACTGGCATTGACAATGCGGAAATTTGTTTAGAATTATCCGTCAATTGTCCTTTAAGTATACAGATACACAAGAACACTATTTCGTGTGCCGAATGTATCTGTTGTTTTACGATAACAGTACTTCAATGTAATTCTGGTTGATCCTGCCAGAGGTCACTGCTATCGGGGTTCGATTAAGCCATGCGAGTCGAGAGGGTTCAGACCCTCGGCGGACTGCTCAGTAACACGTGGATAACCTGACCTGTGGTGGAGGATAACCCCGGGAAACTGGGGATAATACTCCATAAGTTACGAAATCTGGAATGATTTGTAGCTCAAAGCTCCGGCGCCACAGGATGGATCTGCGGCCGATTAGGTAGTAGTTGGGGTAGAGGCCCAACTAGCCTGTAATCGGTACGGGTTGTGGGAGCAAGAGCCCGGAGATGGAATCTGAGACACGATTCCAGGCCCTACGGGGCGCAGCAGGCGCGAAAACTTTACAATGCAGGAAACTGTGATAAGGGAACCCCGAGTGCCCGTACACGCGGGCTGTCTGGGTGTTTAAAATGCACCCAAAGAAAGGGCCGGGCAAGACCGGTGCCAGCCGCCGCGGTAATACCGGCGGCTCGAGTGGTGACCACTTTTATTGGGCTTAAAGCGTTCGTAGCTGGACAGTTAAGTCTCTTGGGAAATCCGTCGGCTCAACCGACGGGCGTCTAAGAGATACTGGCAGTCTTGGGACCGGGAGAGGTAAGAGGTACTCCGGGGGTAGGAGTGAAATCCTGTAATCCCCGGGGGACCACCGGTGGCGAAGGCGTCTTACCAGAACGGCTCCGACAGTGAGGAACGAAAGCTGGGGGAGCGAACCGGATTAGATACCCGGGTAGTCCCAGCCGTAAACGATGCGCGTTAGGTGTACCGGCGACCACGAGTTGCCGGGGTGCCGAAGGGAAACCGTGAAACGTGCCGCCTGGGAAGTACGGTCGCAAGGCTGAAACTTAAAGGAATTGGCGGGGGAGCACTACAACGGGTGGAGCCTGCGGTTTAATTGGACTCAACGCCGGAAATCTCACCGGATAAGACAGCGGAATGATAACCGGGCTGAAGACTCTGTTTGACCAGCTGAGAGGAGGTGCATGGCCGTCGTCAGTTCGTACTGTGAAGCATCCTGTTAAGTCAGGCAACGAGCGAGACCCACGCCAACAGTTGCTAGCATGTTCTCCGGAACGATGAGGACACTGTTGGGACCGCCTCTGCTAAAGAGGAGGAAGGAATGGGCAACGGTAGGTCAGCATGCCCCGAATTATCCGGGCTACACGCGGGCTACAATGGGCTGGACAATGGGTTACGACGCCGAGAGGCGGAGTTAATCTCCTAAACCAGTCCTAAGTTCGGATTGTGGGCTGCAACTCGCCCACATGAAGCTGGAATCCGTAGTAATCGCGTTTCAACATAGCGCGGTGAATACGTCCCTGCTCCTTGCACACACCGCCCGTCAAACCACCCGAGTGAGGTTTGGATGAGGCTACGGTTGTTGCCGTAGTCGAATCTAGGTTTCGCAAGGGGGGTTAAGTCGTAACAAGGTAGCCGTAGGGGAATCTGCGGCTGGATCACCTCCTAACGTATTAAATGTATACAAAAAGGACACGACGGATGATTCTGAACAAACCGTAAAATTGTCAATGTCAGTACTATAGAAATCATGATTTCAGTATAGGGCTCATAGCTCAGCTGGAAGAGCGCGGCGTTTGCAACGCCGAGGCCGGGGGTTCAAATCCCCCTGGGTCCACTTAGCCGCGAATTATTCATTCGCGGTGCGACCGGCTCATCTTAACGATGACCCGATCCCAAATGCACCCGGAAATGTGAATTACCGGGGAAGGGCGGAGTCTTCATGGAGAAACCCTCTGTGAAGATGATGAAGCTGTGTAAAGGTGTACACACTGGACGTTAAATGGATTTTAACGGTTAATATCTGGTACCTAATTTTGCTGGATACGTTAAACCTGTTAGTGGATGGCTCGGTTTGAGTGCCGAAGAAGGGCGTGCCAAGCTGCGATAAGCTCCGGGGAGACGCATGGAGTCTAGGATCCGGAGATACCCGAATGGGACTTCCTGACCTTAATTGGTCGATCCGTTTGGATCGGGAACCCCCCGAATTGAAACATCTTAGTAGGGGGAGGAAAAGAAATCAACCGAGATGTCGTAAGTAAAGGCGATCGAAAACGACAGAGTTCAAACTGAATCCCTCCGGGGAGATGTGGTGTATGGCTCACAGTCTGAATCATAATGAGAAACGGAAATTGTTCTGGAATGTCATGTCATAGAGGGTGATAACCCCGTACGTGTAATCATTATGCTTCTTGTGATGTCCTGAGTAGCGTGGGTTGGAATTCTCGCGTGAATATGGGGGTCATCAACCTCCAAAACTAAATACTACTCAAAACCGATAGCGCATTAGTAGCGTGAGCGAAAGCTGAAAAGTAACCCTGAAAAGGTGGTTAAAAGTGCCTGAAACTAACAGGTGAAAGTGTGGTATGGCATGAAAGGATCTTTCACGCGAAAGAATTCGTCGCGAGGCGTTAGTATGGGCGTGATTGCCGATGTCATATCTTACGTTTTGAAGAACGGGCCAAAGAGTTTATTCTATTGGCGAGGTTAACCAATCGGGAAGCCGAAGCGAAAGCGACAGGTCCGTAGGCTTTGCCATGGGACGGCGTATTAAAAGTGCGTGGAGTCGATAGGATAAGACCCGAAGCCCAGTGATCTATGCGTGGGCAGGCTGAAGGGTGACGAAAGTTGCGTGGAGGGCCGAAGCGGTATTGATATGCAAATCATTCGTGTGACCTGCGTATAGGGGTGAAAGGCCAATCGAACTGGGCATCAGCTGGTTCCTCTCGAAACATACCGCAGTATGACCTGGGCTGAGATCGACGGTGAGGTAGAGCACTGATTGAGGGAGTTGGGGGAGAAATTCCTCACCCTTCTGTCAAACTCCAAATTCCCCGTCATCGTAGAAGCCTGGAAGTCCGCACTACGGGGTAAGCTTGTAGTGCGTAAGGGAAACAACCCAGACCGTGGTTAATGTCCCTCAGTGTAGGTTAAGTGTCAATACTAAAAGTGGTCCCAGGCCAAAGACAACTGGAAGGTGAGCTTAGAAGCAGCTACCCTTTAAAAAGTGCGTAACAGCTTACCAGTCGAGGTTTGGGGCGCTGAAAATGGACGGGGCTAAAACCTACCACAGATACCACGGACCACATGTAAATGTGATGGCGTAGAGAGGCGCTCTGCATGGGCGGAAGCAGGGATGTGAGTTCCTGTGGACCGTGCAGGGATGAGAATTTTGGCATTAGTAGAAGCAAAGTTAGGTGAGAATCCTAACCGCCGAAGGGGCTAGGTTTCCTCGACAATGTTCGTCAGTCGAGGGTTAGTCGGTCCTAAGTTGTACCGTAATTCGAGTACAGCGAAAGGGAAACAGGTTAATATTCCTGTACCATTCTGTTGCAGTCAATTTATTGACCCTGACGTTTCAGGATATGCTTTGCAGGGCCGTCGCCCTGTTCAAGCGTCAGAAGTCTCTGGAGAACCGTAATGGTGAGAAGGAGATGAATGCGTGATGACAAAAGTTAGCAAACTCCCGGAACCCGTGAAAAGGGAACAGAATGTCCGTACCGAGATCTGACACAGGTGCCCCTAGCTAAAAAGGCTAAGGCGTGTCGGTTTAATCATGGTTAGGGAATTCGGCAAATTGGCCCCGTAACTTCGGAATAAGGGGTGCCTGCCTGGAGATCAGGCAGGTCGCAGTGACCAGAGGGCTCCGACTGTCTAATAACAACATAGCAGACTGCAACTCCGTAAGGACTAGTATAGTCTGTGATTCCTGCCCAGTGCAGGTATCTGAAAACTCAGTACAATGGGAAGAAGGACCTGTAAACGGCGGGGGTAACTATGACCCTCTTAAGGTAGCGTAGTACCTTGTCGCTTAATTGGCGACTTGCATGAATGGATTAACGAGAGCCCTACTGTCCCAACCATGAGGCCGTTGAACATTTTATTCTGGTGCAGAGGCCAGAGACTCCAGATGGGAAGTGAAGACCCCGTGGAGCTTTACTGCAGCCTGTCGTTGTGTTACGGTATTCAATGCGCAGGGTAGATGGGAGGCGTCGATCCGTTTCTTTTGGGAAACGGGGAGCCAACGATGAGACACCATCCCTTGTTTACTGTAACACTCACTCTATTCGAGGACATCGATAGGTGGGCAGTTTGGGTGGGGCGCCACACCCTCGAAAAAATATCAAGGGTGCCCCAAGGTCAACTCATGTGAGTCAGAAACTCACAGAAGAGTGTCAAGAGCAAAAGTTGGCCTGACGCTGACACGCATAGTAAGTGTCTGCGAGAGGAAACTCGGGTCTAACGAACCAATACGCGTTGTTGATGAATGCTATTGACGACAGAAAAGCTACCCCGGGGATAACAGAGTCGTCGCCGGCAAGAGCACATATCGACCCGGCGGCTTGCTACCTCGATGTCGGTTCTTTCCATCCTGGCTGTGCAGCAGCAGCCAAGGGTGAGGTTGTTCGCCTATTAAAGGGGATCGTGAGCTGGGTTTAGACCGTCGTGAGACAGGTCGGTTACTATCTATCTGGAGTGTTGGGTGTCTGAAGGTAAGACGGAAATAGTACGAGAGGAACTTTCCGTCGTCGCCTCTGGTATACCGGTTGTCCGACAGGGCATCGCCGGGTGGCTACGCGATAAGGGATAAAAGCTGAAAGCATCTAAGCTTGAAACCTGACCTAAAACGAGACACCGTCTGAGAGCACGGGTAAAAGACCCGATTGATAGGCGTGGGATGTACGCACGAAGGCAACGACGTGTTAAGTCCACACGTACTAATAGCTCGATATCCACAATGGTTACCAGAATATTATTCCGTTAGAATCCAGACGAATTCCAGGTGTGTACACCATATTTATACAATGTTTGTAGTTGCGGCCATAGCGGCTGGGATACACCCGGACCCATACCGAACCCGGAAGTTAAGCCAGCCTACGTCGTATGCGGTACTGAATTGCGAGAGCGTTCGGGAACCATACAACGCTGCAACTGCTTATTCATCTGTACGATGTGAGTTCTTTTTGTAATGTTTTATTAAAGAGCGTGAGCTCTGTTGTAGTTTATTTATTATTTCCTTCTACCGGTAGGTCTCCACGCAGGATACTAAAAACGATGGTGATTACACACAGCACCAGCGATATCAAAAAAACTAGGTGGAAACTAGACAGAAACGGTATGGCTATTTCTGGCATTATTGCTACATTCCCCAGTGTCAACGCAAAGACGGCACTCGCGATGCCCACACTAAACAGATTGCCATACTGTTCAACAGTGGTCGCAAGGCTCGAAGCCGTCCCGTGATAGCCCGGCACGACTGAACGCATAATCGCTGTCTTGTTTGAAGCAGAAAAGAAACCGAAGCCAGCGCCGACGATTAGCAAGGCGAGGATAAGATGGGATATTTCTGCATTGGCGGGAAGGAAGAAGAAGGCAATTTGAGCGAGGAAGACCAGAACCAAACCGAACGTGGCAATTTTGCGTGGCTGGTAGTTATCAGAGATATGACCAGAGAGTGGAGACAAGATTCCCTGCATGACTGGCACCGCAAGCAGGATGCTACTGATTATTGTTGCGGAAAATTCCTGCACTGTGGCAAGATAGAGACTGATGAGAAAAGTCGTGCTGCCCATGCAAAGGTAATAGGTGAGATCAGTAAGAATCGAGAAGGAAAAGAATCGATTTTTTTTGAAGATATGTAATGGGATCTGAGGGTGTGAAGTTCTTTTTTCATGCATGAAATATAGCAAAAGTAGCATAGCACCTCCTATGATAGCTGGGGGGCCGATGGGCCGGGCTATTTGGTTCACGCCGGAAAAGAGGGCAAGGGTTCCGAAGGCAAAGAGTAAAAATCCAACACTATCCATCTGGTGAGACTGCCGTGAGGTTCGTTCGATGTGAATTGTAGTAGTACGGGCTATCAGGAAAAACGCGATTAGCGTGAAGGGAATTACTGCCAGAAAGATGGATCGCCAGGTTACAAAATCTGTCAGTAATCCTGAAAGAAGGGTTCCGGAGAAATAGCCAAAATAGGCAGCACCAAGGAACCATCCGATGGAACTTCCGGTTTTTTCCTGGTTGTTTCTGGTAAGAAGCACGTAGGAAGTGGTCATTATCATCGCATCGCCGATTCCCTGCAAAAATCTTCCCCCGATTAAGGCTGGAGGAGATGGTGAAAGGGCGCACGCAAGGGAACAGAGTGTGAAGATAAGGCACCCCGCGAGGAACACGGTGTGGTGACCAAAACGATCTCCCAGTCTTCCTGCAGGAATAAGGAATAGCACCATCGCAAAAAGGTGTGCCTGTATGAGAAGGCCAATTTCCATCTCATTCAGTGAGAAGGCAGTCCCAATAAATGGAGAAGCGATTGTCATCGCTGCAATCATAAAATAAATGGCAAAAACTGCTGATGCTGTAGCAATTGAAAGAGTGCGGGATGATATGTGTGGTTCGGGGGCTGTATTCTGAAAGGATATCAATACAGGTAGGTAGCATAGTATCAGCAATAAAATGAATTCATTTTTGTTGTGGTGGTAAGTTTGATAAAGGCTGAAATTAATTTATACTAAATGTTCTCCACTCATCTGGTATTTGTGGGTCACCATAAAGAGCGACTTCTGGATTCCATTCGGAAGGCAGACTCCTATCCGGTTGCAAAAGTAATTCTGATTGTGGGTGAACAGCAGTCAAGTGGCGAAGAGCGTTCCCGCAATGTTGCAGCAGAGATTGCGAATGAAATTGTAGGCATGGTTGAGGTTGAACTGGCGCTCGTTGATAAAATTGATGTTTTTCGGGGAGCAAGTCAAATTGTGAGTCTGATTCATGCGGAACGGGATGCGGGTAGATCCTGTCTGATTAATATGAGCGGGTCACTTCGGACTTTCGCGGTTTCAGCATATATAGCCGGATGTGTTACCTCGTCAATGATACTGACCTCAATCCCTGAGTATGATGATGAGGGTTGTGAGGTCGGTGTTGAGGAGATGATTCCTCTTCAGCTTCTTCCTCTTGCACCGCCGGGTAAAGAACAGATGGAATTGTTGGTTGCCATTGGTCATGGTGCACCGTCTCTCGATGAACTTATTTTCAGGCTCCACCCATTGATTGAGAAGGACACGCGACCTTTCTATAAAGAACGCAGCAGAATCAGCCATCATCTCAAAAAGCTGGACGAAAATGGCTATATCCATAAGAAAAAATCCGGCAAAAATATTCAGATTGAGCCCTCACAACTTGGCATGTTGATGCTATTGGATCGAAAGTGAATCCACTATAACCGGATTCAAGATCATATGCCTTTTATGTCTGGATGATCAATTAAGTAGAGCAATTGTTGTTGCCAAGGTGGCGGAGCGGCCTCGCGGCTGCCTGCAGAGCAGCTATACCCCAGTTCAAATCTGGGCCTTGGCTTGCCTGAATTCCTTTACCGGATGAAGGCTTTGTGATTGCGGCCACAGCGGCGGGGTCACACCCGGACTCATACCGAACCCGGACGTTAAGCCCGTCTTCGTCGTATGCTGTACTGAATTGCGAGAGCGTTCGGGAAACATACAACGCTGCAATCGCTTTTGATGTATTCTTCAAACCACGATGGTATTGGTTCTTTATTCCGGTTTTTATCATATTAGTTGTTGGTTGTCACCTGTACTGTCGAAAAGACGAATTCTAAAAAATGTGCTTAAAAGGAATTTTTCAGGCACTGTTTGGTGAAAATGAGATTATCATTTTCAAGCTAACGTCACTTCTTCTCCGAAGTGATATTTTGTTATATTCATAAGGAAGAATGATGGTGATAGTATGGTATTTTTCCCATTAGTTTTGGGTAGTAACGCCACCTTCATCTCCATCGATTACGTAATCGACAAAAGTAGAAATTTGTGTCATAAGCATCGGATCAAGACCTCCGTCCACGGCAAGAAAGGCACCGCTCTTGTTTGTCATTCGGATCTTGTTTGCCAGATAGTGAATGAACCGGGTGATCTTCATGGAAGGGAGATAGATCAGCATTATACTGACGGAATCAAAGAGAATGAATGTTTTTTTATCAGCAGTCTTTTTCAGCATTTCCGTTACCGCGATACCCAGTGAGGTGAGATCAGCAGGATTTTTGATCATCAGGTGATGGTCGTCATTTTCTGCCCCGCTCCCCAGAGAATAGAGAGTAATTGCATCGACAAAGTAGATGTTATCGAGATTGAGGTTGTTCTTTGTATAG
>Ga0222681_1000153_pt1 | contig 26373 bp, 20 predicted proteins | sample AntAcemetage1006_FD_179844 | JGI IMG/M metagenome (GOLD analysis project Ga0222681, IMG submission 179844) | Saline water microbial communities from Ace Lake, Antarctica - #1006 | ecosystem: Environmental > Aquatic > Non-marine Saline and Alkaline > Saline | place: Antarctica: Ace Lake... | reverse complement strand
TTGCCATGATGATGTTCAGGTACAACACACAATATGTACACAATCGAACATAACAACATGTTTGATAACTAACTTATTTATAATTATTTAACAATTAATCATGCAATAAAATAAATTATTTGGCGTTTCGACGCGTCTGCGCATACAAGCCATTGCTTTTCTAATTAATTTTGCATCTTTTACAAAAGACTTTTATAATATCAACACTTATGAATTTTCCTGAAAACGAAAAAAGATCACTTAACTTTATTCAATCAATTATTGAAGAAGATTTGGTTGAAAATAAAAATGAAGGAAGGATACATCTTAGGTTTCCTCCTGAACCAAATGGCTATCTTCATATAGGTCATGCTAAATCCATATGTTTGAATTTTGGTCTTGCCAACGAATACAATGGTTTATGTAATCTTAGATTTGATGATACAAATCCTGAAAAGGAAGAAGTTGAATATGTTGATTCAATAAAAGAAGATATTGAGTGGCTGGGTTTTAATTGGGAGGGTGAACCTCATTTTGCATCAGATTATTTTGGTCAGCTTTATGATTGGGCCGTTCAATTAATAAAAAACGGGAAAGCATATGTCGATGAGCAACCGCAGGAATTGATTAGTGAGCAACGAGGTGTTCCCACACGCCCGGGTGTTGAAAGCCCTTTTCGTAACAGACCTGCTAAAGAGAGTATTGACCTTTTCCAACGAATGAAGAATGGCGAGTTTGAAACCGGAGCTATGATCCTACGTTCTAAAATTGATATGAGCTCGCCAAACATGCATATGCGTGATCCTATAATGTATCGTATTCTACATCAGGAGCACCACCGCACAGGAAACGATTGGTGTATTTACCCAATGTACGATTGGGCTCATGGACAGTCGGATTATATTGAAGGAATAACACATTCAGTATGTACTCTGGAGTTTGAAGTACACCGTCCTTTATATGATTGGGCTTTGGATCAAATAGCTGAAGGCGCATATCGGCCACAACAAATTGAGTTTGCAAGGCTTAACCTGAGTTATACTGTAATGAGTAAACGAAAAATTATTGAACTTGTGCAAAATAATTATGTAAGTGGCTGGGATGACCCTCGAATGCCTACAATTTCAGGATTTCGCAGAAGAGGATATACCCCGGAGTCGATTCGTAATTTCGCCGACAGAATCGGTGTTGCCAAACGTGATAATGTAATTGATGTTAGCCTGTTAGAGTTTAGTGTTAGAGAACATTTAAATCAAATTGCACCACGTGCTATGGGAGTTTTAAACCCTGTAAAAGTTATAATTACTAATTATCCTGATAATGAGGTGGAGGAATTAGAGCTTGGAAATAACCCTAATGATCAGAAAGCCGGTACGCGTATAGTTCCATTTACAAAAGAAATATTTATTGAGCATGACGACTTTATGGAAGATCCACCTAAGAAGTTTTTCCGCCTTGGGCCAGGTCGTGAAGTACGTTTAATTGGTGCTTATATTATTAAATGTGAAGATTATAAAAAAGATGCTGATGGTAATGTAAGTGAAATATATTGTACCTACGATCCTGAAACAAAAAGTGGAGGAAGCGGTGCTCAAAGAAAGGTAAAAGGCACAATACATTGGGTGTCAGCTGATAAAGCAGTTAATGCTGAGGTTAGGTTATATGATCGGTTGTTTTTAGACGAAGACCCTGCCGGCCATAAAGATAAAGACTTTAAAGAGTTTATAAATCCTGATTCATTAAAAGTGCTTAATAATTGTAAGCTTGAGCCTTCACTTACTACAGCTAAATCTGGTGAGAAGTTTCAATTTCCACGGCTGGGGTATTTTTGTATAGACCCTGACAGTTCTGAGAATAAACTTGTGGTTAATCGTACTGTGCCATTACGTGATAGTTGGGCTAAGAGGAAGTAATTTTAATAAAAGGCAGCATGAAAAAATATAAAGTTGGGTGTGTTCAGGCTACACCTGTAATATTTGATATTGAAAAAACAGTTGATAAGGCGCTAAAACTGATGTCGGAGGCTGCTGCAAAAGGGTGTAAACTTGTTGTTTTCCCTGAGAGCTTTATTCCGGGATATCCGGCTGGTTTGGGATTTGGTACTGTGGTTGGAAGTCGTACAGAAGGAGGGCGTGATCAATTTGAAGAATATTGGAACAATAGTATTGAAGTTGGTGATGAGTATTCTAGCAAATTAGGAGAACATGCAAAAAAGCTAAACATCTTTTTAATAATGGGTGTTACTGAAAAAGATTCTGTAAGCAGTTCACTTTATTGTACTATACTATATTATGCCCCTAGTGGAAAATTATTAGGTAAACACCGTAAGTTAAAACCTACTGCTGCTGAACGTCTATTGTGGGGCGAAGGTGATGGCTCGACGTTGGTTACTTATGATACTGAATTTGGAAAGATAGGAGGATTGATTTGTTGGGAGAATTATATGCCTCTTGCCCGAATGGCAATGTATCAAAAAGGTGTTGAAATTTATGTTGCCCCTACTGCAGATTCAAGAGATACATGGCAATCTACAATTGAACATATTGCTTGCGAAGGCCGATGCTATGTAATTGGGTGTAATCAATACTTCACAAAAAATGACTTTCCTGAGCATCTTAAACCGGAACTGGCAACAGACAGACCTGATGTGCTTTCCAGGGGAGGTAGTGTTATTGTTTCACCAATGGGAGAAGTTCTTGCAGGACCTTTATTTGATAAGGAAGGTATTTTAACAGCTGAAATAGATCTTGCTCAGGTAGTTAGAAGCAAAATGGATTTTGATGTAATAGGGCATTATAGCCGTAATGATGTTTTTAAATATAGGGCAAAAGGACAACCAGATATTGAAAATGCTTAAAGAAAAAAATAACCAAAAATTAAGATTACAATATTAAAAGATTTTATAAATTTGCCGCCTTATTGCCCAATGGTGTAATTGGCAACACATTTGACTCTGAATCAAAAGAGTCCAGGTTCGACCCCTGGTTGGGCAACAACAATAAAACCTAAATGCTTATAATAAAGGCGTTTAGGTTTTTTATTTGCGACATGTTTAAACATAAATTTGAACAATTTATATGTTTTGTTGAGGGTAATACTCATAAATGGTTCTTATTCTCTGACAATTTCTATTTATGATGATGACTTTTCCGTTACCTTTACTAGTAGTTGGAATAGGAACGTAATATACTTAAAACAAATGTTTTGGTTAAACAATTATCTGCTTATGTACGATATTCTTTGTCTGGTTATTTTACATACGAGGGGACGTTATTAAATCTTTAATTCAGCGATGATATTATCTTTTAGTGATTATTGTCTTGTTTTTCAATCAGATTAAGAAAAATATTAATAGCAAAATGAGTTGAAAATGAAAAGCTCAAAAAAAACAAAATTCATAAATCAGCTTTAAAACTTTTTAGTGAAATTGGATATTTTCAAACATTAATTGCAGATATTTCAAAAAGTGCAAATATTTCTAAAGGGTTATTCTATCATTTTTTTTCAAGTAAAGAGGAACTATTTGCGGAAATTATACATGAAAGTATTGATTCCTTATTGAATTATCTTCCTAAAAAAAATGATAGAATAGCCCTTTAGTTAACCTATACTGCACACTATAATTGCAGCATGATTCATATATCCAAAATAAACCCTATTACAGAAAAGAAAGATTCATCCGGTGATGCCGTTCGCTTTTCTTTTAGAGCAATTACTCTTCAAGGTGAAATACTTGAAGGTAGCAATTGTATAGTTATTTCCTCCAATTATAAAAGACGTACCTGTAACATCAAATTTATTGATAGTGGTGAGTCTAGGAAATTGAGAAATATCTCATTCATTGAATTAAACGGTGTTGAAATAACAATGCTAAGTCTCAAAACCAAATTTTACCGGAAGCATTGCAATCGGCAATCATGTAATAAATATTTCCGTAACTACTCAGCCGCGTAAGTTTTATAATTGGATATCTTTTGAATTCAAAAAATATGTTAAAAATCTAAACATTTAAAACTTTAATGGTTTTAAAAGTTTTCTGTATATATTTGCAAAATATTTCTAAATCGAAATTATGGACACTAAAGAACGAATTATCATAGAATCATTAAAGTTATTTATGCGTTTCGGCATCAGGAGTATTACTATGGATACTATTGCCAAGAACCTCGGAACCTCTAAACGCACTATTTACGAACTTTTCAAAAATAAGGATGAATTATTAGAAAGTTGTATTGTTCATCGAATGGCTGAAGAAGAAAAGAATAATGCAGAAATAATGAAAAATTCGGCCAACATTATTGAAGCATTTCTAACACACATAAAAAAGAATATTAATCTGATGAGTTCAATTAGCCCAATGTTTTTTCGCGATGCCAGGAAATATCATCCTGAAGTTTTCAGACGCAAAGGCAATGAGCGTGAAGAAAAAGACTACGTTAAGATTGTCGGATATATTAATACAGGTAAACAAGAAGGATTTATCAGGCAGGAAATTAATGTTGACATAATTGCTAAACTTATGAAAGAACAATTTAAAATTATTGGAAATGATGAATTATTCCCTCTTGACCGCTATTCCAAATCTGAAATTTTTGAAAATATTGCTATTAATTTTATCAGGGGAATTGCTACTGATGAAGGTTTGAAAATCATTAACAAATTTGAGTTTTAAAATTTTTTATTTATCAGAAAACTTTAAATAATATAGAAGTTTTACAAGTATGGAAACAAAAAACAAAATTACAGATGCTGCTGAGAAGTTATTTTTTAAATACGGAATTACTAGTATTTCTGTGGATGATATAACACATGAATTGTCCATCTCTAAAAAAACATTTTACGAAAATTTCGCTAATAAAAGCGACCTGATTAACCAAATAACAATGGGATTTCTTAGAAAAATAGATAAGGTTTTGGATGATATTGAAAATCAGGAAGGCATTATTGACAAAATCATTGCACTATACACTTTCTTATTAGAATTATTCAAAACATGCAATGCGTCATTTATCTACGATATAAAAAAATATTACCCTGATATTTTTAAAATGTTCGACGAATATAAAGATAATATCCTAAAAAAATTAGTAATTGCATTAATAAACAAAGGAAAAAAAGATGAGGTGTTTGTTGATGATTTTGAACCGGATATTATTTTTTCAATGCATTGGAAAAGGTTTAATAATATAATTGAAAGAGAACTACTTCCCCAAAAGAAATTATTCGATCCTGTTTTCCAAAAAAATGATAAGATCAAGCCTTATTGGTATTTCTACCTTAAAAGGACATAAAATTATAGATGAAAAATTTAATCAATTAAATAAATCATAAAATGAGACAGTTGTTAAAAATAGTAGTATTATTATTTTTTGGTCTTGGAGCAATATCGATTCAAGCACAGGAACCGTTAGTTTTGTCGTTAGATAGCGCTGTAAATTATGCAATAGAACACAATAAAACACTAACTAATTCAAGATTTGCCGTTGACAAATCAAATCAGCTAATCAAAGAGGCGATTTCAAAAGGCTTACCTCAAATTGATGCTTCGCTTGATTATACAAATTTTCTGGGAGCTGAAGCATCGTTGCAGATGAACCCTGAAGTACCTCCTGTAATTATTGAGTTTAATCCCACAAGTAATTTTAAAGCTACTGCCAGCCAGTTGCTTTTTAATGGTAATTATATTGTTGGTGTTCAAATGGCAAAACTTGCGAAAAGTATTACTGAGCAAAGTTATCAGAAAGACGAACTCAATGTTAAAGAGCAAACCATTCAAGCTTACTACGCTATATTGGCAAGTGGGCAAATATTAAATACACTGAAGGAAAACCTGAAAAATGCACAAATGGTTTATGAGCAGACATCAAATATGGCAAATGCAGGCGTTATTGAGCAAACTGAGGCAAACAAACTTTCAGTTATGGTAACATCTGTTGATAATGCAGTGAACGCTGCTGAAAGGAACCTGGAATTGGGTTATAATTTATTACGTTTTAATTTAGGTCTGGATCCTAATCAACAAATTATGTTATCAACTTCGCTGGATGATATTGCAAAAATGATTCAATTGGTTCCGGTTGATACATTTAATATAGAAAACAATATGGATTACAAATTAATATCCATGCAAATAGAAATATCAAACAAATCAATAAATATGGCTAAAGCAAGCTATCTGCCCTCTTTAGTAGCATTTTATTCCTATACTGAAAAAATTAAAAAACCACACTTTGATATGACCCCAAAAAATGTACTGGGAGTTACTTTAAGTGTTCCCATACTCTCAGGAGGTATGAGGCGATCTCAATTAAATCAGGCAAAAATTGATTATGACATGAGTAATAACACAAAAGACTTATTAGTTGATCAGTTAACCTTACAGGAGAAACAATTAAGATACAACTATAATAATTTTCTGGAGCAGTATTTTTCCCAAAAAAACAATATCAAAATTTCAAAAGAAGTATTGGATCAAATGAATCGGAAATTCAAACATGGAGTTGCTTCCAGCTTAGACCTTACCAGTGCAAATAACGATTACCTTCAAGCTGAAATGGATTTAACCAGTACAACACTTCAATTATTAAATGCCGAATTAGCCTTACGAAAATTAAATAATAATCTTTAAATAGTAGAAAAATGAAAACAAATAGCATATTGATTATATCCATCGCAGTAGGAATATTCTTTCTGGGAACAATATCCTGTACTTCTGAAAAAGATAAAACCACAACAGAAAAACAAAATGTTAATAAATCTGTACCGGTTAAAACGGCAATTGTGAATAGACAGTCTGTTGCCAAAACCATTGATTACACAGCAAGTTTAATACCTTTTAAAGAAGTTTACCTTGCACCGGCAACTCCGGGCAAAATTAAAAAAATTAATGTAGAAATTGGCGATCATGTTTCTAAAGGTCAAATTATAGCAGCTATGGATCCCACTAACTTGGAATCGGCCCGCCTTAATTTAATAAATTTGGAAACCAACTTCAAACGTTTAGAAACGCTTAAAAAAACAAATACAATTGCCGATCAACAATATGATCAGGTAAAAACAGCGTATGATGCTGCAAAAGTCGGTTATCAGTTTCTTTTGGACAATACCCAAATAAAAGCTCCTTTTGATGGAGTTATTTCAGGAAAATATTTTGAGGATGGCGAAAATTTTTCGGGGGCACCCAACACGCAAGCCGGTAAATCTGCAATTGTTACCATTGTACAAATCAAACAGCTTAAAGCTCTTGTTGGATTATCTGCAATTTATTTTCCTGAAACAAAAAAAGGTATGAAAGTAAATGTAAACAGTAATATTTACCCTGATAAAACTTTCGAAGGTGAGATTTATAATATATACCCAACCATCGATAATGCAACTAAAACATTTACAGTTGAAGTAAAAATTAATAATTCTGATTTAGAACTTCGTCCGGGAATGTTCGCTAAAATGCAGTTAATCATGGGAAAAGGTGATGCTATTTTGGTTCCTATGATTGCATTAATAAAACAAACAGGAACAGACGATATGTATTTGTTTGTAAACGAAAATAATATTGCTGTAAAAAAGCCCGTTAAAACAGGTCGTATTTTTGATGATCAAACTGAGATTGTAGAAGGTATTAAAGTAGGGGATGAAATAGTTGTGGAAGGACAAAATAAGTTACAGAACCAAACCCCGATTACTATCATTAAATAGTAACTATTAAACTGTAAATAAAAATATTATGAGTATATATAGCACAGCAGTTAAAAAACCGGTAAGTGTGATTATGATATTTCTCGGTGTGGTAATTTTCGGGATATATTCCTATCTCAATTTACCCGTTGATTTTTTCCCTAAAATGGATCCTCCATATATCTCGGTTATGACCTTTTATCCAGGAGCTAATGCAGAAGATATAGAACAGAATATCACAAAAATTTTGGAAGATGGAATGGGAACACTAACCAATCTTAAAAAGATGAGTTCTGTTTCTAAAGATAACACATCAGTTATTACTTTGGAATTTGAATGGGGTACTGATTTAGATAATGCAACCAACGAAGTAAGAGATGCGGTAAGTCTGTCTGGTAAAATGTTGCCAGATGATGTTGATGATCCGGTTATTTACCGGCTAAGCACAAGTATGATACCTGTTATGGTGCTGACTGCTTCTGCAGATGAAAGCTATGTTGGGATTAACGATATATTAGATGATAAAGTAGTTCAACCTCTAAATCGAATTGACGGGGTCGGTAGCGTATTTATGATTGGTGCTCCTATACGAGCCATCAATATTAATGTGGACCCGAGAAAATTAGATGCGTATCATTTGTCTGTTGAACAAATTGGGCAGGTGTTGGCTGCTAATAATGTTAATTTACCATCAGGTAATCTTGAAATGGGCAAATCGGATATTCCTCTTCGGCTCGAAGGTGAGTTCGAAAATAGTGGCGTTATAAAAAATCTTATTATCAGTAATATAAATGGCCATCCTGTTTATTTAAGAGATGTTGCCACTGTGCAGGACAGTTTAAAAGAAATTAAATCGTACGAAAGGGCTAACGGGCACAAAACAGTCAGAATAATGGTGCAAAAAACTTCTGATGCAAATACAGTTACGGTAGCAAACAAAATTAAAGAAAAATTAAAAACAATAGAAAATTCATTACCGCCCGATGTGAAAATCGAAACCTTGATGGATACATCAACGAATACGCAGTCTTCTATAAATAATCTTACCGAAACTATACTTTATGCATTATTGTTTGTTGTAATTGTTGTTATGTTATTCTTAGGGCGTTGGAGGTCAACTTTAATTGTAGCACTTTCAATACCAATTTCTTTAATATCTGCATTTATCTATATGTTTATTTCAGGTAATACAATTAATATAATAACACTTTCATCGCTTTCCATAGCCATTGGTATGGTGGTTGACGACTCCATTGTAGTACTTGAAAACATTACAAAGAAACTTGAAAGGGGGGGATTTGCCCGAGAATCGGCTATTTATGGTACAAATGAAGTAAGCCTTGCTGTTATTGCCTCTACATTAACAATCGTAGCGGTTTTTCTTCCACTAACCATGCTTGGCGGAATGACAGGTGTGTTATTCAAACCTTTAGGTTGGGTTGTAACCATTGCTATTGCAACATCTGTAATTGTTTCGTTGACTTTGGTTCCAATGCTGTCATCAACTATCTTAAAATATAAAGAACCGGATAAAAACACTTTTTCAGGAAAGCTTTATTTTTTCTCGCAAGGTATGCTTACTAAAATTGATGATTTCTATGAAAATATACTAAAATGGGCTGTTGGTCATCGTTGGGTAACCATTGTTATAGCTGCAATAATATTTGGATCATCGTTATTTTTATTTAATTTTATCGGAACAGAATTTATGCCACCGCAAGATAACGACCGAATATCAGCACAGGTAAAACTGGCTCAAGGTGTAAAACTTGATGAAACCATTAAAACAGCTCATTACCTAGATTCATTGTTTTTAGCAAAATATCCGGAATTTAATATAGTCTCATCCAGTGCAGGTGTTGGCGACGAAAATAGTTTAGCATCCATATTTAGTGAAACAGGAAACTATATCATAACTTATACAATAGCTGTGAAACCTTCTAATGAGCGCGACCGGGATATTTTTGAAATTGGTGAAGAAATGCGCCATGATATTGAAAAACTACCTGAAGTTGAAAAATTTTATGTTGACCCAGGTAGTTCTAAGAAATCGAAATTGGGTGGCGGAAGCAAGATGGAAGTGAACATTTTTGGAGAAAGTTTTGATAAAACAAATATTGTTGCCGAAAATATTTATAATGCTTTGAAAGAAATTGAAGGAAACAAAGATCTCTTAATTAGCCGTGATAAGGATAAAGCAGAAATGAAGTTGATTTTAGATCAGGAAAAAATGACTTCTTTTGGCTTGAATACTGTTATGGTTGCAAGTGCTATACGAAACAGAATTACAGGATTAACAGCAACAAAGTATAAAGAAGATGGAAATGAGTATGATGTAATTGTGCGTTACGATGAAAAATATAGGCATTCTACCGATGATATTGAAAACATAAGTATTATGACTCCTATGGGGAAATCAATTAAGGTGGGCGAAATAACTAAACTAAAACACTATTATTCAACACCAAACATCGAAAGGGAGAATAAACAACGTTTTGTAAAAGTTTCATCTGCAGTTTTTGGTACTGATGTTGGCTCTATTCAAAAGGAATTGGATAAAAAGCTTGCAACAATGGATATTCCTGATGGTGTTTCTATTGAATATGGTGGCAGTATCCAAGATATGCAGGATACATTTGGTGATATATTAATGCTGATGGCTTTGATTGTAGTATTGGTTTATATTGTGATGGCTTCACAGTTTGAATCATTAACCGAACCATTCATTATCATGTTTTCTATTCCGTTTGCATTTACGGGCGTATTCATTTCCTTATACCTGTTCCATGCCACAATTAATGTTATATCGATGATAGGAATGGTTATGCTGGTAGGTATTGTTGTTAAAAATGGTATTGTTTTAGTTGACTATATCAATTTATTGGTAAATAAAGGATATTCACTTAAGGAAGCTGTTGTTGCTGGCGGTCGTTCCAGATTAAGACCTGTACTGATGACATCGTTAACAACCATACTAGCTATGTTGCCGATGATTGTATTAACAGGTAGTGGTTCAGAAACATGGCGACCAATGGGTATTACCGTGTTTGGAGGTCTAATTTTCTCAACAGTAATAACTTTGGTTCTTATTCCAACAATTTACACCGTATTTGGTGTAGGTAAAATTAAACGCCAAAAGAACGCCATTGAACGAACAACAAAGAATTTATAAGTGTAGTAAGAATTATTTGCAGGATGTAATTAACATTACATCTTGCATGTTTTATATTAATTTTAAATAGATAAAAAGATGAAAGCAGTATTTATATCATATAATCAATCACTTACATTTGAAATTCAGGTAATATTAGACAAACTTTCCATTCGTGGTTATACCCAATGGATGGATGTTTTAGGAAAAGGATCCGACAAAGGAGAACCACATGAAGGTACGCACACTTGGCCCGAATTGAACAATGCTCATTTAACCATGGTTGAAGATGAAAAGGTTGCACCTTTGCTTGACCGCTTAAAAGCGCTTGATGAAAGAGTTGAACAACAAGGTTTGCGGGCTTTTGTTTGGAATGTTGAGGATAATTATTAACTCCATAGAAAAACATAACAATGTAATATCAACAGCCTTTCTTGTATTAGTTATCACGATAACATAATCTCAGTATTGTTATTTGTTGTTTCTTTAACTTCAAAATTTATATTATGGACACTATAACTTCAACCGATTTTTATGAAATATCCAGGCAGCATGAAATTGCCATTGTACGGATTAAAAATAATATTATGTTTTTCATAATTGCGTGTAAAGTTGAGTCTATTATCTCCCAAAAATAGGATAATTTAGTAGGTAGACAAATAATTTAAGTTACTGACCAGCTCCCAAACGCCTGTTTATCAAACTGCATATTACCATCATCAGCCTTGAAAATATTTATCCAAGCCTGCCAATTTTCAAAATCAGGCTCAGGATAATCCAGACGGTAATGGTTGCATCGACTTTCGGTGGTCATTATTGATGCTTTCAGTTTCATTTCTGCACTAATAACAGCAACTAGTTTAAGGCTTGAACTAAAACCAGTGTAGAGGTAACACATATTTATATCCCAAACAACTTCATAACAGCTTCCTTATAGCTTTTTCCAACGGGTAGTTGAGTATCGTTTATTTCGATCATATTGCCCTCGAGTGAGTTAATTTCACGGATGGCTACAATGTATGATTTATGGATACGTATAAACTGATTTTTAGGTAGGGCTTCCTCCAATTCTTTTAAAGAAGCCAGAGCTGTAATCTTTTTGATGCTGGTATGGAAAGTAACATATGCTTTCTGCCCTTCTATATAAACAAGATCATCAAAGTTAATTTTATAAAATTTACGATCTGCCCTGATAGTTAAGTATTTATCGGCATATGAAGTTTGCGATTGAAGTGGCAAATTTTCGTTTTCATCAAAAATCTGTTTATTTTCAAGCTTGTCGATTACCTTATTTACTGCCTGATAAAACCTCTCGAATGAGAAAGGCTTTAGCAAATAATCAACAGCACTCAGATTAAATCCTTCCAAAGCATATTCCTGATAAGCTGTGGTAAATATAACTTCAGGTTTTCTACTCAAACTTTTAACAAAATCAACACCCGTAATATCAGGCATTTGGATATCAATAAATAACAAATCAATATTTCCTGATTTAATTAATTCGGTAGCCTTCAGTGGTGAGTTAAAATCGCCCAGCAATTCCAATTCAGGAACCTTACTTATATAGTTTTTTAAGTAATCTCTGGCCAACCGTTCATCATCTATTACAAGACATCTGATTTTCATTTCTTATAGTTTTATTATTTTTATACAGATTCTTACAAACTGTTATATAATCAACTATGTTTCAATTATCAAATCAACACTAAAAAATTCACTTTGTTCATTAATAATCAATTCATGTTTTCCCGGATAAATAATGTCGAGACGGTGTTTCACATTTTTTATTCCTATTCCGCTGCCATGTGATGATTTAACATTTTGAGATATACTGTTTTTAATACTTAGCTGTACTTTGCCATTATCACTGGAGATCAGGATTTTCACATATGCATCTTCATTTTCTTCAATGCGACTATACTTATATGCATTTTCCAGAAATGGAATAAAGAGCATAGGTGCAATTTCAATATGCCCAAGTTCCTTCTCCATTTTAAGTTCGATATTTTGCTCATACTCAGATTTCATCTGCTGAAAAGCATTGAAATTTTCGATATAGTTCAATTCGGCAGACAGAGGTACCCGGTCTTTGCTGCAATCGTAAAAAACATAACGCAACATTTCCGATAGCTTCAACACACTTTCCGGTGCATTCTGCGATTTCATATATGTTAGCGAATAGATGTTATTTAATGCGTTAAATATAAAATGTGGATTAATTTGAGCCTTCAGAAGCTTCATCTCAGTTTCTAGTTTTTCTTCCATAAGAACTTTCTCGGTTTCTCTCATTTTTGTTGTCCGCTCCATTAAACTTATGGATGTCCCAACAAAGAAGGTAAATGCCATCGACATAATATATCTTGCAAAATGAAACTGGATAGGAGGTTTAGTATGACTTATATTCTTAATTTCTGGAAGAACATCCATGTTGATAAGGGTAAATACAGTGCCCAATATTATTATTATTAAAGAAGAAACAATAAAATATTTCTTGCCTTTATCGTAATAAGTTGGAAACAAATATAATACTGTAAGGTAATACATTACAGCAAATGTGATTGTATTATATGTAGCCGAAATAATTGCATATTTCCAGGGCTGGAAAAAATTGCCCATATGAAAATGCATGATGAATAGAAATATCCAAAAAACTATGGCAATCCATGCTTTTCTTTTTGAAACACTCATATTGAATATTGTTTTAACAGGCAAAATTATTCACACATACACATAAAAAAAAATACTTTAAACAAAAGTAACCTTTTCATTAATAAACGCCTTTGTGGATCGAACAACCGTATAAATATACTGTTATTAGGTTAAAACACCCCTTTGTTCAAAAATCTCGTCCATTGGTTCATTATATTTTATTTCTAGTATATAACATAACACTTTTGCGGTGATAATTAAAAATCAGCAATCAAATACAAAGGAAAATGATAAGAAAGATACTATATGGATTTGTAAGCCTGGCAATTATTTTTATGGCAATAGGATTTTCAGCCTACCTTATTAAGGCTAAGCCTGCACCCCAGAAAGATAATAATAAGGAGAACATCATGTATGTAAAAACCAAAAAAGGTGAAATTACCAAAATGAATTCCAACATGGTTTATCGCGGACGTATCACCGCCTTCGACAAGATCTCCCTGGCTTCGGAAGTTACAGGCCGAATAATGCAAGGTGATGTTAGGTTCAAAACAGGTGAAAGTTTTAATAAGAATGATATAATTATCAAAATTTACAGCGAAGATGTTGAGGCAGCATTGAAATCTGGAAAGAGTAGTTTTCTGCAAACAGTTTCTAGAATTCTTCCAGACTTAAAGGTTGATTATAAAGATCAATATGATAAATGGATTGCTTTTTTTATTGCCATTGACCCTGAAAAACCCTTGCCTGAATTACCTGAAATAAATTCCGATAAGGAGAGAGTATTTCTAGCTTCCAATAATGTACTTACAAGCTATTATAATTTGAAACAGCAGCAGATAAAGCTAAAACGCTATACTATCCGTGCTCCTTTTACAGGAAGCTTTAAATCGGTAAACAAGGAGATAGGTGCTGTTGCTAGTCCGGGAGCCGAGCTGGCAACAATAATCAGATCCGACAAACTGGAAGTTGTTGTTCCTGTATTTCCAAAGGATTTGGTTTGGATAAAAAAAGGTGAAGAAGTAGTTATTACAGATAATCGTGGGATAGAACAAGCTACTAAGGTTTCCAGGATTTCAAGTTTTGTGGATGAGGCAACTCAATCGGTATATGTTTACCTAACATATATTGCCACAAAAAATAATAAATTGCTTGAGGGTGAGTATGTTGATGTAAATTTTGTTGGTGTAGAAATTTCCGGATTTGAAATTCCTCGCGAAGCATTGGTTGATAATTATTTTGTGTATGAACTTGCAAACAATAAACTCCTAAAAACGAAGATAGAAATAGTTCGTGTTCTTGATGATGTGATAATTATTGATGGAATCGATTCATCAAAAACTATTGTTACCGAATCATTGGCATCGGTTAATCCAAACGTTAAATATTTAGCCAGATAATAAACTATTCACTATTGCTTATTCATTACCGATTGCCCACTTCTTATATTCTAGAAAATGAAAAATATAGTATCACAATTTGTTAAATATCCTTTCTACGGGAAAATGGTTATCCTCATATTTTTACTTCTTGGGGGAATTTCGCTTTTTAATATGCGAAAGGCAACTTTTCCATTGAGGGAATCAAAAGTTATTACTGTTTCTGTTATGTATCCCGGAGCTACTCCAAAGGAAATGGATGAAGGTATTACTGCTTTGGTGGAAAATAATATTCGCGGTATATCAGGAGTTAAGGAGTTTACTTCAAGTTCACGTGAAGGATTTGCAACAATTACCGTCACAGCATTGAATGGCTACGATATGGATGAACTCCTCTCGGATGTAAAAAATGTCGTGGATGGAATTTCAAATTTCCCTGCTGGGGCTGAGAAACCCATAGTTTCTAAGAAACGTTCAATGGATATGGGTATGTTTTTCTCACTTACGTCCGAAACTGATAATATACTCGAGCTTAACAATATGGCCAATCGTATTGAAGACGATCTGTTGGCTACTGGGAAAATATCACAGATAAGTATTTTTGGTGTTCCTAGCAATCTTGAATTGGCCATTGAGCTGGATGAAACTCAAATGCGCCGTTACAACCTTACTTTTACTGATATTCAAAATGTTATTTCTTTAAATAATATTGATATTTCCGGAGGAACAATCAGAAGTCCACGTGAGCAAATTAAAGTATTAAGCCGTCAGCGTTCGGTTGATCCGGAGGATGTAAAACAAATTGTACTAGTAGCAAATACTGATGGGCAGATTGTGAAAATTGGTGATATTGCCTCAGTTACACTTCAGGTTCCCGAAGATCCAACCAATGGTTATTCCGACAAAAAACCCAGTGTAACTTTCATGATTCAAAAGTTGATGACGGAAGATCTTCAGGCCATTTCCGAAGAATTAAATGCTTATATCATTAAGTTTAATGAAACCCATGATGATTATAAACTTGATGTTAAAATGGACTTTCTTAGTTTGATAGATGGTCAGCTTTCAATTTTAATAAGTAATGGTATTCTGGGAGTATTGCTGGTAATTTTACTCCTTTCATTACTGTTGAATATTCGACTTTCGTTATGGGTAGCATGGGGAATACCGGCTTCTTTTTTGGGAATGTTTATTGTGGCAGGACTTTTGGGAGTTACAATTAACTTAATCTCATTGTTCGGCATGATACTAATTATAGGTATTCTGGTTGATGATGGTGTTGTTATTGGTGAAAATATATTTACTCATTTTGAGATGGGAAAATCGCCTCGACGTGCTGCCATCGATGGAACTATGGAAGTATTACCTGCTGTAATTACTTCGGTTGCCACAACAATTATTGCATTTACTCCACTCTTCTTTATTGAAGGTCAAATGGAGATGATGTATGAAATGGCTCTGGTAGTTGTACTAGCTTTACTATTTTCACTATTGGAAGGAATGTTTGTACTACCCGGTCATTTGGCAAATCCAAAGGTGCTCAAACCATTAAACACAAAATCTATTTATGGTAAAGTTCGTGTGGTTCTCGATAAGATGATATTCGGATTAAGAGATAAAGTCTATTTACCTTTTTTAAATCGGATCTTAAAACATAAGGGATTAGCTATTGCATCAGTAACAGCTTTATCTATTGTTACCATTGGTCTTGTAGTAGGGGGGAAGATTGCCTTTACCTTTTTTCCACCGGCACCATCTGATATGTTTACGATCGATCTGGCTTTAAAACCAGGTGTGAATAATGAAATTACCAAAGAAAAGCTATTTGATATTGAAGATCAGGTATGGGAAGTAAATCGTGAGATAATGGAACAAAATGGCGATACAACGTCATATATTTCATCGATGATTGTTACTTTGGGAAGTTCATTTTCACGCACGGAAAATGGAACCAATGCCGGAATGATAAGAGTTTTTCTTAATTCACTTGAGGACACAAAGGTGTCGGATGAAATTTTGAAAAAGGCTATTGCTGGGAAAGTTGGAAAAATCCCTGAGGCATATAAATTCGCTGTAGGTGCATCCAATCGTTTTGGGGCACCGGTTTCAATTAGCTTATTGGGCTATGATCCCGATGAACTGGAAATAGCTAAAAATGAACTTGAAGCTGAACTGGAGAAAATGCCAGCTCTATATAATATTACCAACAATAGTCAGATAGGCAGCCAGGAACTTCGCTTAAAACTAAAACCTGAAGCATATTCACTTGGATTAACAACCCAATCGTTAATGAAGGAAGTACGTCAGGGATTCTACGGTGGGCTATCGCAACGTATACAAGAAGGGAAAGATGAGATATGGGTTTATGTTCGATATTCACTCGATAACCGTGAAAATGTTGGTCAACTGGAAAACATGCTCATACACACTGCCAAAGGAAATTACCCACTGGGGAGGGTAGCTGAAATAACAACCGCAAGAAGTCTTAGTACTATTAATCACTTTAACGGAAAACGTGAAATAAGAGTGGATGCATACCAGCAGAATCAAAGCCAATCAGTACCTGATTTATTGAGCTATATTGAAGTAGAAATATTACCCGGTATTATGGAAAATCATCCAGGTATTACTTATATGCATCAGGGACAGCAAAAAGACACAAGCGAGCAGATGAGAAGTATGATACTCTATTTTGGATTGGCATTTTTAATTATCATCCTGATAATCATGATTTATTTTAAATCATTCCGTCAGGGATTGTTAATTATTGCAATGATTCCATTGGGGTTTATCGGAGCAATATGGGGTCATGGTATCCATGGTCAGTCTATTTCGATGATGAGTCTGTGGGGAATGGTTGCCTTATCAGGAGTTATAATAAATGACGCCATTGTTTTCATGGCTAAATACAATCAGAATCTCGAAAATGGCATGAAAGTGTTGGATGCAGTAAAAAATGCTGGAATATCTCGTTTCAGGGCGATATTTTTAACAACGGTTACAACAACAGCTGGACTTATGCCACTTATCCTGGAAAATAGTCCTGATGCCCGTATGCTAATTCCAATGGCAATTGCATTAGCATATGGTATCTTATTTGGAACCATTTTTATCCTGATTATACTTCCTGTTATAGTTGTGATTACTAACAAGGCAACTTTCTATATCAAAAGCTTCAGGTCAAAAACAGAGATTACTCCTGAATCTGTTGAAACAGCTGTTATAAATGCCAATATCGAGAAAGTGCTAAGTAAAAACATGGCTAAAAAATTCGACTAAAATGAAAAATCTAAAAATAATAACACTTTTAATTGTTGTACTAACTGTAATTAATTCAAATGCTCAAAATAATCTATCGTTGTCGGAAGCAATTGCAATAGGATTAAAGAACAATTATGACCTTCAAATTATTAGAAAAAGTGAAAATGTAGCTTCCATAAATAATACATGGGGAAATACCAGTATTATGCCGAAAGTTGACTTCACTTTAAGTGGTCGTGAAAACTACAATATAAATGATAATGAGGATTATCGTACGCAAACTATTTCACCCGATTTGAACTTGAACTGGGTTTTCTTTAATGGATTTGCTGCAAAAATTACCAAGCAGAAATTTGAAGAATTTGAGAAACAATCACAGGGAAATACAGTGGTATTGGTTGAATCAACTATTCAGGACATAATTGTTGCATATAATAATTGCATCTTACAAAATGAAATGGTTGATGTTTTTCAGGAACTGGCAAATTTATCGAGAGATAGATACAATAGATCTAAGGATAGCGAAGACTTAGGAGTAAGTACCACATACGAAAGTCTGCAGGCTAAAAACTCCTGGCTTGAGGATCAGTCGAATTATCTTCAGCAAAAAGTGAATTATGAGAATTCAGTGAGAACATTAAATTTTATTCTTGCTGTTGAGGACAATTCTATGTGGAAACTAACTACACCACTTGAAACTAATACACCGGATTACAATCTTACAGACCTATCCGGGAAACTTATGTCAAACAACCAAACCCTGAAGAATCAGTATTTATACCAAAGTCTACTTCAAAAGGAAACATCACTTACCAAAAGCAGTTACTATCCTTCTTTAAGTTTAAGTTCAGGCATTGGGAATACAGATTTTGGTAGTTATTATTCAGGTGATACTCCAAATAATGTCAGAAATTATTCGGATGCCTATGTTGGTGTGAGTTTGTCGTTTAATATTTTTAACGGTGGTGTTCGTAAACGGAGTGTTCAGATTGCAAAAATCAATGAGGAAACCGGACAAATTCAAACCACGCAAATAAAGCATAGCCTGGATAATCAGTTGTTACAATTGTATAGCAACTACAATGTGAAAAAGGAAATTCTTGAGCTGGCAGATGAAAAATTAAATGCTGCAAAATTAAATCTGGAGCTATCAGAAGCCAAGTTTAAAAACGGATCAATAAACTCATTTAACTACCGTGATGTTCAGAATATTTACATGAATGCTGCCATTGCGAAATTCAGGGCTATTTATGATCTCGTATCCGTAAATGCTAATTTATTAAGGATTACAGGCGGGATTATTAGTGAGTATGAGTAGTAGTTATTGAAGTTAGTCACCGGTTTAAGTTTTAAACTTAAACCTAGAGCTGAGTACAAGTCCCACCCCTTTTATCTTACGCTAGAGTAGGTAATATCAATATAATTATCATTATTTCCCGTTTTGGGAACAGAGTTCCATTAGTGGAAGAAATAAATTGGATTTTCAATCTTTAATCTAGATGCAAATGGCTTTAAATAAGGCATATAAAACTATTTGGCGTGTTTATTGATAATCTTTCTTTCTAATGTTTAATTTTTACCACTATGAAACGACTTATTTTATTTTTGTTTATCACCACTGTAGTAGTTACTACTTCGTGTAAGAAACAAACTAATACACCAGTTCCTTCGGAGCCAGAAACTTTGGATGAAATGGTATTTCCCTCCGACTTTGACTGGAAAACCTACAATAATATCTCTATATCAGTAACAGGATATGCAACGAGTATTTTAGAGATTAAATCAACCGAAGGTGTTGTTTATCAAAAATTGGTTTTGCATAAAAACACTCCTTATACTGGAAAAATAACTGTTCCTTCATACGAAACGGAAGTGCATCTGGTCTACATGGGTCAGGATGTTGTTTTCGAACTAGGTAATGGAACTATTTCTCACCAATTTAATTAAGATCTGAAGCCATGAAAACACTATTGATAAAAACGCTTAAAGCGACAGGAATAATTGCATTGTTATTGGTCTTCTCAGCAATGGGATTTAGTCAATCATATGTAATAGATTTACAATATAACCCTATGAGTTTTATTGAGGACGATCGGAATGTGGTAACTAATACAGGGCATAACGGTTTTGATGAAGGATCTGTTCACAGATACGACAACATTGCCACCATTGATGAACAAACAATTTATGCTCTTCTTACACTAGAAAAAGTGCATCATGCCGAAATAAAAACCTTTGATGATGATTCTGAAAATGGAGATGAATACCGTTTTCAGCCACGTATAGGTTCTGGTTATAACAATGGAGGCTATATTGTTTATAAACTACAATTTTTTAATACTGCTGATGATTTACCTGTATTTCTATATAACTATTGGATGACTGGCGTAGATGTTGATGGGGATGGAAATAACAGAGAGTATGAAGAAGTTGGTGGTTATACTAATTATGTTGTTGATGCGGCGTGTGAATTGACCATATCCGCTTCCTCAAATGGAAGGACAAAGTTTTATGGAAGGTCTCCTAGTTTAAGTGGAATTACTTTTGAGAATAAAGCATCATGGATGGCTAATTTTGAGAACCCAAATAATGAGATAACTTTTGTCATGGGGCAATCAGGAAAAAATACTGAGAGATATTATTCAGTACAATTTGGACAAGAAGGTGGAACATTTACAGATCCTGAAGAGGTTATTAACCCATTATTACCAGTTGCATTCGATGATGTAAGTCCAATAATGAGCCCAAACGGAGGTGTTGCAATAAGTAATGTACTTGTTAATGATATATATAACGGTAATGTTGTAACAACAGGTATTGTTGATATTTCAATTATTACAAACCCTCCCACTGGCATTATTTTTAATACCAGTAATGGTAAAGTATCAGTTCAATCCGGTACTCCAGCTGGTGAATATTCATTTTTTTACAAAATTTGTCTCAAATCTGATCCAGAAGCCTGTAGCATTGCAAAAGTAACAGTAACTGTTGCAAGTGCTGATCTCGAGATAGTTAAAACAGCTTCAATAACTGAGGTTGAGCAAGGCCAGTCATTTGTTTATACATTAACTGTAACCAATAACGGTCCCTCAATGGCTGCTAATGTTGAGGTGAGTGATATACTATCAACTAACCTGAGTGTGCTTAGTTATACTGTAGTAGGTGGATCATGGAACAATCCAACATGGTTAATTGAAAACATGGCTAGTGGCGATGTTGCAACCCTTACTATTGCAGTTGAAACTTCGGCTAGTTTTACTGGGAATATCGATAATACGGCTACTGTAAGCAGTTCAACCTACGATCCGGTGACTACTAATAATTCATATACCGTTTCAGTAAATGTAACGGAAACTGTACCTGTAATAAATAACTTCCCTGCTACCGGATTCGGTACTTTAGCTTTTGAAGATTTATGGCCTGGTAAAGGTGATTATGATTTTAATGATTTAGTGCTTGATTATAAATTTGAAATAACTACTAATTCAAGTAACTATATTAATGAAGTTGTGGGAACATTTGTAATTAAAGCATTTGGTGCTGGATTAGAAAATGGTTTTGGATTTCAGTTATCAGATAACATTGATCAAACTGCAATTAGTGTAAGTGGTTCTCACATAACAGGCAGCTATATTACTTTTGCAGGAAATGGTGTTGAAGACGGGCAATCAAAACCAACTATTATAGTTTTTGATAATGCTTACAATGAAATGACACCTCCGGGAGGTAGTATTGGTGTTAATACTACTCCGGGAGCAACATACATAACTCCGGTAACGATAGTTATTACCATTACTTTCCCAATGGGCACCTATACAAGTGCTGACTTGGATATTGCAAACTTTAATCCATTTTTAATTGTTAATCAGAATAGAGGTGTTGAAGTTCATCTGCCAAATTATCAACCTACGGATTTAGTAGATGAATCATTATTTGGAACTGCAAATGATGATAGTGATCCAACTTCTGAAAAGTATTATAAAACAGAAAATAACCTTCCATGGGTAGTCAATATTTATGAGAGTTTTGATTACCCTGTTGAAAAAGCAAATATTACAGCTACCCATCTGAAATTTGTTGATTGGGCTACTAGTGGTGGTAATTCATTTGCAGATTGGTATAAAGATCTTAGTGGTTACAGAAATAGTGGTAATATTTATGTTGTACCATAAGTTAAAGTAGAATAGTTAAACATTAGAACGGTTCCATTTTGGGGCCGTTTTTTTTTGTGATGTCTTTTCCGAAAATAGTTTGTTATACCAATTAGTTATCAAAATGAGCCTTATAAAACAAAATATTTTTCTGCTTATCAAATTAAAATATTTGTTGCATAGCCATAGTTACGGAAGAAATATTTTAAGAAGATAAGATGGAAAAGATAAAGATTTTAAGGCTCATTTTGGTGGCTATTTGGTATTAGTATCCGTTTAATATTTTTCTGAGTTATGCTATTGAGCATCTGAAAATATACTTCAATAAGATAGTCCTAAAAAGAGAAATAATATTGCTTAAACAACAGTTAATGTAGATGTTATAAGGTTTTCAAATTTAGATGCATTTGCCCTACCCCTCGATTCCCCCATGCCTGTCAGCAAAAGTAATCCCATTATCTCCCCTGATTTTCCTCTTCGGCGTATTTGAAAAAGATAACTTAGCATTTGTTCCCATTTTAACAATATGCTCTTTAATTTTTGTTTTGTGTCTCCCCTCAACCACCAACCCATTTGTAATAAGTTTAGCTCCCTCAAAGCTTTTAATCTCAATACGGTTAAGAAAAGTTACCAAATATACACTCCCTTCCTTACGCATTGTAAAAGAAATACCATGCTTTTTGCATGCTAGTAAAATTTTATCTGCTTCCTGTTTATTCATGATTATATTATAATCAAAATATTGATAACAATGTATTTAATTTTATTACATTTACACTTCAAAATCCGAAACTTCGTTAACTAATATATAAAAATAAAATACCTGTAAATATTTAAACACGCATAAATAACAGCCACACTTACTATTACGGCTTATTAGTAGTTATTGCAGAGCTATTTTTATATTCAAGATAGCGATTATTGAAAATTTAAACCAAATATTTATATAATGAAAAACAAAAGATATTTTCTGCTATTTCTAATCTTATCTCTTATGATTGTTTGTTTTTCTTTTTGTTCCTCAAATGAGAAAAAATCAGAAGAAGAAAAGACATTACCTAATATCCTATTTATACCTGTAGATGACCTTAGACCCGAATTGGGTGCATATGGAGATGAATTTATAAAAACACCTAATATGGATCTATTGGCTGAGCAAGGAGTTACTTTTACACGGACTTATTGTCAACAAGCTGTCTGCAATCCTTCAAGAGCCAGTTTACTTACCGGTCTTCGCCCTGACTCTATTCAGGTTTGGGACTTGAAAACAAATTTCAGAGATAATGTCCCCGATATTGTAACCTTACCCCAGTATTTTAAGCAAAATGGATATATAACCATTGGGCTTGGGAAAATTTTTCACAATAACGATCCTGATACAATCTCGTGGACAGTTACACCCGAAAATATTAATGGTTTTCCTTTTGATCCAGATGCAGTTTATCTAAACGATGAGAATCTGGAAATCCAAAAAATGAAAATCGAAAAAATGAAGGCTGCCGGCAAATCTAGGATTGACCAGTTGGGACACTGGTATGTGAAAGCCAATGCCACTGAAAATGCTGATGTAGATGATGATGCATATTATGACGGAGCACAGACTACCAGAGCAATAGATATTTTGCAGGAATTAAAAAACGCAAATAAACCCTTCTTTCTTTCGGTAGGTTATTACAGGCCACACCTTCCGTTTAATGCCCCTAAAAAATATTGGGACATGTACGACAGAAATGAAATTCCTTTGGCAAAAAACCAATTTGTACCTGAAGGAACTCCTGCTTACCTTGTTCATGGAGAAGCAGAGCTACGGGGATATTCCGATTGTCATGACCTGCCATTGCCTAATGAAGATCCTTGGGATGAAAACCAGCAAAGAGAAATAAAGCATGGCTATTATGCCAGTGTTTCCTATACAGATGCACAAATTGGCAGGCTCCTCAATGAGTTGGAAAAACTGGGCTTACTTGAAAATACTATCGTCGTTCTTTGGGGCGATCATGGGTGGAAACTTGGAGAGCATAATGGATGGTGTAAACAAACAAATTATGAAATTGACACAAGAGTTCCTATGATCATCAGTGGACAGGGTGTAAAAGCCAAAGGAAAATACAGCAATGCATTAACTGAATTTGTGGATATTTACCCTACACTATGCGAAATGGCAAATTTGCCTGTACCTGAACATTTACAGGGAACAAGTGTTGTCCCCTTACTGGAAAATCCTGATGCAGCATGGAAAACAGCTGCGTATAGTCAGTTCCTTTTGGGGCGTTATAGTCGCACAAAAACAATGGATGGTGAACAAATGGGTTATGCTATCCGGACGGACCAATACCGCTATGTGGAATGGTATAACTGGAATAAGGAAGAAAACAAAGCCGATACCCTTATCTGTAGTGAATTATTCGATCATAATACAGATCCACAGGAAAATAAAAACATAGTATCAGAACCTGCAAATAAAATTGTCGTTGAAGAACTATCGGAACATCTTAAAAAAGGTTGGCGATATTCAAAGCCCCAATAATCAACAAACCGCGAACAACAGCTCATACGCCATAGCTGCGACTAAGTCTTCGGTTAGACAAGATTTAGTAATTTGAATAGAAATTAATTAATCAAAAAATCGAAAAAAAACGGCAACAGCGCATAGCAGTACCAATAGGCAACATTAAGAAACAAAAACACAAAATTTAATTTTTAATGGAAACTTTTGATATAAATAGAGTTCATTGGGAAAAGGGAAAATTTAAACCCTGGTATTTAAATCAAAAACCTATAGAAATTAAAGAATTGGATTTAAACCTTGATGAAGAACTAATTATAATTGACCTATCTGGACAAGCTGTTGGATTTTTACAGCGAGAAGTTGTTTATCATCACATAATACAAGGACAAATAAACAATGTTGATTTTATTATAACTTTTTGTGGAGTATGTAATGCAGGAGTGCTATTAAGTCCAGTAATTTATGATAAACTTTACTATTCTAGAGAAACCGGTGTTTACAACGGATAGCAGATTTTTGAGGATATTGAAACTAAAACTTTATGGAATCTAAAGAAAAAATAGTGAGACTAAGTATTAACATAGTGTAAAGCAAGTGCCTTATCATACAGGCATTAAAAACAAACCATAATTATAAGTGATTCAATAATTCCTTTTTACAAAAAACATATATAACGACAACGAATATGTCAAAAATAATGTCTTAGCTATAGATTACACTATTACCAGCAAAAACTTATGAGTATGAAAAGAATTAAATTACTTTCAGTTTTTTGTTTCCTTTCAATATTTTCTTTCTCTCAATTCATTGAATGGGAACAAGTTATTCACGACGATTCAGGCAGATCACTGTTTACTGGTGGAATGTCATTTTCAAATCCAACTTTTGCCGATATTGATAACGATGGTGATTATGATTGTTTTATCGGGTGCGACAAAGGCTCAATTATCCACTACGAAAATATTGGCACAGCAAATTCTGCTATATGGAATTTTGTTACAAATAAGTTCAATAACATTAACATCCCTGAAATATCCAGAAGTAATGTAACATTTGTTGATATTGATGCCGATGGAGACCTCGACATGTTTTTTGGCGGTGGTCGCAACAGTGATGAGACAGGAATATTTTATTACCGAAATGACGGAAATGCTTTTGCGCCTGATTGGGTTTTTGTTTCCAACAAATACATGAATATCGAAACTAATCCAACTTCAATTTACAATTATTGTAAAACTACGTTTGCCGATATGGACAATGATGGTGATTTGGATTTACTATTCGGGAATTATAGAAAAGATATTTATTACGAGAATATTGGCGATGCTCAAAATCCTGATTTTATTCTCGGCGACTCAGATTATTTTGATTTTGGAAGTGGTTATTGGAATTTTCATAACCCAACATTTTTTGACATTGACAATGATGACGATTTTGACTGTTTTGTTGGAACTACCAATTCACATTTTATGTTTTTTGAAAATACGGGAACACCAGGAGTAGCAATTTGGAATCTTGTTACCGAACATTTTTTAGAATTTGATTACAATCAAAATGTTGCACCTTCATTTTGCGACATAGACGGCGATCAGGATTTTGATATGTTTGTTGGCCTCACCA
>Ga0222681_1000147_pt1 | contig 26740 bp, 41 predicted proteins | sample AntAcemetage1006_FD_179844 | JGI IMG/M metagenome (GOLD analysis project Ga0222681, IMG submission 179844) | Saline water microbial communities from Ace Lake, Antarctica - #1006 | ecosystem: Environmental > Aquatic > Non-marine Saline and Alkaline > Saline | place: Antarctica: Ace Lake... | reverse complement strand
CTCAAAGGTGCTGAAAAAAGCTAAGGTCATTCTGGCTATCAGACTCCCTGGATTTGCCGGTCTTGTGGGCAGAGAGATCGAACCAGGGAGACGCCTGGGAAGTGAGATGGCCGATTATGCCAAGAAATGTGGTGTTGGCGGTATCTTCCACACCGACGAACTCCCGGCCTATGGCGTTACTGAAGAAGAGGTACAAAACCTCAGGAAAGCCGTGAATGCTGAAGATCCGGACTGTGTGGTGCTTGTTGCTGACACAAAGAAAAAAGCCACCTGTGCCATCGCCCAGGTACAGCGACGCGCGAACATGGCCTTTGACGGCGTGCCCGAAGAGACACGGAAGATGCTTGAAGAAGGGTCCACCGCCTATATGAGACCGTTGCCCGGCGCTGCCCGGATGTATCCGGAAACAGATGTGTTACCAGTCCCCGTTACCTCCAATGAGTGGGATCTCCTTACCATTCCGGAACTACTGAACGCCAAAGCCGCCCGGTTTGAGACAAAATACGGCTTTGACAGCGCAAGAGCTAGGCAGATGGCCTTTTCGGCACGTATGCCCCTCTTTGAAGAAGCAGTGAAACGAGGCATTAAACCGACTCTTGCAGCCCGAACGCTTCTGGGAACACTCCGTGAGATCAGCCGCGAAGGTGCTGAAACAACCCGGCTCAGCGATGAGGAAATACTTGATCTTCTTTCGAGAGTCGAAGACGGGAAGGTAGCCAAAGAAGCAATCCCGGCATTATTAAAAGCCCTTGCTGAAGGGACAGCGCTTGATGAAGCCATCAAAACGCTCGCACCGTCGGTGGACAACGATGAACTCACAGCAGTGATCAAACGGGTACTCACTGAACGAAAGGACTTTGTCAGCGAACAGGGCATGCGTGCCGTTGGCCCAGTGATGGGCGTTGTGATGAAAGAGATGCGTGGTCGGGCCGACGGCAAAGTGGTCAGCGACATTCTGAAGACAGAAATTGCTGCCATGCTGAAATAACCAGCCTTATGAAGACCAATCCGGACCGTACGGCTCAGGCTCTTTCATCCTGCCAGACCAAAGGAGAGCTTGGCACGGTTATCGGAACGGTCATTGAACAGTATTCAGGATATGAACTCCAGGTCATCAGTACCAGAATCAGGCGGGAGGTCGATTGCCTTCCCAATCCGTACCGGGAAGCATTCCGGCCATATGCCGATGAATGGTTATTTGGCCGCCATCACCGCCTGTTGGTGCTGAAACGAAACAGCAGGTTTGCCGGGATGAGTGACCCGATATCCGATCGTGAAACGTTTCTGGCCTTCTGTGCCATGATTCCTAACGGATGCAAAACAGCAACAGAAGAACAACCTCACGACAACCTGCCAAGGCGAACAGAAACAGATCAGCTTTTTTATTATCTGCTCAGTGCGTTTACGATGTTTGTGCTGGATGAAACCGGGCATCCCATAGGCACTCCGTTTCCCGGCGGGTTTCGGGTAAAAAAAGAGAACGGGGAGATCCTCTGCCCGATTCGTGACAAGGAGGAAGAAATTCTTCACTCTATCTGTAACTTCTGCCCGGCAGTACAGGATCCGGCAAATCTCTGAATGAATATCTGAATAGTGTGTTGCCGGATGATTCCTCCGGCTTTAGTATTCTATTCCCTCACGTGCCCGTACACCCTGATCAAAATAATGCTTTTTTTTCTCCATGACCGTCACCAGATCCGCCTTTTCAAGAATTGTATCAGATGCATATCTGCCGGTCAGAATAATATCCACATGCTTCGGTTTACTCTCCAGAAGGGTCAGCACATCGTCATTTTCCAGCAGACCATAGTAAAGCGCCACAAATACCTCATCCAGCACCACCAGATCATATTCACCCGAACAGAGAGCAGCACGGGTGATGGACAGTCCTTCACGCGCGCACTGGATGTCCTCAGACAATGGATCGTTTCTCACAAAGCACCCCCGTCCAAACTGGCGAATGGTAAATCCGGGGAAATAGTCCCCCAGGCTTAATTCAGCCGTCGGTTTTCCCTTGATAAACTGGCCAAAAAAGACCTTTCTTCCGGCAAGGAGCGTCCGTAACGACGTCCCCAGTGCCGCCGTTGTTTTCCCTTTTCCGTTACCGGTGAAAGCCAGAACATAGCCCTGTTGAGATAGATCACTCATTCCTGAAGAATATGGCACCCGATCTCATTGAAGGTATTGTTTCAGGGTGATCATATACCAGTGATCTGAATGACCAGAGAGAATATAGAACAAAGCCCCAATCAGAACGAAAACGAAAACGAAAAAAATGCGAGATCAGGAGAGATATATGAATTTTCCGTCACTCCATTGGCAGAATCATTCAGTCAAACTTCCTTTCGTCCGGACCCGGGGTATACCCACAGGTGACCAAGGCAGTTCTCATCACCTCATCCTCATCATGTTACGTAGTGGAAGAACCCATACGACACTTCCATCCAGGTTTTACATTCACCCCGGATCACCACAGATAGCGGTATTATTAAGAACGCAGAATGGCAATAATAATGAGATTAGTACCATGGGAAAAACTGGAACGACCAAGTGGAGTCAGATTAAAAACGTGGCCGGACAGATTCGTCTTGTCCCGGCAAAAGAAGAGGCATACAAAAAGCCTGGCCCAAACCAGCGATTTAAGTCAGGGAACACACTCAAAAAAGCTATCAAAAAGACCCAGGATGACAGTCGGGGAGGTCGCGGCAGAGGACGCCGTCAGAGCACACCTCAGGTTGACCCGCGCTTCAGACGCAGGATTAAACGTTCCCAGACATCCATCAAAGGTTCCAAATAATAATTTTTTGGCCCCGGGGTCTGGTGATTATGTAACCGGCTTTGGAGCACAATATCTTTTACCTCTTAAATTAATCAGGATCTGATCATATGAATGCAAAGAATGCCGTCCAGCTATACCATTTTTCAGAGCAGTCAAAGACCGATATGATGACCGCTTCAAAACTCATCCTCCTTGCCGGTGATCTGTCCGGTTCTGAACAGAATGGTGCACGAAAACTCTGCCTGCAATATCTCGATACAATCAGAGTGAATCTGGGTCTTGCCAACAGGGTGACCGAAGCCAACGAGTTTATCAAAGCAGAAGAGATCATCGCTCAGGTCGTTTCACTGCTTGAAAATGAAGCGTTTGACAGCGCTGCATCAAAACTTGGTGAAGCTATCAGTCAGGCAACAACACCGGCGCAAAACGCCTGGGAATTCCTTAAGACCAATGAACTCATCTGAATTTACCACCTTTTTGCAGACACGGCGATCGGTACGTGAGTATACGGATGAAGATGTTGACACTGAAACGATCATTCGACTCCTGAACGTTACGCAGTTTGGACCGACTGCCGGAAACCGGCAGGCATGGGATATCATTATTGTGACCGATCCCGGGATTAAAGAGGATCTATATGATATCAGCTACCAACAGGAACACCTGATAACCGCACCGGTGCTCCTGGTGATCTGTGCAAACTATATACGGTCCATGTCTCAGTATGGGGAACGGGGGATACTCTATGCCCTCCAGGATGCAACAATTGCCGGAACATATCTGATGCTTGCCGCGCATGCCGAAGGGCTCCAGACCTGCTGGACCGGAGCATTTGAAGATGATGGTATCCGGGAAGTCCTGGACCTGCCAGAACATATCAGACCGCTTGCCATCATCGCTCTGGGTCATGGGAAAACACCGGCGACACGCCCTGATAAAATGCTGCTCTCAGAACACCTGCACGAGAATATCTGGTAGATAAGATACAACAATCTTATACTAACCACTTTAAAGACGAAAACAAAGGAATTATAATGACAGACTATCTGGTAGAACTCGAATCAGCATGGATTATCCGTGATGTACAAACACTTGACGATGCCATCGGCATTGCCATCTCAGAGGCAGGAAAACGGCTGAATCCATCCGCAAAATTTGTAGAGATTGAGATTGGACAGATCGAATGCCCATTTTGTGAGAATGAACTTAACAACGGCCTTCTGGTCGCCAATGTAGGACTTATTGGCCTGAATCTTGAGATGAAAGTATTCAAGGCCGAATCAAAAGAACATGCAGTCCGTATCGCGAAATCAGTGGTTGGAAAAGCCCTTCGTGATGTCCCACTTGAGGTCCTTGAAATTAAGGAGCTCTAAGGAATGCCACCCATCTCAGTAGTCGGGCATACGGCAACAGATCATATCTTCCTTGTACCCGGTCTCCCTGAGAAGAACCATTCCACTATTATCCTCGACCATCAGGTCTTCTTTGGTGGCGGAGCAGCCAATATCGCTGCCGGCATAGCGAAACTCGGAGGACAGAGCGAGCTCGTAAGTTGTGTCGGCGATGATTTCAATGGCGGTGCCTACGACCGATGGATGGATTCCCTTGGCATAACAAAACGACTCTTTCACGTCGAAGGGGCAAATTCCTCCTCATGTTTCCTGTATAATGATCAGGCAGGCGATCAGGTCACCTACTTTGAATGGGGAGCATCCAGGCATTTTCAAACAGCAGAAGCCCCGAATCTTCCATTCGTCCATATGGCAACCGCTGATCCGGAATTCAATGTAAAAATTGCAGCACAGAGTGAGTTCACGTCCTTTGATCCAGGTCAGGATCTCCTGCTTTATTCAAAGGAACAACTCACGTCCATCATTGATAATGCTGATATCCTTTTTGCAAACGAGTTTGAGGTCAATGGCATGGTGAAAACCATCGGGATCACCAAGAAGCAACTAGCCGAATCAGTACCACTGGCAATTTTTACCCGGGGGAAAAACGGGAGTGAGATCTTTTTTGATGGAAACGTGCACACCATACCGGTTGTGCCGGTTGAACTCAAAGATCCCACCGGTGCCGGTGACGCCTATCGTGCAGGATTTCTTACAGCCTACAAACAGGGAATAGATGCCCTGACAGCCGCTAAGATAGGCACTGTAACCGCAAGTTTCGCGGTTGAGTCCGTAGGATGCCAGACAAACCTTCCAACCTGGGACGAAACCCTGGTACGCTACCGGCAACATTTTGGCAATCTGCCAACACAATAACCTTCACAAAACCGTTCAGAACGCCAACACCCCAGTACGAGGAGAATCAATGACAACATCAGGCGAATCAAAGATGGAGGGACTGACCAGATACCTCTTTCGGGCTCCTTCCTGGCCCTATTCACTCCTGCTCATTCTCTTACTCGGCATTATCATTGATGTCGGCGCACTCATCAGAGACCATTCAGTCCAGTATTTTGGCACCTTCGGTTTTGTTCTGCCAGCGTTCGTTGCCTTTCTGTTCACTGCGCCACTTGTCCGGGCTTTTGGGGCGAAAATCACCCCAAACCGCTCAGCACTTTTATGTCTGGCCTGCACAGTCTTTGCGATTCTGATCGGCCTGTTCCCCATCTTTCTGATCATTCCCGGCACATTCTGGGTGTTATATGCCATCGCCCTCAGCTTTGTCTTCTGGATGCGCCTCATCACACTGGTTGCCGTCGCCGATTATCATGTCTCACACATGATTCTCCCGGCATTCCTCCAGAGTGGCGTCGGCATCATCGCCGGCTATTACTACTTTGGCGAAGGGTTTCTCTGGCTTACAGGAGTTTTCCATATCTTCTTCCTCTTAGGCCTGATGCTTTTTATCCACGTCGTTGCCCGTCCTCTGAAGAAAAACCACAATATCAATGTTTTTAACTTCATCAACGCCTTTATCGCCCACAATACAGACGGCTCACGGGCCCTGGAGGATTTCTTCCGGGACATCGGAGAAGAGGTCTATACCCCCCAGACCAGCATTTTCTTTAGGCGTGAAGGAAAAGAGGAAACAATATTTACCGTGCCGAATGTCCATCCCGGCCCAATGGGTGAGATCGGCGGGGGCAATCTTCCCAATGTCCTCAGCGAAGCATTTGGAAAAGATATCTTCGTAGCCCATGGATGTGCTACACACGATTTTAATATCGTGTCTGAAAGTGAAGTCGACAAACTTGCCACGACCATCCGGCAGGGCCAAAGGAGTGATAGAGTCTTCTCTTCAACAGCCGGACGTTCCCGGCGCTATAAGTGTGGTACAGTCAGTGTGCTGGCACAGCGGTTTGGTGATACTATCCTTCTGGTTGGGACCCGGTCACCAAAGATGACCGAGGATCTTGACTTCCCGCTTTGTCTGGCTATCATGGGTGAAGGTCACCGGTTTTTCAATCATGTTGCCTTTGCTGATGCCCATAACGCGATGGTGGAATTTACCAGTCCCGTAATGGCCGGATCAAAGACAGCGCATGAATATCTACTCGCCACCAAGTCAGCCTGTGCCGGAGAAGCAGGAGTTGATAACTATCCACTTTCTATCGGTACATCCCACCTGTTTCCACCATTCTCCCGTGAAGAAGGATTCGGCGATCAGGGCATTCAGGTTCTGCTCATACAGGCTGGCGACCAGACCACAGCCTTTGTCTTAATTGACGGCAACAATATCGAATCAGGAGTTCGTGACGACCTGCGTCAACGGGTACTGGATATGGTAGATGAATGTGAGATTATGACCACCGATTCCCATGTGGTGAATACCATGACCGGCAGAAACCCCGTGGGGTACCGCATCCCGGCAGATGAGATCTGGCCCCATATGAAAGAAGCGATTTCAATGGCACGTGATGACCTCTCGGAAGCCGAAGCAGCTGGTTCGAGTGGAATCGTTATGGGAATCGTAGTCTTCGGGTCACAGCGCATCTCACAGCTTGCCGGGTCAGTCAATACGATGCTCTACTTTGCCGGTCCACTGGGCATTACTATTTTATTGCTTGCGTTTTTCTTCGCAATTATTGCGTATATTATTCTGGTCTGAATCAGGCAAGACTCACATTGTCAGATTTAAAGGGCAGTACCAGTCCGTTCCCATCAATTTAGAAGAAAGGACAATACCATTAAAACCTCACCTGCCAATGGTATCATATCTGACCCTTCTGGTTTGGATAGTGAAAATAGAATGAATGCATTGACGCTTCCTCTCTGGTCACCCTACGTAGGCGGAGTGGGCATTGGCATACTGGTCTGGCTGTCATTTCTGCTGGTCAACCGCCCACTTGGGTGTTCGACCTCGTTTCATAAGACAGCCGGTATGATTCGAAAAATTACGAACAGAACCGCTGTTGATCAGAATGAATATTACCAGAGCTATCCTCCCACTGCCGATTACCACTGGATACTGGTGTTTGGGATTATTATCGGTGCCTTTGTCTCTTCATCGCTCTCCGGGGTCTTTGCAGTTGAATGGGTTCCCCCTCTCTTTGCTGCAACGTTCTCAGCAAATCCAATGTTTCGATGGATTGTAGCACTTATTGGAGGCATTCTGTTAGGCTTTGGAGCACGCTGGGCTGGTGGCTGTACCAGTGGTCATGGTCTTTCAGGAATGGCACAGCTTTCAGTAACCAGTATTGTAACAGTCTGTTTCTTCTTTTTAGGAGGTATCGCAACCGCGATGATCACCTTTGCACTTGCCGGGGGGCTTTGACGTATGTTTGAAAACATCCGATCCCATCGCAGCGCTCAGCTTATCGTTGGTCTCCTGATTGGAATCTGTTTTGGTTTTCTGCTCCAGAAGGGTGGTGTTACAACCTATGAAGTAATTGAAGGACAGTTGCTACTCACTGATTTCACGGTCATAAAAGTCATTGGCGCTGCAGTACTGGTTGCGATGCCGCTTCTCTATATCTCCCGACACTTCGGACTGACAGAACAGCATGTCGTCAAACGTGGCCTGGGGACATCGGTCATCGGAGGACTAATATTTGGCGTTGGCTTTGCCCTATTAGGATTCTGTCCCGGTACTGTTGCCGGAGCTATCGGCCAGGGCTCACTCGATGCCCTGTTTGGCGGGGCTGTAGGCATTCTTATTGGAACAGCTCTATTTGCCGGATTATTCCCAAAGCTCAAAAACGGCATATGGGCAGCCAGGCCATTCAACACTACTACCCTGCCGGAACTGCTCAGGCTTTCACCAACGGTGGTTATCCCACTTTGTATGGTTGTGGGAATTATAGTATTCTGGTTAATTGAGTATCTGGGACTCTGAAAAAATCTGTCAGGACAGACAGAGAGAAAAATAAAAGGAATCCTTAATCTACCCCCGTCATATCCTTATCATTGAGCCTATGAACCAGAACACTTCATTCTTCAGGACAGCCGGACACTGGCCTATAATGAATACGGAGACCCGGATGGTATTCCAATCTTCCACGCCCACGGTGGCCCGGGATCACGAGTGGAAGGACAGACCTTTCATGAAATTGCACAAGAGCGGGGGTACCGGATTATCTCGACAGACCGCCCCGGAATGGGAGAGTCCACCTACCTCAAAGGCAGAAGGTTCCTGGACTATCCACAGGATATTCTCCAGCTCGCCGATCACCTCAGCATTGAGCAGTTCGGCGTTACCGGGTGGTCAGGTGGCGGTGCTCATACCACCGTCTGTGCCTATGCTATCCCGGAACAATTGCTTTTCAATATGAGTTTCGCCGGTTACACTAGCTTTATCGAGATGCCTGGTGCTGAACAGTATATTAAATCTCCACTGGACCGGATGTCAGTCGGTCTTTCAAAAGAACACCCTCGTCTCTTTAAACTTTTCTTTGACCTGATGGGTCTGAGTGAAAAGCACATACCTGAATCCTACTTCAAATCATTGTTAAAAACCATGGGTGATGCAGATACAGAGATTGCATCCGCTCCCGGTTTCAAAGAATTATTCCTTACTGAGGAGCATGAAGCATTCAGGCAGGGCAGTCTGGGCGTGACGACCGATGCGGCCGTACATTATGTGGACTGGGAATTTCAGTTGTCTAAGATTCTCTTCCCGATTCACATCTTCCACGGGACTGATGATCAGTTGGTACCGGTAGACTACGCCCGACATCTCAGCGAACATGTACCAAAATCGACACTCCATATTCTTGAAGGGGCAGGTCATCTTTTCCCGTTCCGGGAACAAAAACAGATCTTTGATACTATTGATGATGCCTGTGGGCGTGGGATGTAGCCTCTATAAGGAAAAGAATCTTCAGAGAGAAATTAAAAATCACATTTGAAAACGGTCAGCAAAGATAAATGCATACTTTCTTTTATATCCAAAGTTTGCCAATTCACTCATATAACTCAGATTAAGCATTACGCTGATTAATTAGCTGGAAAATGCTTCATAAATCCAATTGACACTGAATAAACATTCAACAATTTTATATTTAATTCCACCCGCAACATCATCACTTATCCCTCTATTCATCCTATTTCTTATCAGAATTTTCGCATGGACCTTTTCACAGTTTTCTTTATCGCTGTCGCACTCGCAATGGATGCCTTTACTGTTTCCGTAGCAGCGGGAGTTGTCATCACAAAAAACCGAACGAAGATCGCTCTTACACTTGCCATCTGTTTCGGAATATTTCAGGCCGGCATGCCGATAATCGGCTATCTTGCCGGAATCGCCATTTCGGACTTCGTCACATTCTGGGCACCGTTGATCGGCTTTCTACTCCTTTTTGTGATCGGTGCAAAGATGTGCTATGAAGGTATCACTGGTGTGGATGAAAGACAAACAGACTACACATCACCCGCTATCATACTGATCCTTTCAGTCGCCACCAGCATAGATGCCCTTGCAATAGGTCTTGGTTTTGCTGTTCTTGGCACGCCCATCCTTGGTCCGGCCATTATCATCGGCATTGTCACCCTGATCTTATCTTTCGCCGGTTTTTTTGGAGGTAATCTGGCTGGTGAAAAGATCGGTTCAAAAGCAGAGATACTCGGTGGAATTATTTTAATCCTGATTAGTCTTAAGATTCTTCTTTTCTAAACAGGCACGAGAAAAATTACAAAGTAATAGATATAATCTGAAAGTGAAGAGGAACAGTCTGATCTATTCAGACGGTATCTGACAGATAGCACAGTCCACGATCGTCGCAAGCTCTTCCTTGCCATACGCCTCTGAACTCACCACCAGATCGTAGAGAGAAAGGTCAGTAATATCAATCTGATAATATTTCATGTACCGTCCAATCTCGCAGGCTTCCCGTTCAGCTGTCTCGATATAGGCTTCCTCATACGAAAGTTCCTCACGATCTGAGACCCGTCCTGCCCGGCATTCCACCGAGGCATTAACCCAAATCCGAAGATCCGCGTTTTCTATCATATGCCCGGCCAGACGTCCCTCAATGACGATATTATCACGCGCCTGGCCCATTTCTTTTTGCCGTTCATCGATGAGACGATCAAAAGCAGGGTCGGTCTCACAGAGATTTCCAAACTCAGCAAGTGTCATATCATGTTCAGCTGCAAGGGTTCGAAATACTTCCCCTGCCGAAATAAAATCAAAAGCGTGTTTTTCAACGAGAAAAAGGGCGAGTGTGGTAGTACCACTACCCGGCGGTCCACTGATCGTGATTCTCACGACTTTAGACCCCTCCGATATTCAGGGTTTTTCGGATGATCTGGGACAGAGCAATTGAACAGATCATATACCAGATAATCCAGGCCGGTAAAAAGAATGCCGGGGCATGCAGTTCAACTCCTCCCAGATAAGGGAAGATAATTGTAGGGAAGACGTCAAGAAGACCTGCCTCATAGGCAGTCGCCATCTCTCCGATACGGGTTAAAATCCAGAGGAAGATAGGCACCGTAATGATCATAATCCACATCATCGGCTTAAACTGTTCCTGAGACATCGCCATCTGGTCTTTCATCATCTTCTCACGTTTGATGTTGAGCTTGGCAGTCCTTTTCTCATCACCGGAGAGTTGTGCCTCACGAAACTCCTTCTGGAATTCCTTCATCTTCTTCTGCACACTCTGCATCTTTGAGTAGTCAATTGTGTACTTCTGTAAGAGCGACGAATAAGTACCAGTGACCACTGCAAGGACCAGAATGACAACTACCCAGTCAAATTGCAGAAAGCCAAAGAGCGGGTCGAGAAAGAGTCCCGCAAACATTGCCACTCCGTTACGAAGCATGGGCACTGAGTAGATAATCATCACGAGCACCATGACGATCATAAAGACCCCCATGCCACCCATGGCGCTGCCTATATCAGAACTTCCTTTCTTTCCACTGCTCTTTTTTGCTGCCATATTTATATTACCGTAATACTTCCACAAGATCGGCAAGAGCCTTCTCTAAGAGGAAATCTGGGTTATTAATAATTTTTACTGTACAACCGCTCACCATCGCATAACTTGCGGCGATAAACCGGTTGAACTCCTGATGGGTTCGGATTTCTCCATACCCCTCAAGATCGCGGATCCGGGATTCGTCGAGAATACGGCGGCCGAGAATCTGATCAGGATCGGTCTCTACCAGTACGAAGACATCGGGCTTGAGCTCTTCAAGCACCCAGATTGGAAGACCGGGAAGGAACCCCCCCGGCGTCTTTACCGTGCAGTGCGTATCAACGATGACATCATCGCTAATTTGCGCAATAGCACGCGCAGCACCGGACTGGAGTTCTTTCTGAACATCCTGATCCAGTCTGCGCATCTCATCACGGTCACTAACAAGACCCCGTTCACTCGCGAGTTCAAACATCGCTGTGCCAAACGAGATCGGCCAGTATTCCCTTCCAAGCTCTTTGAGTCGTTCAAGTGCACCATCGATGACGGTTGATTTGCCGACACCGGGCACACCGGTAATTACCACTTTCCTGCTCATTTCTCTTCACTCCTTGCCAAATAATCCACGCATGAACGGATACATCTCCATCATCTGTTCGGAGGCAACCTCCTCATAGAGACGGTAGACGATACTGACAGTCAGCAGAAGTCCAGTCCCACCAACAGCACCAATCACACCAAGGTAGTTTGCCCAGACCGAGAGAAGACCGATAAACACACCACCAATCACGGTAATCCGTGGGATATACCGATCAAGATAACGCACCAGAATTGGTTCGCTCCGACGGTATCCGGGAATGTGCATACCACTTCTCTGAATCTGACGGGCAACATGAGATGAATCAAGACCTGCCGTCTTCACCCAGAAGAGAGCGAAGATAGCACCACCGACCACCATCACGAAAAGATCAATACCCATCCGCATGATAATTTCCCACACAGGATGGCCAAGATCATAGGCCCACCACATCCAGTCCTGTGGACTATTGATAGGCGCTGTGATATACATGATCCCATTCTCTGGCTGAGAGCCATTAAATGTTCCAAGGAACGTGATACCGATGTTGTTTAAGAACAGACCGATCATCTGCCAGTTTGCCTGAAGCACACGGACAAGAATCATCGGAAGCACACTGGCATAGATGAGTTTCACCGGGAATCTTCCACGGGCACCACGCACAGAAGCATGGGCCAGCGGAATCTCCACACGGGTCGATTCCACATACACAATCACGAGGAAGATTAAGACCGTCGTGATAAACGCCAGCAGATCCGTTCCGAAGTATTCCAAAAAGTTCGCACCATCGGCTATCACGCCAAATAGTCGTGGGAAGAAACCAACTGCATACGGATCAGAAACCGCAGACCAGTTGAAGAAACCGTTGATAAGACCCTGAGATACTCCGGCAACGATAAAGAGTCCGACTCCAGAACCAACACCCCATTTTGTAACGACTTCATCCATCAGAAAGATCAGCACACCGCCGATACAGATCTGAAGGAAGATGATAAGCGAAACTGCCGAGAGATTACCGCCAAAGAACTGGAGAGCAATCGTGGGGTCCGGACGCAGAAAGCCTCCAACAACATTTGGAGCCGCCTCAAAGACGATCATAACGAAGATGAAAAGCTTCTGCAAGCCCATGTACATTACCTGTCCACGGGGATTTGATGTGTCAATACCGAGTAAATCCGCACCATTCAGGAGCTGAAGCACGATCGAAGCAGTGACGATAGGACCGATACCTAAGTGGACAATCGAACCCTGCGCACCGGCGAGGAGAGCACGGTAGAAACCGAACATATCCTGCGAACTGGGATCAAGACCCCACACCGGGATATTCGTCAACAGAAAGTAGATAATTAAAATCGCAACTGTCCACATCAGTTTGTTCTTGAAGTGGACATGTCCTTCCGGAGCTTTCACTGAAGGCATTGCCGCCAGCAGAGGCTCCATTCGATCAAGCATTGCTCCCATAAAGATTCACCAGAAAATAATAATGATTAGACAGTTTTTGTTAAACTGCTAAACCGCCCATCTCCTCAATTTTAGCGATTGCCTTTACGGAGAACGCTTCTGCGGAGATGATCATTTTCTTAGTTACCTTTCCGCCGCCAAGTATTTTATCTATACCGATTTGCGACGCGTCGATCACAACAGCACCATCCTCTGTGGTCGCAATCCCTTGTGCCACAAGGTCGTCTGCCATCTGATCGAGATCTCCCACATCGAGTACAGCGTTGGAATAGCCGGTTTTATTGAAAAAACCATGTTTTCCATTGTTAAAAAGGCCGGCAAGCCAGAAATGGGTGTGCCGGTGATCACGGTGTCCCGCACGTCCGCGGCCACCACGGTTACCTGCACCACGGCGGTTTTTGTGAGTGCCGCCACCACAGGTCCGGGTTCCACGGTATTTTGAACGCTTATTAACTGGCATCCTCTTCACCTCATCCTGTACAGGAGACTGTTAATCTCGCTGCCGTAATTTCCAAGTGCGCCACCCTGCTGGAAGGTCCGCTTAATAGACCGGTATCCCTTGCGTGGTGGGTGCAGACGAAGCACTGGTTTTAAACCATCTACTTCACTCATGGTTGCTTCCCCGGCAGCAAGTGCCTGGGCAAACGCATCAATATCTGCAAACCTGGAGTTTTCCTTAACGTACTCCTCTGTCAGATGGCCGTCAGCGGTCAGTCTGCCACGGGTCCGAAGGACAGTTGCAAGAACTTCTGCCTCAACTTCACCATAGGCGACGTAATCCTTGACTTTACGAATCATACCGAGGTATGCCGGGGTGTCAGGGATAAGCACGCAATGGTTGACGTGGTGAAGACGTAACATCTTCAGAGTGTCCTTGATCTCTTTGCGGCAATTTACTGTCCCGCGTACCTGAACAACAACATACATTGTACTCAGACACCTCCGCGGACCCGATTCGCCTGCACAAGTGCATCGAAGACTGCCTTTGCGTAGTTGATGGTTGTACGGGTGTGACCTCTTGACGAAGTCCAGACATCTTTTACACCAGCAAGCTGGAGAACTTTCTTCCCGATATCTCCGGTGACAAGTCCGATACCCTGAGGTGCCGGCATCAATGTGACAGTAACACTGCCTGATTTGCCCTGTACCCGTACCGGGATCGAATGACCCTGCCCACAGTTACATTGCCATGAACCACAGCCAAGTTTCACCTTAATCATGTTGAGCTTAGCATGTGTTATGGCCTTTTTTATAGCGTTGCCAACCTGTGCGTCCTTAGCCTGCCCAAAACCAACATAACCATTCTTGTTTCCGACAACGACAACGGCACGGAATTTTACACGCCTACCACTGTCAGTCATCCGCTGTACCATATTGATATCGAGTACTTCATCCTCAAGGTCCGGGAGGAAGTAATCGACAATCTCAGGCTCTTTTATGGGTCTTCCGCCTTCAAGAACATCTTCAAGGCTTGCAACTCTGCCAGCTGCAACGTCCCTGCCGAGATCTGTTAACGGGATCCATTCTACCTGTTGATATGCCATACTTATGCTTCCTCCTTCATGATCGCATCAGCAACTTTATCCACCATTTCGGGGAGATTTGCCGCACGTTCTGAATCATACTCAGCAATGTGCACACCACGGACACGGTCATCACTTGGGAGAACCTTCTCACCGAAAGGAATGTCCATTCCGCCTTTAACAGCACCTTTCAGGGCTGCAAAAACACGGGCACCGGGTGTTGCACGGTGCAAACCGATATCAAGGATAGCTTCCTCGTATCCGGCTGCAATTGCTTTTTTCGCGAAGAGTATGCCAGTAAGATACGCCGCAGGCGTGTTTGCCTTTGCTCCGGTGTATCCTAGGCTTTCGAGCTCTTGCGAATAGGCCGCCACAAGAGTCAGATCTCCTTCCAGAGTCGCTTCAACGAGCTGAATAATAATCTGACGGTTTGTCCTGCGAACAACCATTCGTGGTTTATCTGAGGCAAGGAGCTTAAGACGCTGATAATAATCGGTCTTTCCTTCCCTACGCCGTCTGAACGGGACGAAGTATCGTGGTCCGTTTGCCATCTTACTTCATCCTCCCTGAGATCTGTTCAAGCTGTGCCTTCATATGAGCGACACTGCGGAACTGACCTCCTGCTGCCTTTCTGTACATTATTCTGTAGAGGTGGCTGTCAATCTCGCCGGATCCACGTAGGGTCCGAAGTTCGGATCTGATAGCCCGAATCTTTGAGATCCATTGACGTTTTCTGGGGTAACGTGCATATTTGGCCCCTTTTCTGCGTCCGGCTCCTTTGCGGTGACCATAACTGCGCTGTGCAGCAAGCTTGCGTGCACGGCCACGGCTGACACCCTTCTTGGGTTTTGCCGCAACGGCACCTTCTTCAATGAGGCCACGGATATCTTCGCGTGAGATTGCATCGGCAATATCGTCCTCACGTTCCGGGTCAAGCCAGACACGGTGGACACCACACTTCATGACAGCAGAAGCAATCCGACGTTGGTTCTTCAAATCTGCCATTTATGCTTCCTCCTCTTCGGACTCTTCTTCTGTAGCTTCGACTGTTTCAGTCTCTTCCTCAAAAGACTCCTCTTCTACCGGCTCCTCTTCAGGTGCCGTCCGTGAGGTATCTTTTGCGTTTAGGACTTTAATGCCGAGTTCAATTGCTGCTACCTGAATAGCTTCACGCTTTTTGTTGCCAACTGCTGCTGCAATCCGTACGGCCGTGGTCTCTGCATTGATGCCTTCAAGACCGAAGACATTGTGTACCAGAACCTCTTCCATACCACTGGGGTGGAATCCGCGAATTGCTTTCGGGGCACCATAACCAGGGGCTGGATGACGACCTTTTGCCGCATAGAGTCTGCGCTGTTTGGACTGCAGACCCCGTGGGCGTCTCCAGGTATCCTTCAGCTTCTTCTTGTGGTGAAGCTGCTGCCTCTTGAACTTTGGCCGGAAGGAATTTCTGCTCTTTACAAGCCTCATTTTTTCGTCAGCCATGATTCTCACGCCTTCTCCACAATATAGATGCCGTCCTGAAACACACGGTTATCACGGTGACCGACATGGGTTGCCCGCTCGATAGATCCGGTTGTCGTTCCGACGCATTCTTTGTCAAGACCAGTAACGATAACTTCGTCACCAGCTATTTTGACACTCACGCCATCCATAAACCTGGCATAACGTGCCTCTTTCTCACCGAGGAAATTCACAATCTCAAGGGCATTTTCTGTTACCTTGAGCTGAATAGGAAAGTGACTGTATACCACTTTCATTGTGTAGGTATATCCTTCGGTGACGCCTGTGCACATGTTTTTAGCATGTGCTGTGTACGTGCCAAGCATCGCATAGATTTTCTTTCGTGTGGACTCTGTTGAGAATACAACCTCTCCATCTTCCACTCTGATGCCGATGCCCGGGTAGCGCAGATCCTTGGTCAGTGTTCCTTTCGGTCCGGAAACCTCAAGTGTTGAACCGGTAACGATAACCGTCACACCGTCAGGGATCGCTGCTTTACGTTCAGTGATCACGTCTCCTCAACTCCTCTTAGTATACGTACCCGAGCAGTTCACCGCCCACACCATTTTGGCGTGCTGTCTCGTGAGACATAACACCTTTTGATGTGGAGATGAGCAGTATGCCGAAATTTTTAGCCGGCAGGTACTGGTTCTCCCAGGATTCAAGTTCATTTACCTTTACTGCAAACCTCGGGGTGATCACACCACACTTGTTGATTCTGCCAACAAGTGCAACCTTAAACTGACCACCGCGTCCGTCGTCAATGAACTCAAAGTCACCGATGTAGGCATCCTCTTTCATAATGCCTAACATTGCACCCAGCAGTTTACTTGCGGGTTCGATGGTAACTTCAATCTTGCCGACGTCTGAGGCGTTTTTAATTGCACTCATTGCATCTGCAATTGGATTTAATCGTGCCATGTTACAACCCTTCAGTTCATCTTCTTAAAGCCGATCTTTGCGGCGTATTCACGGAAGCACTGACGGCAGAGCATGATATTATACCGACGGACCAGTCCCTGTTTTCGTCCGCACATCTGGCATTTATTTGCACCACGGCCGAACTTTGCCTTTGCAGCTGCTCTTCCTTCGTTCTTTCCTCTGTTTGCCATCACAACACCTCCACATTAAAGCGGTCTGACATGAACGCAATAGCGTCTTCTTTGTTTACACGCTGCTTTGTGGGCAGTTTCCTGCGCTGGATGCTTCGGCGTGCAATCCGGATACCACTGCGTTCAAGGATGACGTTTACATCCATACCGTAGATACCAATCATCGGATCGTAGTTCTGACCAGGGAAGTCAGTATGTTCCTCAACACCAAAGGAGAAATTGCCGGACTTATCAAACTGGTAGCTACCAAGTCTGCGCTCAACAATGCCAAGAGCAGTGTCGAGAAATTGTTCAGCTTTTTTCCCCCGAAGAGCAACCTTGCAACCCATTGGCTGGCCTTTACGAAGGCCAAACGCGGGCTGTGTCCTCTTTGCAAAGGCACGGATCGTCTTCTGACCGGTAATCTCCTGAACAATGGTTTCTGCTTTCAGGAGCTTATCTCCAGCTTCACCAACACCCATGTGGACAATAATCTTGTCAACATGGACATCCTGCATTGGGTTCATCTACTCAAATCCCCCAGTCAGCGACTGCCGGTGTCTCACGTCCAACCATGAAGACATAGGCATCAATCGTCTCGAACGCTTCTCCGGTGGCAATATCCTCAAGTTCAACCCTGTTCGGGACGCTGCCCGGCACGGCCACCAATTCAGTGATTTTGCTGATCTTACCTGAGTGTTTTCCTCCGATAACCATCGCTGTGTTGCCAACAGCAAACGGGAAATGATCAACGACTTCAAAGCGGTTTTCCGGTGCGATGGAAAGCACAATGGAATCACGGGGTTTGTAGTCGCCTTCATTGATAATGTTGGCACCATAGCGAAGGTTGTACTGAACCTTTCCGCCCTTCACAAGTGTCTTGTCCGCAATCTTACAGAGACGGGTCTGTGCATCCTCCTCAGAGATAACAATAGATACATAGTCTCCTTTCTTGTTGCGAAGAATCCGGAAGTAACGGTCCATCTTCGGGATAGCTACGATGTCAAAGACACCGATACCCATTTTTGGATCACGGCATGATTTGCCGTTTAAGAGTACAGATCCGTCTGTTAAGACTTTCTTTGCCTCTTTCATGTTCAGCACAAGGCCCATGTGATCACGAAGCCAGACAGACATCGGCATCGCGGTCTTGTTATGGGGACCGGGTGCAGTCTTTGTAATAAAGACATTCTCTTTCTTGGCAATTCTCCACGAGTGCGGAGAGGTTAGCCGTTTCTGGTGTAGACTCATTCCTCTTCAGCCTCCAGTCGCTCTACCCTTTTCGGGTCTTTGAGATTCAGCTTTGTAATCTGCACATTTGATGCTTCGACCGGGCGGGGCACTTCGGTCCCGTCTGCTTTCGTAAGGGTAACACTGTGGACGACTACTTTGGCTGTCTGAAGATCGACGGCGTCGACAACTCCAGTACTTCCACGGAAATCTCCACGCATTACCATCACAGTGTCTCCAACGATGACACGGGCGTTGCGGCGTTCATACTTCTTACGAAGATCAGCGTCAAAGGGTGCATGCAGATATGTTCCGCGTGTGTGGAGAGGTGCATTGTAGCGCGCTTTGCGCTGCTTGCGTGGTTGTTTACTTAGTATACGAACCATAAATCTCTCCTTTAGACAATGATGGTCGCCATGGACCCGATCTTTGGGAACCGTTCAGCAACTTCACGTGCGACAGGTCCTTTGATCTCAGTGCCTTTTGGTTCACCGCGCTCGTTGGTGATCACGACAGCGTTCTCATCAAATGAGAGGCGCATACCGCTCACACGGCGGATCTCTTTTTTCTGACGAATGACGACAGCCTTCTCGAGTTTACGGCGCATGTCAGGCGTACCTTTTTTGACAGATACGGTTGCCATGTCACCGAGACCGAGTTTTGGCTGGCGGCGTCGAACACCGTGGTACAGGTCAACGGAGACTACCTCCACGACACGGGCACCGGTGTTATCCGCACAGACAAGCCGGGTGCCAGTTTGAAGGGCACGCGGGACTTTTGACTGCTTTGCTTTCATTCTTTCGTCACCTCCACTACCACGAATTTCTTGGTCTTGCTCAGGGGGCGGCATTCGGCGATTTTCACCGTGTCACCAACCTTTGCGCCAAGGCATGGAGGGCAGTGGGCGTGAAGTTTTGACGAACGTTTTTCATAACGTTTGTATTTCTTCACGTAGTGCAGGTAGTCGCGGGATACCACAACAGCATCCTGCATCTTGTCACTTACGACCTTACCGGTGATCACCTGGCCGCGCACCGGTAAAGTGCCGTGAAATGGACAGTTTACGTCCTCGCATTCCATCTCCGGAATGGGAACGTTCAATCCTGGGTTTCTTGCCATTATTTACCTCAGATATCTCAATCGCATACTGATTCTTTTCTCAGGCTGCATCATGAGCACCTTGCCATCAACCCTTACGTGGGTATCATCTGGGAGGCGCATCACAAATGCAGTGCCGGATTTCGGTACTGATTTAACCCCTTTTTCGGTTCTGATGCGGATCATCTGCTTTGTTTCGTCCACAATCACACCGGCAATACCGGCAAGTGAAGAATTTGTGGCAGATGAAACACGTGCATCAAGACCGATGAATTCATGCCGAAGCACATTCTCAGGGGTTATCATCAGACCGATCAGGCCCTCCTGGTATTCTGCTCGGTCTTAATACGGGCAATGGTGCGGCGGAGTTCGTGAATCCGGCCTGGATTCTCGGGTGCACCACCGGCACTGACCGTTCCATAGTTCTGGACAAGTTCAAGCTTGAGTTTTGCAAGATTCTCATCAAGTTCGACATCGCTGAACTCGGCGATCTCTTTTGCACGGTAAATAGCCATACTTAGAGATCCTCCTCATCTGCGACAGACTCATCAATGCTGGCTTCGATTTCTGCGTCAAGTTCAGCATCCAGTTCTGCTTCGAGCTCTGCCTCAGTCTCTTCTCCGACAGGTTCCTCTGCTACAACAGGGACCTCAACGGGCTCAGGCTCGGGTTCAGGATCAAGAACCTCGAAGTGGTCCGGAAGCTGGGCACTTGGCGGGACGATCTTGACCTTAACACCAATTGTTCCGAGTTTCTTGACGGCAACGGCGTATCCATGCTCAACTATTGATAAGCTTGGTTCACCAGCGTGTTTGACGTATCCTTGCGTAAACTTCTGGACACGGGAACGGGACCCGGTCACTTTACCGGAAAGTACAACTTCACAGCCCAGTGCGCCGGATTCCATGACACGGCGCAGCACACTGCCTCCTGCCTTTCTGAAATACCAGCCACGTTCAAGAGAATTGGCAAGTCGCTCTGCCATGATCTGTGCATTAAATGAAGGATTGTCCACCTGCTGCACTTCGATCTGTGGCTGATCAACATCATAGCACTCAGCAAGGGTAGAGGTCAGTGCACGAACAACCTTCCCACCCTTTCCGATTACAATGCCCGGTTTCTCGGCCCAAATGGTTACCTGCGTCCCAAGAGGGGTCCGCTGAATCTCCATTCCACCGTAGCCAGCGCGTTTCAGTTCTTTTACGAGGAACTGCTCTACGCGTGCATTGCGTACGCCGTCCTTAATAAAACGTCTCTCGACTGCCATTATTCTTCAACCTCCGTTACAATAACTTCGATATTGACAGAGTGAGCGATCTTCGGTGTAGAGCGTCCCATTGCACGGGCGAAGAACCCACGGCCTGAACGTCCACGGTTTGCTGAGATAGCTACAATTTTAAGATTCTCACTATCAAGACCAATGTACTCTGCGTTTGTCTCAACCGAGTGGAGGAGACGAATAAAGGCCTCTGATGCCTTGACTGGATACCGTCCGGCATCCCAGCCAACAAGACCCTTCTTGTGAGCGACGTCACGGTTGAACTTCTTGAAGGGAATGGGCTTTTTCAGAGCCACGACACCCTCAAGATATTCAACGGCGTCGCTGGTCTTCTTGCCCCTGATAAAGTTTGAAATCTCAATGGCATGTTTTGGCGAGATGGGGAGTTCGTTTGCCTTTGCACGGGCAAACTCTTCTCCAGCCATCTTCGTTGTATATTTTGTCCTTGCCATATCAATCACTTCAGCGGCACAAATTTACTCGACCTGGTTGCACCAATTCCGGCACTACCGTGAGCGACACGCCTGCGGGTACCCGCAAACTCACCAAGGTAATGGAAGACTGCTTCAGGCTGAATTTCAACCGAAAGGAATTCTTTTCCGTTGTATACATCGATCGTCTTTCCAATCATTTCAGGCAGAATAATCATATCACGGAGATGTGTCCGGATACGCTCTTTGCCTTCCCTTACTTCTGCAAGCACCTTTTCATGCCCGGGAGACATTCCCCGCTTAATATGACGGCGGGCCCTGGAAGGCATGATCGGTAGAAGTTCAGAGATCCCCATCTGCTGGAGTTCTTCAATTTTATAGCCGTGGTAGGTAAATTCCTCTTTCCGCCGCGGCAGTTTTCTCTGTTGCTTTTTTGCCATACTTCTTCACCTCACTTTCTTCCGGTCCTCTTCGAGGCAATGTGCCCGACCTTTCTGCCCGGAGGCGTGCCACGTGCGACCGACTTCGGTCTGCCAACGTGCTGGTGTCCACCGCCACCAAACGGATGGTCGACGACATTCATACAGACAGCCTTGGATCTCGGCCACTTGGTTGCCTGACTCTTCATCTTGTGGAATTTCTTTCCTGCTTTCACAAATGGCTTTTCACCACGGCCACCGCCTGCGACGATACCGATGGTAGCACGGCACTTGCCATGGAACCACTTGTGTTTGCCGGATGGCATTTTAATACCGACATGGCCTTCTTCGTCCTTGCCGATAACCTGAGCCTGGACACCGCCGGCACGAATGAACTTGCCGCCGTCGCCAGGCTTTGCCTCGACATTACAGACATAGATACCAACAGGGATCTCGGTAAGTGGGAGCGTGTTGCCGTTCTTAACATCAGCACCAGGACCCCAGGCAACTTTCATACCAACGCCGACACCTTCGGTAACCAGCATGAACATCTTCTCACCGGAGGTCAGAGCGACCTTCGCAATCGGTGCATGACGAGCGGGATCGTGCTCAATATCGATGATTTCACCGGATGTAAGTACGTCCCTGTTCTTGGGGTGCTTCAGCGATGCTTTGTATTTGTGAGACGGTGCACGGTAGGTTGGTCCACCGCGTCCACGGTTTTGTGATATAATGCGTTTACCCATTGTTCACACCTCACATGACACCAAGCCGCGAGAGAATCTCTTCACCGGCATTTGCGTTCACAAAGCTGACTATCGCTTTCTTTTTACCCTTCATGGTCATCATTGTCTGGACCTTGACAACATCTTCACCGAACATCTCTTCGATGGACTGCTTGATATCGTCCTTTGTTGCTTCTTTACGTACCAGAAACTGAAGTTTCCCTTCAGCGTCAAGCATCATTGCCGCTTTTTCTGTAACGTATGGATGTTTAAGCACCATAATCAGAGTCCCTCCAGTTCCTTGAGAGCTGCCGTTGTCCAGACAGTCAGACGCCCGGCGTGGGTACCTGGTGCCAGAAGTTCGGTGTCAAGCTGACGGACCGAAATAGCGTCAACTCCTGCAAGGTTTCGTGCTGCTGCAAGTGGGGCGTCTGCTGTAACAATCAGCAGGCTCTTCGCCTGTTTGTACTTGCGGCCACGGAGTTTTCCTTTTCCTGCCCGGATATTGCGTGATGCTACTGAGCGTTCGACGTCACCGTAGACACCAGCGTTTTTCAGTGCTGCAATGACTTCTTTTGTTGTGCTCAGTGCCTCGAATGTCTCATCAAAGACAACCGGGAATGCATCACCGAATACGTGACCACGTGCTGCCACAAGGTCTGCGTTGGTCGTTGCTGCAATAGCTGAGCAGAGTGCTGCGCGCATCTCTTTCTTGTTCATTTTGCGAACAAGGATCTTTTCAACCTTTGGCGGGTGTGCTGCACGTCCACCACGTGCCTGTGGGACACGGGCAACCCGTGAACCGTTTTTAATACGTGGAATCTGTGACACACCACGACCACTACCCCAGCTCGCTGCAGAGGTTCTGAGACCGGCATACGGATGAGTCCCGTGTGGCTGATACCGTTCACTCTGAATAGCAAGAACTGCGTTTTTAATAAGATCGGGTCTGAATGTTGTGTCAAAGACAGCCGGAAGTTCTACTTCACCAGCACTGCCGCCGTCAACATTGAATATCTGTGTTTTCATTCAGATTACCCCTGCTTGCTTGCGGTGCTAATATACTGAATTGCCGGCACACGCTCGACATGTTCTCCCTGGCGGATAGCGGGTCTGATACGTATAAGACGTTTCACGGGGCCCGGAACGGAGCCCTTGATAGCAACGAAGTTACTACGTACAAGTCCATAATGCAGGAAACCCCCGTCTGGATTGATCTCGGTTGCATCCTCGCTGATCTTGAGGATACGTTTGTTATATTCAGTGCGCTGCTGATAGCCCAACTGACCGGTCTGAGGCACCGTCCACCGAACGTGGTGCGGAGTCCACGGACCAAGGTTACCAATATGGCGCTTCTTGCCACCGCGTGAGTGTTTACCCTTACGGGTCTGAATACCCCAGCGTTTCACAGGGCCCTGCGTTCCCTTTCCGGTGGTGATGGCCGTCACGTCGATGTACTGGCCAATCTTGAGAACATCTTTAATCGTGGTTTCACGATCATAGAGTTCAATTGCAAAGTCAAGGCGCGCCTCCATGCTACCGCCCGCAATTCGCACTTCCATAAGTTCACCAGTCTTCTTGGGAACACCAGTCAGAAGTTCGGGAGTGGTCTGCATAATCGCAAAGATTTCAATAACTCTGCCTGCTTCAATACCATCACGGATCTTCTGAATGTTCTCTTCAGCTTCCTTGCCATTTGCTTCAGCATAGGCACGAGGACCATAGGTGTCCTTCGTGTATGCGCGAATGGCAACGGTCTTAATCGCGGGAATCTCAAGGATGGTGACTGGCACCATGATTTCTTTCCCTTCTGTCGGGCTGTTTGAATGATCATCCACCATAACAATGTGGGTCATACCAACTTTGTACCCGGCAAATCCCTGCAGTGCAGGCTCACCGTCATACACGGGCCAGGATTTGTACTTAGGTACCTGACTCTTTGCCCGTTTTCTTGGGCTGTATGCAAGTGAACCCCTGCGTGGTCTTGATATTTCTGCCATTTTTCAATCAGTCCTTCTCTATCTGCAACAGATAACGTGCACGCCTGCTTTTTGCAGGATTCAGGTGCACCGGTTTCAGATACTCCGATAACTTGCACAAAATCTTCATCCCTTCCATGTTCCGGTTTTGCCGGAACTTGCGTGGTCATGTGATTTTGGTTGTTGGACGATGAGTGAGAACGTATTGCCTCTTTTAGGTTACGCTGATGGGTTTTTCTCAGAACAACTGCGCTGCTTTATATTGCTTTTGCAACATAGCCAACAGTCTGCGTTATGCAAAACTGCCGGGATAGCAAGCAGGCTTAATGTCCTGTATTGGTCTCATACCAATTGATCTGACGGTAACCACACATTCGGTTGACATGCATTGCCGAATTGTGAGGGAACGTTTGATTCGTTCACCCGGTTCGCGGTTACATCAGCACCTACGTTTCTCATCTTACCTGGTTCCCCTTTCAGGGTCAGGTCCTCTCGGAAAACCCATATGCGAGTCCAGCACTAGCCGAAATTTCACAATGGTTCCTTAATATTAGCATTCACTAGTATATAGATACTCACCTAACACCAAGCTAGGTGGAAAAAAAGTTAAGGGGATAATTCTAAGGAAAGAACAGTTATCCGAAGTACAGGTCGCCATCCTCGTTGATATATACATTAAACTGCTCACGCACAAACCTTCCGCGAAAGCGTTCAGGATCCCATTCGCGCAGACGGTTGATCAGTGTGATCATGTCATAGCGGACCTTTATCCCCACCTTTTCCGCTTCTGTAAAAATTATCTTGGTGGCTTCAAAGAGATCTTCTTCGCCATTAATAGTGCAGAGCAGAGAAGCATCAAGAGTATACAAAAAATCAAGCGTATCCTTGGCCTTTTCAACATTCCCATACGCTGCTTTTTCAATGGTACATACATTTGCTTTCGAAGTCCCGATAATATCTGCAATCTGCTGCTGAGTCAGACCCTGCTTTCTATATCTGAGAACCTCCTTTTGCCGATCCGTGAGAAGCCCCTGTTTCATTATTTATTATTATAGTTTCATTTATTTTAAATAGTTTCGATTAACACAAGCAATCAATTGCTACCTATTTTCATAGTCTCAACGTTTCTACGAACATTTACACACGAAAAATTAACTAAATTTTGCTTTCTTTCATCAACCCTCAGAGCAATTCAAAATGTTTAATAGACAAAACCCAGTAACACTATGATGTCTCAAATTTGAGAGGTATTGATATGGTAGTTAAAGTAGGAGTTGCTAAACTAGGCAACATTGCAAGCGGCGTTATGGTAGAGCTGCTTCTTGACGAGCGCGCAGACCGTGAAGACATGCAGACCTTCATGGCAACCAGCGGAACAAAATTAGAAGTTGAGGATGTTGAGCGTGTTGTCAGCACCCTTATTGGATACAAACCTGACTTTGCAATTGTTGTATCACCAAACGGTGTCCTTCCCGGACCAACCGGCGCACGTGAAGCACTGAAAGCAGCAGGCATTCCAGTTATCGTCATCACTGATGATGTAACAACCAAGAAAGAATGGGCAGACCTGAAAGAGAGTGACTTTGGATACATTATCCAGAAGGCAGACTCCATGATTGGTGCACGCCGTGAATTCCTTGACCCATCAGAGATGTCCGACTATAACGGCAACCTCGTGAAGGTTCTCACCATCACCGGTGCATTCCGCAAGATGCAGTTTGCTATTGATGCAGTTATCGACCAGGTTAAAGAAGGCAAGTCACCTCTTGAGCTTCCAAAGATTGTCATGACCGCAGACAAGGCAGTTAAAGACGAGTTCTCAAACCCCTACGCATATGCAAAGGCACGTGCAGCATTCGAGATTGCAGCAGCAGTTGCAATGGTCAACGTAAAAGGATGCTTCATGACCAAGGGATTCGAAAACTACGTCCCAATCGTTGCATCTGCACATGAGATGATGCGCTCTGCTATGCTCCTCTGTGATGAAGCACGTGAAATCGAGAAAGGCTGTGATGGTATTGTGCGCAAGCCACACAAGAAAGACGGCCTTATTGTCTCTAAGACAGCACTCATCTCAAAGCCAGAGTGATTCTCAAATACTTTCTTTTTTTCCGGTTTACGAGCATTTTTCTTATAGTGACAGCCAATAGACCGTTTATTTTAGTTTTTTTTGATCATCACGAGTTAAAAACTCATTTTGAAACTTTCAGCCTAAGTTTGACAGTTGGCCTATGTAGGTGTTTTATGCTCCTGAAATATCCAAAATAGTCGGGATTGAATTTGACAGTTGGGTTAGATTTGTAGGTAAAATACGGAATATATTATCCAAATGGC
>Ga0222681_1000145_pt1 | contig 26783 bp, 25 predicted proteins | sample AntAcemetage1006_FD_179844 | JGI IMG/M metagenome (GOLD analysis project Ga0222681, IMG submission 179844) | Saline water microbial communities from Ace Lake, Antarctica - #1006 | ecosystem: Environmental > Aquatic > Non-marine Saline and Alkaline > Saline | place: Antarctica: Ace Lake... | reverse complement strand
AGGAGGCTCTTTTCGTATAGGACATGGGGCACGTGGTCTCATTGATGATTTCAGGATATACAATCATGTCTTGAGTCCTGCAGAGGTTGAGGCACGTTGCAAGATTATTCAACCAGTATCCAGGAAACAAGGTTGAACTCTTGTTGCAGCAGGATGAGAATAACTCATTCTTTGAATTCACCTTTTTTAATTAATTGGACGTTTATGTCTGTAAGTTCCTCAAGGAGTTGTTTATGATGGCTCCAGTTTTTAATAAGTTTTTCAACCTGCTTGTGAAATTTGGGAGGAATGGTAACTACTTTCTTTCCACCTTTAAACGAGAAAGCAAAATTGTATATAGGATGCTTTTCTCCTCTCTGACATCTTTTACAGGTTGGCTTCCCACAGAAACGGCCGGTAAAACTAAGGCTGCCTTTCATAATATCTGGGAACTGAGCAAGAATACGTTTTTTACGAATAGATATATCCAAATTTATCCCCTGTATTATGTCTTTAGTGCAGAGTATATCGTAGAAGATTGGTTTTTAAAGAGGGATGCTCTAGGCTCTCACGCTACCGTTTTTGGAAAGATCAACTTTTCGCAACTAAACTATAACAAAAAAAAATAAGGGAGAATAAACAATGCTTTTAAATAGGTCTTCACGCCCCGTTATCTCAGCAGATAAGGACTGGGAGAGAGGTGCGGTGTTGTGGGCAGTTACGGCGATTCCGGACGAGAAGACAGGTGAGCTTTTGCTGTATTACTTGGCCCGGTTCGAAAGTAACCCCCTCGGAAACGTCTTGTGTCTTGCTCGGTCACAAGATGGCCATACATGGTTAAAGCCCGATTGCGGCGACGGCACGAACATCGTCATGCGAGCATCGGGCAATCAGACCGGATGGGGCGAATTTATGCCGACGTCGGTGCTTAGAAATGAACGCGAGAGCAATTCGGCACATCGCTGGAAGATGGTCTACTGGGATCGCCCTGATCCTTCGATGCCGGCAGGTATCTGTTTGGCTGTGAGCTCCGATGGTCGAGACTGGAAGCCACTGTTTCAGCGGCCCATCATCACAGGCGCGAATGACGCTATGTCCATGATCGACACTGTCCCGGGGGTACAAGTGCCGTTAGGACCAGTGCCGTTTTTTATCTATCAGCAAACCTGGAAGTACAACACGAAATTGCCCACCGACCGAGACAACATGAAAGGTATGCACAGACGGATATCAATCTGGGAATGTAATACCTTTGCAGGAAATTGGGTCGGTCCCGTGACGATTCTGGAACCCGATGGGGAAGACGATCCTGACATTCAGTTTTACTGGCTGACCTCCTTTAAGACACGTTGTGGCGGCTACGGCGGGCTGTTAAGCTGCCATCACACCGGCGATCAGACGATGGATGTGCAGTTGGTGAGCAGTCGGGATGGGTGGTCGTGGTCGCGCGAAAACGGCAGGAAGCCCCTGCTCGGGTTAGGAAAGCGTGGTCGGTTCGATTGCGGCATGGTCTATGCGGCTGCGCAACCTGTCAAGTGGCTGGATAAGGTCTTGCTCTTTTATAACGGCAATGCGACCGTGCACGATGGACAGTCGCATTATCCCGTCGATCCGCTTCCGAATCCGGCTTGCGGCATCGGCGTTGCCGAGTTCACCGATAAACTCCTGATCGGAAGGTGAATTTGGAACGACTCTTGCGCAATCAACACTTATAGCAATAAGATACAATAATTATTTAAGAAACTTTTATCTTAGATTAAAAGCAAAGAAAGGCAGCTGAAAAGCAATCATTGCCACAGCAAGAAAACTGTTGGGTATAGTTTATCGTACTTTAAAGAATGATTGGGTCTTTGAAAACTTTGTGGATCCATTGGCCAATTACCTTTAACAGCATAGATATTAATTCCCTTTTGAGTTGCAATGGAAATAATTTCCCTCTGGAACCTGATTTTCTGCGATTAAAGCGAAAAGTGAATTCATCTAAATAATCCTGCAAATGTTCCACGCCGAAAGATCCTTGAAACGTTCCTATTATCCATCGCTTCAGTAAGCTGGCAACTCGATGGCATCGCGGCTACATATCTTCACCTAGCCCCTGGTATGAGTGGGTTACCTTGTGCTCATAGCCCTACGATAAGTGGCTGCTCTGAAAGGTAGTTCCTTGCATAACTGAAACATGACTCCGGCATGACCCACATAGAACTAAGCCATTTTTCATAGACCACATTTTGGGCAGACAAAAACATCTTGCCAGCGTAACTTGAACAGATAGTCGTGGCAAGCTTCGTCTGTAGCAAAGCGGTTCTCGAGCTCAGCCAGAGTCTTTGGATAATCTTCCATATGCCTATTATACTATATCTTGTGGTTGGTTGAGTCAAGTGCATACCCCATATAGTATAATAGTTAATTGTTATAGTTTAGCTGCCAAAAGTTAATTTTTTAACTTTTTTTACATGTCTTTTTAAACGATTTGGCAACTTCCAATGTTTTTCGGGATGCCTCGTTCAGAAAAACAGTATCCACTCCCAAGGCAATAAATGTAAATCCATTGTCAATCGCTTTCTTTATCGCTTCAGGAGCAGGCTTAACAACGTGCAGCCCGGATGATTTGCCATGCTTCTGACATGCATCAATCACAGATTTACATGCCATCTGTATGTTGGGATGAGATGTTTGTCCTGCAATTCCGTAGGAGCCGCTCATGTCATACGGGCCAATAAATACTCCATCCACACCGTCAACTGCCAGGATTTCGTCAATGTTTTTTACTGCTTCTTTTGATTCAATCATCACTATCACCGCAATGTCATCATTTGCCTGTTTTGCATATTCATTAAAATCCACACCATAGTTATTCATACGCGAAAAACAGAAACCGCGAATACCAATGGGAGGATATTTGGCAGCAGCGACAGCTCGCTTCGCATCTTCAGCATTATTTACCAATGGCACGATCACTCCCTGAGCTCCGGCATCAAGTATCTGACGAATAGCGAGAACATCATTCTCGCGAACACGGGCCAGAGGGACTGTTCCCCTGCCATACATGCCACGTGCCAGCTCTGTAAAGCCCTTTACATCAATGTCTGTGTGCTCACAGTCTGCAGCAATCCAGTCGTAGCCTGCATTGGCAAGGATTTCCGCAATACCGGGATGGTCAAACTGTATCCAAGTACCAAATGTTACCTTTCTTTCAAGCAATGCTTTGCGAACGTAATTGTTAATACCCATGTCTCTCTCCTATTCAGAAATTAAATTTTTTCCCATGCCCTTTGAAGCCTTTCAAAATTATCTTTTACGGTGTAATCAACAGTTTTGCCGGGGAATGTGGTCATTTCCACTAGTAGACCCCCACGATTTTTCTTTTCAAGAAAACCACAGTCAAGTAGTGCGTGCAGGATTGTTTTTAATTCTTACACATCAATTTCTCACCCGCATGAACGTAAAAATATTGGGCGTGATCCTCGTTCAGCATTATTCCGATTTCATTCGATTCGGAATTTTTTATTTCTTCTACAATTTTGCTACCTTTTTGACTTCAGTCTATTTACTTGTTAGTTTCACTATATGTCGGCTTGCCCTCATACACTTTCACATTACCAATCATTACCTTGTAAATTTATGGAACCTCTTGGAAATTCTTGCATTTTTAGAGGAAAAAACATCGCGATATTTTTCACCGGAAACGGAATATGTTTTCCGTTTTCATCAATTCTGATGATTTTTTTGTTGGACAAAAGCCTCCAGCCGTACCTTATATAAGCATTCTCCAGTTGAGGCACACAATAGAGCAGCCCTGCATCAAAATCCCGCTTTCCGGCTTCTTTCATTGCCGCAAGCATGACTTTTTTGCAAAGCCCTTGTCCGCGGTATTCAGGAAGTACGGAGACATTTTGTATCCCAGCCACTCTAAGCAGGATTGATCCTGCTTTTATGGTTCGATCTACTATGCTGACATGAGCTACAATACTGTCGTTTTCATCTAAAATTACAGACCAGGCCGGAGTGGAACCATGCCATGCTCTACTTTTAGCAAAAAACTCCGCGTCATTCGAGAAACAGCGGCATAATATTTTTTTTATCTTCAAGTCAAGTCCCTGTGTAATTTCAGTTTCGTTTATGATTTTTATTTTCATTTTCCACCACGATTAGTTGACACCGGCAATAGGGCATTTTCTGCTCAATGGCAAATTATTAACCCCCAAAAACCTTTTTACATTGTCGGAAAAGTATTTTTCTATTTGTTTATTACTTAAACCTAATTTCTGGAGAATCTCATTATCTCTGGCAAGCCATTCTTTAGCCCATTTGGAATTATATTCATCTGCGTATGAGTCTAACCCGAAAATTATGTTGTTTTCAATATCGTAGCCAGCCGTGTAAAGTTTTTTCAAGACTTCTTCACGGTATATGACAGGTGTCCCAGGAGTAGTATCGATGAACATTTCAAAAGATTTTCCAGAGTTTAACGCAAACGCATTCAGAAATTTTCCATAGAGAGCAATCAACTCGTCACACCATGGCCAAGAAACATGTGCCAGCGCAAATCTCAACTCCGGCACTTCCAGTAGGCACTCAAACTCTAGCGGACGGTTATATTTTGATGAGACTTTGCCATTCCAGAGAATACCGGAGTGGAATAAAACAGGTTTTCCTTTATTCGCAATCAGCCTGAAAATTTTCATTGCTTTTTTATCTGATGGATAAAATCGGTCACAAATGATTTTGAAACCGGCAATTCCTTTTTTGCATGCAGTTTCAATTTGTTCCGGGGCATCCACAGCCAACGGGTCTAACCAGAAAAAAGGATAGAAATCTTTCTCATCAACACACCATTTTAAAACATTATCCAAACGCTCCGCAGAAAGTCGTTTTCCTTGAGTTGTAAAAAATGTTTCAGGCGGTAGTGAAAATATTATCGCCCCCTGACCATCGATATTCTGTAATTTCTTTCTAAAATTATTTTTTAGTATAGCATTAGTTCTTATGTGTACATGACAGTCAATCATAATTTTCTCCATGCTTTTTCGAGTTTTGCAAAACTATCGCTTACTGTCTCATCGACACTTTGTCCGGGGAACGGGGTCATTTCTATCAACAGGTTACTGCGGTTCTTGCCATTTTATTCATTTTAAAATGTTCCTTATAGTTATCGAAGTATTCTTTGGTCATAGAGATCTTTTCCGCCTATGGTTTGGATTGCAGTAGCACTGCGTATTTCTTTGACTTCTAAATCCGCAAGACCATTGACGACATGACATTGTGTAGGTAAATCTTCCCATTCTGAATGGTGAAATTTAACCGTTCCACTTCCAACCCATTTTTTCTCAACTATTTTATTTGGCCATGCAGCCGGAGTCATTACTGGATAGGCAACATCATCTTCGCCCCATGCTTCAGTCTTAGGAATGTATTTATAATGGAAAGTACCATCACTGACTGGAGCAGTTTTAGGTGCCCTGAGCTCTTCATCAGAAAGTTGAACCATATCATTGAGTTTTAGGTCAAAAAATCTATACCCTTTCCAACTTGCAGTACAATGAATTGTGCCGTTACATATTCTGGGTTCAGGAAGTTCACAATAGATTTTAGCATATCCTAACTCTTCGCGCCCTGTGAAAATCGGATCGGCAAGGTTTTCCCATAAAACCAATAATAAATCCCCAGTTAGATGATCTTCTTTACCATCAAATCTTGCAGGAAAACTTACGCCAAGTAGATTGTAGCCATAACCAGCTAACCATTCTACTTCTTTCAAGTACATTGCGTTGACTGTAACGACAGGTTCGCTAAGGGGTTCAAAACCCGGAGGGCATAAAGCTTCAAGTTGTTCTTTGTTCGTCAGATAGCTAACGATAAATTCTCTACCCTTAGGGTCGTTTTTTACATCATAACGTTTACTGTTTAGTCCTTGCCGAGGCCCCAGAGCAGGACCAAAATGAGTTGGCATACGATAAATTTTACCTGGGATAAATTGATAAGACATAAATAAGCCTCCTTTTGTTTTATTTAATTTGATTTCGCAACCATGCGAATGACTCTAATGAATTAGTCCGGGGAATATATTCCAAGCCGATAAATCCATTATAATTTAATTCAACAAGTTTTGTGAAAATATTTTTATAATTAATCTCACCAGTACCCGGTTCATGGCGTTCTGGAGCATCAGCAATTTGTATATGACCGATTTGAGAAAAATTATTTCTTATAGTATTAAGTAGATTACCTTCGTTGAGTTGCGCGTGAAAAAGATCATATTGCAGCTTCAAGGATGGATGATTCAATGTTTCAATAATTTGCATCGCGGTTTTTGTGTTTTGTAACATACATTCTGGCGCAACCGCTTTACTTAGCGGTTCAAGCAGAAGAGTTACTCCCGCCTGTTCCGCTAAAGGCAGTGTCCATTGCAAGTTTTCAAGCGCACAATCCATTTGCGTTTCAGCTGAAAATTGAGAATTTTTATTTCCGAAAAGAACATTCAGTCTTTTGCAATTCAAACGTTCAAGCGCACTCAAAGCAAGTTCAAAACTACTGTGAAAATATTCTTTTCTATGTGGAAGACATAGGGTTCCGAATTCTCCTGCTTGTATATCACCAGGAGGAACATCGAAAAGAACAATATTCAGTCCAGAATCTGTAATTCTTGAGTAAATATCATCTATTCCTTCTTTGTACGGAAATAGAAATTCGACATCTTTAAAGCCAGCCTTGGCCGCATATTCAAAGCGTTCAAGAAAGGGAACTTCTTGAAATAGTATTGTCAAGTTTACACAAAATTTTAGTTTACTAAACATTATGAATCATTACTACAAGGCATAAAGATGTTTACGTTTGGCTATTGCGGCAAGAAGCGTGTACCAGCCATTCAAAAAACTGTTTCTGAAAAGTTGAACAGGTCCATACTGCGCAAATTCATCCACATTCAAGCCATCTTCTTCGTATGCCTTTTTAAAGTCTGGAAGCTTGGTTAGTAATTCTTCTACTACTTCTGCCGGAGCTTCAATACCAATCTTTGATTCTACCGGCATATCTTCTTCAATAAGTTCTGCTGCCGTACTCCAATTAATGGTAATATGAGCATTTCCGCCAACAACTCCAGTAAAATGTTTAAGTTCACGTGCACCACCGCCAAGCATGATTGCTTTATAACCGCGTTCTTTCATTATACGATATTGCTTACGCGCAACTATGCAGCCTGCCTGCCCAAGAATTTCCGGAGAAATCTCGATTCCTTCCCGGTCAACCGTTTTCTTTAAATATTCATCAAAAATTCCAGTAATATGAGTTAAATAAAATGGTGGATGATTACCGGTTCTTTTCACAGCAGTTTTGTGAATTTCACACATATGTATTGCTTGTGAAATAGAAAAGACTTCAGTTGCACAAATTGGAATATTCTTTTCTACGCATAGTCCTAAAGCTTTCAAGCTGCCTGGAATAACTGGGATTTTAGCCATACAGTTTTTTCCCAGTTTTTCGCGATTCCTCAAAACGCTTTTAATAGTTGCATCACCATTATCATCATCACGGGGATCATCTTGAATAGTTACAAATCCCATTTCCCCTCCACTTTCTTTGTAGAGCGGCATAAACATATCAATAACTCTTGCAACAATACGCTGATATACAATAGGCGCAGCTTTTTCGCAATCATTTTCTTCCAAAATAACTTCGTCAATCACCTTATTAATGTACTCAGGCTCATTCTGCAAAAGCTTGGAAGCATAAGCAGGATTACTTGTACAATTTACCGCACCGATTCCCAACGCCTTTTGCACTTCTTCTTTATTTGGATTATTAATCCATAAGCGGGTTTCGGTTTGTTCGTTGATTCGTTGAAAATAATTTTTTGACATATCAACCTCCTTAAATATTTGTTTTATTAGTTTAAGTATTTTGCATTGTTTTGCAGATACTGTTATTAATTTTTATATCTAAATTATAGTTGGCTCCATGCCTGCTCCAAACGAGAAAAATTATCACTAACGGTATAGTCAACACTTTCCCCGGGGAATGGAGTCATTTCCATCAACAAGTCGCCGCGGTTTTTCTTGCCAAGAAAACCGCAGTCAAGCAGGGAGCGCAAAATTATTTTTAATTCCGGTACATCAATTTCGCCGCCTTCAAAACCAATTGGAGGATGGGTATCACCCCAGCGTGGATTGTTTTTGTTCTTCAACACACAGTTGCCCAAGTGGATACGTTTGAGATATGGCGCGGTACGTTCGATCGCCGAGGTGAAGTCCTCGCGCATCAGCGGTAGATGCGCCATGTCAAGTTCAAAACCAAAGTTATCATGTTTTGCGATAATCCGTTTCGCCAGTTTGACACAATCGTTAATCGGGCCATATAAGAATTTTTTATCAATATCCATATCAAAAGGCTCAAGTAATGCCATAATATTGTATTTTTTTAGTTTAGAGCAAAGTTCGTCACAAAAGCAATCGAACGCCGAAAAATCTTCCGGCTCGGCATCGTAAAACGATGGAGTGCCTGAGGCAAAAATAAAATCTTCTGCTCCGACTGCCGCAGCTTGAGAAATCATATCATCTAATATCATCCATGCTTGAGCATGATTTGCCGGATTCTTTGCCGCTAGCGGCAAACTTCGCAATGGATAAAAATGAATCGCGAAACAGATGGTTTTACCACATTCGCGGATTGCCGGAATCAACCGTTGACGATACTCTTCTCCATAAGGCAGACAACAGTCTAAAGTTTCTATATCTGTCCGTCTTATAAATTTCAGCAAGGTTTCAACATGTTCCGCCGGATCATCGCCGCAGTTTGGGTATAGTAAATGGTGAACCAGGCCAAGTTTCGCATATTCTCTTATATCGCCATTCATAGCATTGCCTCAGGATATTCATTACAAAGATAATATTTCCGGGGCTCATCTTCCTCAATAGTAGGGAATCTTTCCACTGGGTCAAGGAAGCAGTTGTCATTCCAGTCATCACAGACACTGCTAACCTCACCGCTGACGGTATATTGTACGCCATTTATCTCAATACCAGTTCCTTCTTCTCCACAAAAACTGTGGATTATGTATGGACGTAAGCAAATACTTTGACCGGGTTCCAGCCGGACTACGGCGCCGGGCTTTAATTCAACAGTTTGACCGTCAATTTGAATAGTAAACGTTTCGTCAGAGCATTTTCCGTCCGGAGTCGCTTTATAGACGGTAATCAGGACGTTGCCACCAGCGCGGTTGATAATATCTTCCATTTTACTGCGATGAAAGTGCAAGGGGGCATGTTGACGAGGCGGATCAAGGATAAATTTTTCCGAATATACCTTGCTGTGATTACCATCCTGTTTGTATGCGTTGCGTAGTGTAAAAAGCGTCCGACCAATCAACTCAAAATTCCCCTGACCAAAATCAGTAACATCCCAGCCAAGACCAGCTTTACGGATTTCATCAACTTCCTTACCCTTTTTATCCCAGTCATTAACTGTCCAGAAAGCGAACGGCGGTAAATTAAGACCAAAATGTTTAAATACATTTATAGCAGTTTCAATAGAACTGTTTATTTGGCTTCTTTTCATTTTATGTCATCTTTTTTAAATTCTTTATAGCATAACTCCGCTGTCTTTTAAAGTCTTTTGAAGCAAGTCTATATCAATGTTCCGTCCATAATAATGTTCATCATAAACCCAAATCTCATCAGCTCCGCCTTGATTTAAGCCATCAATCAACGCCAGCAGATCTGACATAAACATTCTCTTACCAAACTCAAATTCCGGTTTCCCGGGTTCCGCCTGTTCATAACTAACAACTCCACTTACACCCTCAATGTCACAACAAATCATGTATTTTTTCATTTTCCCCCTTTCCTCATCAGCATATCTGCTAGTGCGATTTAATGATATAGCGCAAGCTCCATTCTTACGATAGTAATTGGTTTCCCTTCCATCATCTTAAATTCAAACTCGTTCCAGCCCTTTTTTAATTCGGAGATGGGGACAAGAAAGTCTTTGTAAGTATTATGATTGTCGGGAATGCCTCCCTTATAAGGCTGATCAAATAATTCTTCTTCATAAATAGTTTTTCTTAACATTGTGCCGTCTAAATATGCATTAACTTTACTATCTGTTGCTGACTCGTTACTTTCAATTCTCAAAATGCTTTTTGAAAAGAGTGATTTAATGCTGTCATCATTGAAATTATCGGCCACATGTATCTTAAGTTTCACATTCCTTCCATTTTCTAAAATAGCAGGAAGTTGTTTTGAAAAATTTACATTTTCATTAATATAATAATGCTTTTCTTCTCTAGCAAGCAGACTTCTATCGCATATGTTTTTTAATGCTTTAAAATTCGGTTCGCATCTATCAATCTTTGCCGGATGACCAAAACTATAATCACGGTAATAAACAAAGTTAAATAGGCTTATACCGTCAGCGCCCCGTTCAAAAAAACTATATGCAATACTGCGGATTTGCTCTGTTGTTGATTTTCTGCTCTCTTCAACCGATAATTCAATATGCTTTGGCGTTCCCGCACATTGAGTTATCTCCGCATATAGTTTTGTATCCAACAATAATTTTCTAAATGATTCAATATCACCTTCAGGCTGTGTAATATAAAATGGTGAAATGTTGATCATATCTATTAATCCTTCATCAACGCATGCTTTAATATCAAGTCCCATATCTCTTGCAAAATCAAGCCTGTTATGAACCCGGGCACAGATGGGGATATCCTTGCCGAGACCATCAAGCATATCTCTTATACGCCTGATATATTGTGTCATAATAGGAGCCTTTTCATTAAAGGATATCTTCTTAGGGAAAAAGAATGGAAAGCGCAAGAAATCAAGTTCTAGTCCGTCTATATCATAGCTCTCACACAGCTCTTTAATAAATCCAAATTGATAATCACGCACTTCTTTATGAATAAAACAAAGAGCTTTGCTCTCACGCCCGATTTTATTTTCATCACCACCTATTCTAAACTGCGGATTCTCTCTCCAGAATTTTGAATGGTTTGGAAGGCTTTCATCATCTATTCCATGGCATTCATTCATTCTCCACGTGATAAAGAAGTCTATTCCTCTTTTCCTTGCTCTATCTAATGATAATTGTATTAGATCATTTCCCGCAAGGTAAAACTCCTGGGCTCGTGTAAGCACTTTACCTACAGCAGTATCTTTTGGGAATTCAATAATTTTGCCTGTATTACGCCAGTATGGATAATGTGCGCTATCCCATCCTGGGAGCTGATACATGTTTGGACATAATAAAAAAAGATCACAGCCCGCGTCAACTACCTCATCAACATACCCATATACTTGAGATAATCCAACAGGCTTATTTATATCCTGATATTTACTCGCATTGCTGAATGTGCAAAATCCATCATCATTAAAAAGCAATTTGTAATCTTTTTTTATTCTGCTATTCATTGTTTTTCTATCCTCTTATTTTATAGAGTTTTTACTCATAGACTAACAGCTCTTGGTAATAACGCTCAAAAGCTTGTACATTTTCCTCTTTTCTGTTGCCGCCTCGGTACATAATTATACCAGGAAATTCTTCGTGAAGCTTGCGAAATTTTTTAACCTCATTATAGATATCTTTGGGTGTTCCGAAGTCAATATTTCTGGTATCGCTTTTGAGAAGGTAGAGCTTGTCTTTTCCGGCGTTCCTCATCAGTTGCTCTGGGTCTATTGATGTGCTTTCAATGTAGAGACCATCCGGCTTGTTTTCGAGAATATCATCCAATACTTCCATATAATTACCATCGGATATGTAGAGAACTTTTCTGCCTTTTTCGTGGATGGCTGCAAAGAGTTTCTTATGCCACGGGAAGACATATTCGCGATACCAAGCCGGGTTTACCATAACGCCACGGGTGCCAGCGATATCGTCGTGAACGCATATAAGTTCTACGTCGTCGGTTTGTGCCCAGCCCTGTATCACGGCAAGAGAAGCTTGTCCGAACCTATCAAGGATCTTGCCGAATGTTTTTGGATCCATTGACAATGCCATTAAAAACGGTTCCCAGCCAAATTCTATTGTTGCGCGGGTAAAAAGAGTGCCATAGTGGAGAGGTACGGGGAAGCAAGTTTTTGCTTTTTCATTATAGAGCCTTGTCATTTCATAACGCATTGTCTGCCCGACAGTTTCAACTTCAAATTTTCTCGGATTTACTTTCAGAACGTCATTAAAGTCTTTATATACTTCCCTATCGCCTACTGTCCAGACACCACCATCTGCTGTGTATTTCTTCTTGCCATCAGTTGATACCACAACCTCGCCTTTCGGCACAGGCAATTCGGGTTCGCCCAGATGATACTCTTCTTTCCTGTACTCAATAAACCTCCAATCATTCATTGTTGGCATGCGGTCAGGTTTCTGTAGATTGATAGTTTTACGCATACGATCAAATTTTTTTTGAACTGTGTCTGTTATTTTTGAACTTTTCATTTATTTAAAACTCCCATTCTTTGGCCCATTTCTTAAATAATTCTTCCTTAGAGTGCTACTTTCTGCTCTTTTAGGGTTTTTCGCAGCTCATCTGTGTTTAAATCTCGTGGCTTCGTATTCTTTTTGACGCACATAGCAGCAGCCGTTCCTGCCGCCTCGCCAGTAATCATACATTGTACTGTCGGCCGGATACAGCCAAATGCCTCATGTGTTGCTGAAATACAGCGACCTGCTATCAATAAATTTTCTATAGTCTTAGCGATCAGTGAGCGAAAAGGGATCTGAAAATACCAACGTGAAGGATAGGCTGTCTCCGGGTCATTAAGCCATTCAGGACGCGGACGGGTATCAATGGGGTGACTGCCAAGACCAATGCAGTCCTTGAACTTTTTCTGCTTATAGATATCCATTAACTCTAATAGATAATCACCTTGAATATGACGCGTTTCACGCACACCCATTTCCGGGACTTGTAACAAAAAAGCCTTTTCAAATCCTGGTACCTTGCGGATACTTTCCATCCATTGCTTCAACATATCAGCCATAACAATCTCAGCTTTGGTCAAATCCTCAACGTTACAGCCGTCCATATTCTTTACGCTTGGGCAGCAAAGCGTCACGACTCCTTCTGTCGGTAAATTATAGATCTGAAATTCAGCTACAGTCTCATTTTTAAGAACTATATTTATAACTGCCATTTCACCTTTTTCAAATCGCTCCTTTGCCTCCGTTAAAGTGAATCTGGCAAATGGCTGTTCTCTGAAATTCTCAGGATTTTCTTTCAGCCAACTGAAAGTCCTTTCCATTTTTACATTTCCCGCTTTAAACATAACCCCCATCGGATGCATTTCTCCAATGGTTGCTTGTTTAGCACAAATATCTTTTTTAGTTACTCCTACTGTATATGGTACTCCGGCATGGACTGCTACATCGCCGTCACCTGAAGCATCGATAAATTGTTTTGCCGTAATTATTTGCCGCCCTGATTTCGATTCGACAACTATTCCCTGTATCTTATTCTCGTTTTGAATAACGTCTACTACCAAGGAATGTAGGCGTAACTTTACTTTGGATTCTTTCATTAACCGGAACAAAAGCCATTTAAAATCCTCAGAAGAAGTAAAAACATAGCTACCAAAAGTACCGGAATTTCCAATACCAACTCTGGTTCTCAGTATACGCTCTGTGACTTCTTTAACAATCCCACCCACTATTTGTATTTCTTCTGGATTTTTAGTCAAGGTTTTCAGATCTTTTTCATGCTCTGCCGGTTTCCCGGAGAACTTGGTGTACATGGTCAGTCCGGCATTACCTGCAGTCATCATTCCACCAAGAAAGCCATAGCGCTCAACTAAAAGTACGCTGGCTCCATTACGAGCAGCAGCAATAGCTGCTACACACCCAGCTGTACCGCCTCCAACGACCAATACATCAGTCTCAGCTGCCACAGAGGCCTCAACCTTAGTTGCGTAAGTATCTCCAATTTTTAGTTTAAGACTCATCTATTTCCCCTCCTTACTGGGTCTATTCATTTACAGTTATAATTTAGCTAAAAAAAGTTAATTTTTTTAGCTTTTTTGTTTTTTTTACCCCGTTGATATCATCTACAGGATTTATCTGTAAAAAGGTCATGGCAATTTACGCTCTCTGCACCTCCTTTCTTACCATGATTGACCTTGGTATATAGTATCATTTTTATTACTTTTGAGATCATCATATGTCCATGATTCAACATGCCTAAATTATTACTGTTTTTGGGAATAACTCAACTTTTGCATCTCTGTCAACACCTCAATCAATTTTTCTTTAGAAAATTTCATTTTTTGTAATTAATATAGACAGATTTGTTTTCAGTGAAAAATTCTATTCCTGTGTCTCCAGCTTCAGGCAATCCATATCCTGAGGATTTAATGCCTCCAAAAGGAAGCTGTGGTTCCTTGAAGCTGGTAGGTAGATTTACATGAGTTAGTCCCACTTCAGTCTTTTTAATAAATTCCATAGCACTGAATATATCTTTGGTGTATATAGAAGAAGACAGACCATATTGAATTCCGTTAGCTATAGACAGAGCTTCAGAGAAGTTGTCAGCTTCTATTATAGAAAGAACAGGACCAAAAATCTCTTCTTGAGCTATTCGCATATTCCGTTTAACATCAGTAAAAATAGTTGGCTCTACAAAAAAGCCTCTATCATATTGAGCTCCTTTTAATCTTTTCCCGCCAAAAATGAGCCTAGCACCTTCTTTCTTTCCTAATTCAATATATTCCAAAACTCTGTTCAACTGAGATTCTCCAGCTAAAGGCCCCATAGAGGTATCTTTATTTAGCCCATCTCCTACTCTAATCTTTCTTGCCTTTTTAATCAGAATCTTAATAAAATTGTTAGCTATTTTTTTATCTAGAATTACTCGACTGGTAGAGGTGCACCATTGACCAGAACAACTATAGGCAGCAAGAAATACGCCACTAGCCGCAAGCTCCAAGTCTGCATCTTCCAAAACAACAGTAGGATTTTTACCTCCCATCTCTAACTGCACCCTGGCCATATTCTTAGAGGCAATTCTATTTATTCTTGATCCAATCTCATTTGAGCCTGTAAAGGATACAGCCTTAATAAATTGGTTAGCTACCATCTCATCCCCTATTGTTGAGCCAGAACCAGTAATAAAATTTAAAACTCCATCAGGGATTCCAGCTTTATTAAGTATCTCCACAAACTTCAAGCCGCAAAGAGGTGTAAAAGAAGCAGGTTTAAAGATAACAGTATTTCCAGCCATCAATGCTGGTGTAATCTTTCGGCATGGAACATTCACAGGAAAGTTCCATGGGCTTAAGATTGAAACAACACCAAGTGGCTGTCTTATAGTATAGGAGAAACTTTTTCCATTTTCGGGAAAAGAGTTTTTACCAAATAACCGTTGCCCTTGAGCGATCTGAAACTCCATCTCCTTTATTGCTGATTTAATCTCTGCTTCTGACTCTTTTAATGTTTTCCCCTCTTCTAATGTTAAATATTTCGCTAATTTATTCTGTTGCTCTTTTAATAGACTAACAGCTTGAGAAAGAACTTTAGCGCGTTTGGAAGGAGACCATTTACCCCAGATCCCAAAGGCTCTATTTGCGGATTTAATCGCTTTTTTCACATCCTCCACATTTGATTGTTGGAAATATCCAATTATTTGTTTTTGATTAGCTGGATTGGTATCAGGAAAAATTTTCCCTGATACCGAATCCTGCCATTTTCCATCAATATAGTTTTTGTATGTAGCTATGTTCATCTTTCTCCTTGCTTTATATCATTTATACGTTTGGACGCAGACAGAGTGAGACTACAGTATCTCGAAAATCTGGTAGCGTCGGCATCAAGAGGGACAATTCCTCTCCTTTATCTTTTATCTCTAAGTCTGTGCCATCTCTGAGCAATGTAGCATACTTCACTCTGCCACCCAGACCGGGGAGAGTCAACCATCCGGGCAGATAGTGAAAAAGATGCAGATAAAGCATTCCCTTTTTCTGTGTGTAGCGGCTATCCGCAGGCGGAGAAAACCTGCTTATGCCAGCCCCATAGATTGATTCTCCGTTCTCACTCATCCATTGACCAATCTCTCCAAGATTCGTTACAAATTCATCCTGAATTCGCCCACGTGGAGTAGGTCCAATATTCAAGAGCAGATTACCATCCTTGCTGACTATATCCACAAGCATTCTGATCAATCGAGTAGTAGACTTATTTTTTGGGTCTTGACGATAATACCCCCAGGATTGACCTATGGTGACACAAGACTCCCAGGTCCTAGGCTTATTCTCTTCCTTGAGGGATTCATCGGGGACGTGGTTTTCGGGAGTAGTAAAATCCTCGAGTAACCCAAGCCGGTTATTAATCAGGATTTCAGGATTTATCTCTCTTGCCATACGAACAATTTCTTCCGCCTTCCATTCTTTTGCTCTTTTTCCCTCATATGAATTATCAGACCATAGAATGTCAATCTTCCCATAGTTAGTCAGTAGCTCACGCAATTGCCCATGAAGATAGGAAACATACTGACTCCAGTCCCTTTTCTCTGCCTTTGCTTCTTCATCGTCACGCTGGGGATGAAAAATGTCAAGAGTGTAGTGCGGATGGTGCCAGTCAAGAAGAGAGTAATAGAAACCAACTTTTAAGCCAACACCCCTAAAAGCCTCAACCCAGGGTTTGATTAGGTCTTTGCCATAAGGTATATTAGTTATCTTAAAGTTAGTTAGTTTGCTATCGAAAAGGCAGAAACCATCGTGATGTTTTGTTGTAATGACTGCATACTTCATCCCCGCATCTTTCGCCAATTCAGCCCATTGAGATGGATTATAATCCACAGGATTAAATCTAGTGAAAAGTTTTTCATACTTTTTCTTCGGAACCTTCTCATGTGAATAGTACCACATGTCTCTTGCAGTGATCGAATAAAGTCCCCAATGGATAAACATGCCAAATCGAGCGTTACGAAACCATGCTGCACGATCAGTCTCAGTTGATTTGCTTGTAATCATTTTAAAACTCCTTTTAATTAATACAGGCTGTCCAAAAAGCCTTTTCATTTTAACAACTTTTACTGCTCACATTCCGCCTTTTCGAGGTAGTACAGTGTTAACTTACCCAAAAATCTATAGTTTTGGTATGAAAGACATCACGAAATCTTCCAACGATGGCGGCAATAAATAGGTTTGATTCTGGTCGTACTCTTTGAATATCTTCATGCTGTTCCTCCCTGATTTTATTTCCTCTTGCTGTCAGTATCACCATACCAAATACCCGGGAGAAAAGTAAGTTTTTTCTTCATTTTTCTTTCACTTTTTTTAATTTTTTACTCTATCCTTTCTTACTCTCACATGTCCGCTTCTCAAAAAATGGTCCTGCTCCAACATGCATGGACTTTTTAGACAGCCTCAATAATTAATATCCTAAGGTTACTCCGCCGTCAATATTGAGTGTAATGCCAGTTACAAAAGCGGCATCATCGCTTGCCAGATAAAGGGCTGCCTTGCCGCACTCTTCAATCGTTCCAATACGACCAAGTGGATGTTGCCCAAAAATATACTTCTGCGCAACTTCTGAGTCTTTTTGTTGAGAAAACCAGTCATCAACCAGCGGGGTTTGAATCCAGCCAGGACAAATAACGTTCACACGAATCCCATCTGGGGCAAAGTCAATTGCCATGCCTTTGCTCATGGCTATCTGACCACCCTTAGTAGCAGAATAAGCTCCTGCGTTTGGCTGACCTACGAGACCCACCATACTGCTGATGTTGATTATATTTCCTTTGGTTTTGCGCAGGCGCGGTATTGCATACTTACTGCAGAGAAATGTGCTACGCAGGTTTGTATTTATGATAAATTCCCATTCCTGCTCAGAAGTCTTCTCTACATTCTTTGACAGATGGTAGCCGGCATTATTCACCAGAATATCGAGCTTACCGAATGTCTTGATTGTAGTATCAATCATGTTCCGGATGGATTCACTGCTTGTTACATCGGTTTTTATAAAGATAGCCTTCCCTTCAGAAGCCCCAAGTTCCTCAGCCATTTTTTTTCCGGCATCTTCTGTACGGCATACAACAACAACCTTTGCCCCTTCACTGGAAAACACTCGCGCAATGCCCTCACCAATACCTTTACTTGAGCCAGTTACAATGGCTACCTTATCTTTTAAACGCATAACAAACCCTCCTTAACTTAAAATTTGATTAATCTTTTCTGCAGCTTGAGTTAAAGCCTCTTTAACGCTACACTCTCCTTTATATCCTTTCTGTAAGTTTATCCATAGAGCATCTTCTATTGCTGGATATTTAGCTAACTTAGGTGGTATAAGCATGAAGTTTGCTACTGTCTCTTCAAGCATTTTAAGGCGTTTCTCTTCCAGAGAGCCAGGTATAGCTTTTTCTCTAATTTTTTGCTGAGCTAGTTTTCTAACTGGAATAGCTCCACGTTTTGCTTCTTCATATTGCATCTTTTCGGAGAGTAAAAACCTCATCAAAGCTAAAGCACCTTCTCTATCGTGGCAACTATTTGGAATAGCATAAGAAAAACCACCTGCATAGACATACCTCTTTCCAGATAGTCCAATTGGATAAATAGCTACGGCAAACTTATCCCCAACTTTTGATAATCCCGGGTCTTTGTACGTGGCAAATGAGCCTGGCCAGTCTGTAGTCATAGCAGCCTTACCATCTCGGAAGCACTGGGCTACTTCATCATAATGCCATTCTGGTACTTCTCTGGGACAAACCTTATCTTCGTAATAGAGACTACGCAATAACCCTAAAGCCCATTCTCCAGCTTCATTGACAAATTGTGGTTTTAGATTATCATCTAGTAAAATGCCACCAGCCGTGGTTAGGAGTTCAAAGAAATGACCGAATAATCCGGAATAACGGCCCGGAAAAACAAAACCGTAAAGATTTGGAGATCTGGTAAAGAAATTAGCTATATCCTTCAACTGCTCCCAGGTATCGGGTGGCTTAAGAGAATAACCATACTTATTTTGGAAGGTCTCTTTCTCTTTTGGATCATCAAATAGATCTTTACGATAATAGACTAATTTTACATCAATATTTCGAGGTAATTGCATAAGATGTCCCTTGATACGCATGAGTTCAATAGTGGATGGAATAAACTGCGATAATTCCGTATCGCTTATATCCGCATCCAAAGCTGTTAACCACTCTCCCTGAGATGCTGCATATTTGGAATGGGTAGTGATTAAATCGTAGTCGCCTTCTCCTTTGCTATAAAGGGTAGCAATGTGTTCATTTAGTTTCGGATGGACAAGCTTAGCACCTATTTCAACTTTGTATCCGGTCTCTCGTTCAAACTCCGGGATTTTAGAATAAGGATAATCATACATCGGGCCGCCGACCAAAGCTATTTTAAGATATCTCTTTTTCCTCATTTTTTCTCCTAATCCATTACAAATCCACCATTGACATCCAATATCTCACCTGTAATGTACGAAGCATTTTCTGAAGCTAAAAAGACCACTGCCTTGGCTACGTCGTCAGGCTTACCCATATAGCCAAGAGGAATAGAGGTCTTATATCTTTCCTTCAATTTGAGAGTTACTTTTTTATTAACCCCCCCATCTATTACCCCAGGAGCAATAGCATTGACACGTATTCCCAACGGAGCACATTCTAAAGCTAAAGATTTAGTTAAAGAAATTACTCCCGCCTTTGATGCAGCATAATGTGCGCCTACACCAAAACCACCTGTCTTTCCTGCTGCTGAGGCTATATTTATAACAACACCGCTGCAACTTTTCTTCATCCATGGTAAAATTAGCTGAGATAAGAGAAAAATACTTTTTAAATTTATAGCAAAAACTTGGTCCCATTCCTTTTCTTTTATCTGATTAAAAGTTGTGCGGGGGCAGATACCAGCGTTATTGATGAGAATATCAATCCCTTTATAAATCCGAATAACCCGTTTAATAAACTTTTTTACTTCGTCTTTTTTTGAGACATCAACTTTCATGGCCATACTGGAAGGGCTATAAATTTTTATCTTTTCAACAATTCTCCTAACCGCATTTATATCCAGATCAGCTACAACTACTTTTGCCCTTTCTCTGGCTAAAGCCAAACTAATTGCCTCTCCCAAGCCTTTGCCACCACCTGTAACAATGGCTATTTTTTCAGCTAAATCATATTTCATTTTTGGAAATCGCTTAGAATATATTTTTTTGCATTCAAAATATGTTCTTTCATTAACTTTTGGGCTTTATCTATGTCTCCTTTAATCAATGCTTTTAATATTTTGTCATGTTCTCTCCATGCCTGCTTTGCTCGTATAGGACGATAGTAGCCCATAACACGAAATATCTGTACAAAGTTATATAAACTCTCTAAAAACTCAATAAGTCGCTTATTTCCACAATAATTAATAATAATCCTGTGAAATTCCGAATCGAGTTTAGCTAATTGAGCAGTTGAATCTTTAGAAAGACAAATCTTGCTCTGCTTGAGTAATTTTTTTAACTTGTTTAATTCTTTTTCAGTTAGCTTAGAGCCAGACAGGCAAATAGCTAACCCCTCTAATACTTGACGAAGCTCGTATACTTCATCAACATCCTTGGTGCCTAATTTCCTCACAGAACCACCTTTTCTGGGGATAAGCTCAATTAATCCATCCTTGTTAAGTCGGTTTAAAGCCGCTCTTATTGGGGTACGGCTTATGTTGAATTCTTTAGCTAGATTTTCTTCAATAAGTCTATCCTCTGCTTTTATCTTTCGGGTTACCAGCCTATTAAATAAGAGGTCATAGACCTTGGTGCTTAAATCTGTGTGGTGGAGAAGAGCTTGAGCAGTATTTCTTTTCTCTTGAATCATTTTGGTCTTGCCTTATTTTCGTATTCTGTATACAATTTTACTGTAAATTAAAATAAAAGCAAGAAAAAATAAAATGTTGATGGAAATGGACAGGTACATCATGACCCACCCTCTGGAAGAAAAGATTTTTATCTCTTGTTCGGCAATAAGGTATGTTATGTTCCGAAAAAACGGGCGTTTTTTCGAACCGTTAAGTCACATTTTTACATGATTCTCGGTAATATCTTGGATACTTCTGTTTTATTTGGGATAGGTAGAGACATTTTTGCTAATTCCTGCCAAATCTAGATGTTTCCCCAAGTGAGCTCTAAGCATCTCATAATGCTCATTCTCGTAAATATTCAGTGTCTTATAGATCTCCTCTTTCATATCTTTCAGGATGCTCCCATATGTAATATGCATAAGCTGCCTGGAATTATTTTCATCGAGAAGTTTAGGGAGTTCTTCATTGGAGAGTTTATCAAGCGCGGGAATTTTGGATAGATCAGTGGTAACATGATAGGACTTACGGTCTTTTTCAAAATTACTAAGGGCAGTCTGGTGCATGCGGCGGTAGAAGGCAGGGTTCTTATGACTGATAAGACGGACTGCCTCCAGCCAGTTTGTTCCGGCTGTCTTGATGTGAAATACCCCTTTAGTAGATTCTGCGATTGTCGGATAGATGGAAAATTTATCACTGCCGCTATGAATGCTCAGCTTATATCCGCCAAAGTGCCGGCACATAGCAGCATGAGCTGAAAATTCATTTTTAAACATCTCTATATCGCCAATATAATCAATCCCTTTTTCAAACTCTCCGATAAATCTTAAGGCCAGACTTGTGAAATTGACCCTGTTTCGCCTGAGTTCCTCTACAATAAATATATGAGCCAAAAGAGTTGTCGGAGTGTCAGTTTCATCTACTGACACCTCAAAATCAAAACCAGTGCTAACTCTCTCTTTAGCAATATTAAAACAATCTACAATATGCTCCAATGCCTTAGTATAGATGGAGACAACCTTCATCAGCTCAGACTTGTTCATCTTATATGTTTCTGCGCCTATTTTATAGCTCTTCCCTAAATAAAGCTTTTCGTAGAAGTCTGTGTTTGAAATACTTCCCATATCATTTACACTGTCATTGATATAGTCTGAGGGGTCTATGGTGTACATAGTATAGCCGCATTCACACGCTTTAATAACATCCTCCTGCTTTTTAACATGGTCAATATCTGCTCCGTAACCTCCTCTGTATCCCTCCTGAAAAACTCCCCACATAGCATCATCCAAGACAATTTCCATACTGCGGCCTGTGCGCTCCATTTCCCGTATGGACTGCTGGGAGAAGATTGGAAATATATCTCTGCCTTCAATGGTCTTAATATGGCCCGGAGTAGCTAATCCTAATCTGTCTCCAAAACCAAAACTTCTCTTAATTCCGCAAGCAACAGGATTTAAATGTTTGAATGAATTACGCAATCTAAGAGCATTGAGGTGAGTCTTTTCATAGACATTATATGTAGATACTTTTTCTACAGACTTTTCAAATTTAGTATCATCTGAAACCAGATATTTCTTAAGACCCTTACCCGCAAGAAAATAGATCTTGCCATCTTTCTCTAACATAGATTCAAAATAAACCTTGTAAGCTTTTGAACCAAATGTCTTAGCTATAGTAGCGATACAGTGTTTTCTTGAAGTCATGGTAAAAACCTTTCTGCAATTTCGCATCATTCTATAGGTATTTCTTAAAAAACTCAAAAGCTTTGTCAAACCAAAATAGAAATGTCCTATTCTTACCAAAGTAGAAACACCCGGCACTAATTAAACTGTAACCAGATTCTCCCATTGCTTTATAGGAAAGATCAAGCCCTTCCCGGTAAAAAGAGAGAATCTTCTCTTTAATTTTTTCTTCACTCCATACTTCCCTTCGCCTGACTTTACTATAATCTATCCCGGCAGAGGTAACCGCCACCCCCCAATTTTTGAAGTAATTGACACCAGCAAAGAGAAGGCGAGGGCATTCCTGTAGAACTCCGGTGTAGGAGATGTCTCTACCCAGACTGTGGAGCTCCCTGATTTGCTTGACTACCTCTCCTCTATCCCAGAGTTGCTGTGAGAACATCAAGTGTCCACTGGATAATCTGATGCCGGTATCTATTGAGATCAGCGTTGCTAATTGCACCAGCAGGATATTCTCCAGAAAAAGCATGCCGCCAGGGCATATTTGAAAGCATCTGGTTAAGTTCTTTTTCTACCCTTTTTGCTTCCGAAATAACAGAGTAATCTTTGGATTTCTTCATCTTTTCGATAATAACACTTAACGTGTAGAGATACTTATAGTCATTAATGCCTTCTCTGATTCCTTCCCACTGTAAGGTGGGGATGAACAACCCTCCCCTTGGGTTGGGGTAAACAATACAGAGATCCTTGCCCCGCCCATCAAAATCATCAAAGGGATCGTCTTTAGGTCGATTAAATGTCCATGACCACGCGCCAGTAGCCTTGCTACGCCAGAGAAAAAAACCACTTAAATATCTGTTAGATATTATATTTCCCTCCTGGATTATCTTAGTGTAACACCCACTGCCATACCACCAGAACTTATCACCTGATGCTAAGGTCTCCTGACGCAATTGGGCAGTTCGCTCCTTTGTCTGAAAACTACTATAATGCATATTACAATAACATCGATAATCTACGTAAGGGTCGAGAACTTCCCTGACAAAACTTGGATAGGTGGTAGCAAATGTCTCAAAGCCTGCATCCTTAGTTAATCCTAATGTGCGGATGGCTTCCTTATCCTTTACACCCAATCTCGCCTCATCAACGACATGGAAAGCGAAGCTTGGCCAGTTATTCTTCTCAGCCTCCTGGCCAATAGCCTTAATCACCTGCTGGAAGGCATTCTTCGCCTGGTCACTGTACTCTTTGGTATCATCACAGACCGCATTGGGAACCCATCTTCTTATCTTTGCGTCTATCCCCTGGATACTCATCACAAATGGTCCTTTAAGGCCGGCTCTTTTGTAAAGAGCCATATATTTGCTGAATCTGTGGAGATCTGCAGTTACCTTGCCGTCATTATATTTAAACTCTCCTCCGACAAGGGGATACATAGTCAAAGCATTGATCCCCTGGTTGCGAATAGCTATCAGCTCCTCTAGGAGACGTTCATCCGTGGATTTTTGCCACCTCCACCTCGCCCAGCTATCTGAGTAAAGTCCCCAGATTATATCAGAAGGGGCTTGTAGTTTAAAAGGTAAGATATTTAAAACAATCTTTAAAGATTCTGCTTTTCCATCCTGGGTAATAATCTTCACATTGCTCGTGTATATACTGGAAACAGCATCATTAGAAATGTTAATAATCAAGTAGTACTGTTGGGTCCTCCCCTCAGGAATATCAACCCTTTCCTTCCTTTCCAACAGCTCAGGAATAACATGGTATGTTATGGAGTTGTAATCAGTGCGCTGAGGCCAGCATCTGACTACCCGAAGATCAACAGCTTCTTTTTCTATGCGGTATCCATCTTTGCTTTTGAAGTCATTTAGCTCTACCTTTACTCCTTTAAGATTAGTTAAAGAATATAAGGCAAAATTTACTGCGGTGCGTTCTCCAGGGGTAGTTGAAACCTTAAGGCAGTCAATTATTTCTTCCCTTGAGGGAACACTTGTCAGGAAAATATCTCCCGGCTCAAGACGAGTGAAGAGGAGATACCCACGACTTCTTTCTCTTTTGGTCAGGGATGGAAGAGGGGTTGGCTTCTCGTTCTCGCGAAAGATTCTTTCAAACGGACTTATCTCCGTAAAATGCGCTATTTTCTCTCCTTTACCATCAAAAAGATCCACAGTAAAGATGAGATTTATTCTACTAATCCCTTCAGGAATTCCAAACAATATACGATTGGAATCAGGGGTCTCAATCCTTTTTGTCTTAATGGGTTTCATTGTCTGCCGGTTGAAAAGAGTAATTACAACTGCTGACTGTTTTAGTAGATCAGGGGCAATATGCAAATCCAATTCTGCTTGCATCTGATATGTCTTTTCAGGGTCGGGTAGTATTTTTAGAGTAACAGATTCAGCAGGATATTTCATTATTTCACCCAGGGTTAAAATCTTTTCCTTCATCAATCTTTCTGGATCGGCAGAAATGTAAGGTGAAATTTCCTCGCTAAAATTTAAAACTACATCTTCATACCTTCCGGTGGAAGCTTTGCGGAGCTTTGCTCTCCATATCTTTCCTGCTTCTCCCTCCGGCACATCAATTTCTAGAACCAACTTTGAATTTCCACCAGTAGTTTCACCTGAGGAAATTTTTGAGCCGTCACTGGAAAATATATCTATTCCTGCTTGTTCCTTTATTCCACCACCTCTTAAAAAAACAGTAAATTTAGTTGTGCCTTTCGGCACATAAAAAAATATATCAGGTTTGGAGTAAATTGTATGGACCGGTGTTTTAACTACGATGTAGCGGTTGGCTGCCTTAATATAACCAGCATTACTACCGGCATTAACCGTCAATTGATAGGTACCGGCCTTTTGGACAACCTGAAAGATAGTCTCGGCTTCCTTAGATGCTATCCGACCTTCCCTTATCTCTTTACCAGATGGGTCAAGGATGCTGTATTTGAGTGGGTCTTGGTAGCGATTAGCTAACTGCTTAGAGGTAATCTCTACTTTGATATCATCTCCCTCTTCAACATTAATGAAGAATATGTGCTTCCCTCGGAAGTTCATTTTGAGAGATATCTTTTGTCTCTTTGACATTTCCTCCCATTCTGCTGTAGATATTGGCTCGAGCGGAAGTACCCCTTCGCTAAAAACCGGCCTACTGCTTAGTATACAGCCTACCAATATCAGGCTCGCAATTATTAAACTTCTCCTTAATCCATCAGCTTTTCTCATATTTATTTCCTCTTTGTGTCTGGGCCACACATCTTGGCGTTTTTTACCCACCAAGAAGTGTGTTCCCAAGACCCTTTCAAACATCTTCTTAATCATTCTCTTAATCATTTTAACCCATTCCTCCTTTCTTTACATGTTTAAGTATTTCTTTCTATTACCTACCAGAGGTAAAATCTTCGAAACACTGTTTGACTTTATTGTCTGCCGTCAAGGAGGTGTCCGCCATAATAGTTTGAATCTTCGCTACATCGGTATAGAACTTTACTCCTCCATCAACATAAAGGACATTCCAACCATTCTTATGAACACACCTATTGAAGTTATCGCATACTATCGACGAAGTAGGATGTTTGGAAATTCTGATTGGAGTGCCTTCACCATCCTCTGAATCCCGTGTCAGATAAGAAATACAAATTGCACCGTCCGCTGGCGCGCCAGTTCCCCCTTTAGCCATATAGGCTATCATCTTGTCGTACTGAATTTTCCTGCGTATGTCAGAGGGGCAGAAGAAGACTCTGCCATCGCGGATATATCCCAGGCTATAAAGCAAAGCTAATCTTGCTTTTTGTCCCGAGCTGTTTATGAACGCGAAATCAGTAATACCGTAATACCAAGTTTTGGCAGGGTTTCCATAGTAATATTCCGTGACCCCCCGTGCCGGAGTGTAACCATTATAGTCATTAGCATACATATGTATCGCCAAACCAATCTGCCTTAAGTTATTAATACATACTATCTGCCTTGCCTTCTCCCTTGCTTGAGATAAAGCAGGAAGCAGTATTGATGCCAGAAGGGCAATAATGGCTATCACCACTAATAGCTCAATCAGCGTAAAACTTTTCCTGCTTCCCCAAATCTTTCTTATTCTATTTAACATTTTTATTTACCTCCTTCTTTTCGCAAAGATTCAGTTTTATTCCTCATCAGAAAGCAAACTTCCAATTTTAATCTCCCATTTTTTAGGTGTCTCTTAATTGTTTCCTTTATTTGACAATACTTTGGGACGGGATTTGTCTTATCAATCTTAAACTTGAGTTCTTTCATTGAATATATCTTTCAATCCAATCCATAAATACCATAGTGAACTATGGTCATTTTGAATGTGACACATCTCTAAAAATATGTCAAGC